>OHIK01001121.1_pt1 | contig 11712 bp, 7 predicted proteins | sample 1568241 | NCBI WGS metagenome assembly OHIK01 (sample SAMEA3879567, study PRJEB24766) | human gut metagenome | biome: human-associated habitat; feature: feces | place: USA | collected 1985/1987 | reverse complement strand
CTGTCGTGTGCCGCAGGAGCGATCGGCTACGGTGCGATCTTCGAATCGGCGCCCGGCGTGGTGGTGGACAACTATTCGATCCGCAGCAACAACGGACAGGCGATGTTCTGGACCTCGCCCACGGTCAATGCCCAGATCAATGAAATGCTCGGCTACGACCTGGTGATCCTGCAATACGGCCTCAACATCCTGGAACCGGGCATCCGCTCCTTCGCCAAATACGGCGAACAGATCGAGAAGATGATCGCCTACATCCGGCAGTGCTTCCCTACGGCCGCCGTATTAGTGATGAGCGTCAGCGACCGCAGCGTGAAGTCGGACTCGGGATTCGTCCCAATGGATTCGGCACCCTACATGGCTGCGGCCCAACGACAGGCCGCGCAAAACAGCGGGGCAGCCTTCTGGAGCGCCTACGACGCCATGCAATCGCTCGGCGGCATGGCGCAATTCGTGGCCAACGGCTGGGCCGGAAAGGACTACACCCACATCAATTTCGCGGGCGGTCGTCGCGTAGCCTGGGCTCTGTACGACGCCATCAACCGAGGTGCCGAACAACATCCTCCCTTCACGCCCGTTGCGCATGACAACGTCATCGACACCCGGAAAATCTCGCACCTGGAAATGATGCTGCGCCAGGCAGCCAGGCCCCGTATGCAAAAACCCTAACGCCCGGACATGATCCAGACGGTGGAAAATATCGGGGAAAAGCTGGTTTCGATGCTCACGTACGACGCATCGCAGCCGTTGATCTTCAGCAGCGGGCTGTTCCTTTTCCTCTTCGCCGGATTCCTCTTCTTCTACGGATTCACCCGCCGGGCTCCGATGGCCCGCATCGTCTATGTCATCCTCTTTTCGCTCTACTTCTATTACAAGTCGAGCGGCATCTACTTCCTGCTGCTCGTCTTCGCTTCGGTGAGCGACTACTGGATCGCCCATGCCATCTACAAAGTACGGACGCAACGGGCGAAATACTGGCTCGTGGGATTGAGCGTGTTGGTCAATCTGGGCATGTTGGGCTATTTCAAGTACACGAATTTCCTGATCGAAATCGCCAACAACCTCTTCGGACAAGGGTTCCTCAACTTCCAGAACATCTTCCTGCCGGTCGGTATTTCGTTCTTCGTATTCCAGTCGATGAGCTATACGATCGACATCTGCCGGGGACAACTCAAACCCCTAAACAACTGGGCCGATTACCTGTTCTATCTCTCGTTCTTCCCACAACTGGTAGCCGGCCCGATCGTCCGGGCCAAAGACTTCATTCCCCAGATCCGACAAAATCCGCTGCGGGTCACGCGCGAAATGTTCGGCATGGGCGTATTCCTGATCCTCATCGGCTTATTCAAAAAAGCCGTCATTTCGGACTATATCTCACTCAACTTCGTCGATCGTATCTTCGACGAGCCGCTGCTCTACTCCGGGTTCGAATGCCTGATGGGAATTTACGGCTACGCCCTGCAAATCTATTGCGACTTCTCGGGTTACTCGGATATGGCCATCGGCATCGCCCTGCTGCTGGGCTTCCGCTTTCCGAAGAACTTCGACGCCCCCTACAAATCGGCCACGATCACCGAATTCTGGCGCCGGTGGCACATCTCGCTCTCCACGTGGCTGCGCGATTATCTCTATATCTCGCTGGGCGGCAACCGCAAGGGGCGTATCCGCACCTATTTCAACCTGCTCGTCACCATGCTGCTCGGCGGTCTGTGGCACGGGGCGGCCGTGCGCTTCATCCTTTGGGGAGCGCTGCACGGCATAGCGCTGGCCCTGCACAAGCTCTGGCTGAGCGTCGTTCCCGGCTCCAAAGCCACAGGAGCCGAAATGCGGTGGTTCTGGCGTATTCCGGGCATTTTCTTCACCTTCAATCTGGTCTGCTTCGGATGGCTGATGTTCCGTGCCGAATCGATGAAAACCGTGCAGCTGATGCTCCACCAAATTTTCACGAACTTCAATCCTTCGGTCATCCCCCAGGTGCTCGAAGGTTATGCCGGCATCTTCCTGCTCGTCGGCATCGGCTACCTGCTGCACATGCTTCCCGACCGCTGCGACCGCTGGGCGCAACGATTCGTCACCTCCCTGCCGACGGTCGTACAGGTTCTCCTGGCCGCGTGCGTCATCTGGCTGGTGATGCAGGTCAAGTCGAGCGATATCCAGCCTTTCATCTACTTCCAATTCTAAACGACCTATGCACTCCTGCGACGAATCCCTGTTTCTGGCTCTCAATTTCGACGGCGGTCCCTGCCTGGACCGGATCATGACCCTCATCTCGGGCATGGCGATCTGGATTCCCTTTTACCTGCTGATACTCTGGCTGGTCTGCCGGCGCTACGGATGGCGCAACACGCTGCTTTTCCTCGCGGCGCTGGCTCTCGCCCTGGTGCTCTCGGACATGCTCTGCGGCATCTTCAAGCACTCGGGTCCCCTGAAACACCTTTGGGCCGATTTTCCTCCCCGCTGGCGCCCGATGTTCTCTCCGGCCCTCGAAGGACTCGACATTCCGGCCGACTCGCTCTTCGCCTGGCGGCATGCCGGGCTCCCCACACCGAACAGCCTCGTACACGTTCCCGCCGGAGCCGTCGCCGGGAAATACGGCACCGTATCCTCCCACGCCGCGACGATCGCGGCAGTCGTCGTAATGTCGGCCGCCGTCATCCGCCGCCGCTGGTTCACATGGCTCGGGATCGCCGCAGCGCTGCTGATCTGCTACTCGCGCATCTACCTGGCCAAACACTTCCCCGTCGATCTGTTGCTCGGCACCGGCGTAGGCATCCTGACGGGTCTTTTCATGCTCTGGCTCTATAAAAAATCGGGAAGAGGCTTTTTCAAGCCCCTCGATCCGAGCGGGAAGCAACAGGCTGAATAGCTCCCGACCAGCTTGCACCGCTGATCCGACCGCTCCGGTCGGCACCCCGAAAGACACAGCGCCCTGCCACCTCTCCGATGGCAGGGCGTTTCCGGTTCTTCGTTCGAAATCAGCCCCGGCTCCTTTTCAATAACGGCACCAACCGCACCAAGCAAAAGAGCGCCGCCAACAATGCGATCGTACCCCCGGCATAACCGATCCGGGCAATCGAAGCGTGCGTACAGACGAATCCTCCTACGAGTGCCCCGGCACCGATTCCGACGTTGTAAATCCCCGAATAGACGGACATGGCGATCGCCGTCGCCTCGGGAGCCAGACGAATGATCTCCGACTGAAAAACCAGGTTGAAAATCGTAATGGCCAACCCCCAGCAGATACACAGAGCGACAACCGGAAAGTGCCCGAAAGCCGAAAGGCGCAGCAACAGCAGGAAAAACGCAATACCCACGACGGCAAACCGCATGAAGGCGTAGGGACGTTTTTCATAATCGCGCGAAAACCATAAGCTTCCGACGATCCCCACCAATCCGAACGCCGTCAGCACCCAAGTTATCCAGTCGTTGTCCAGCCCGGCCACCTGTGCCAGGAACGGTTCGATGTAACTGTACCCCGTATAGTGGCCCGTTACCATGAGAACGGTAAGCACATAGAGGCCCACGAGAGCGGGGTTTCCCAGCAGAGAGGGCACCTTGCGCAGCGAAATGGTGTCGCGGCTCGGGACCCGGGGAAAGATCGCCGCCAGAAACAGCCAAACGGCCGCCGCGACCGCAGCAATGAAGAAGAAGGTCGTCCGCCATCCCACGTAAAGTCCGATCACGCGACCCAGCGGCAGACCGACGATCATGGCAATCGACGTTCCCGTGATAATCAATCCCAATGCAGCCGATTGCGCTCCCTTCGGTGCGACGCGGACCGCCAGCGGCGAAACGATCGACCAGAACACCGCATGCGCACAAGCCACACCGATCCGCGAAGCCATCAGCATCGCATAGGAAGACGAAAGTCCTGACAACACGTGGCTCGCAATGAAAAGCCCCAGCACCCCGAGCATCAGCCGCCGACACTCCATCCTCGCTACCGCGAGCATCAACGGCAGCGAAACCAGCGCCACGACCCAGGCATAGACCGTAATCAACAATCCGGCCCGAGCCTCGGTAATCCCGAAATCGGCCGCGATGTCGCTCAACAGGCCGATGGGAATAAACTCCGACGTATTGAACACGAAAGTACAACACATCAGCACGATAACCGGCAGCCACTCCCGCAGGGCGATACGGCCGCGGGTCCATTCGTTTCTCTTCAGCATAGTCAATTACTCAAAGCAGTCAATACTGAAAAATACCGGGTGTCGCCCGGGCAAAGCCCCGCCGCTCACGGATCCTGTCTGCGGGTTCGTCCCGGCCGCAGCAACAGACGGCCACAAACGCATATCGGATCGCTCCGGAGCAAAACTGCGCCACCCTGTTCGGACAGAATCCGATCCGCCCCCCGCAAAGGAGATTCAGGAACCGTCCGATGCGGATAGTACATCCGACGCATACTTTTTCAGCGGGGCAAAAATAACCGATATTTTGCCGTTTTGTCCGTCCCGTCCCGATTTTCTCGTCCGGCAGGTTCCGAAACTTCCGGGTTTCACCCGTTTCAAATCCGAAAAACGAGGGACGCATCCTTGCAGAATGCGTCCCTCCCCGAAACAGTTATCACTCCAAACTCAGAATCCCCACTCTTCGGGCACGGGGATCCGTGTCTTCACCTCTTCGGGAACATCGGGGAAGAAGGTCATGCCCATCTTCTCCTCGATGAAGCTGACCGGCACGGCGAGGCGGCGCAATTCGGCACGTGCGCTGGTTTCCGGACTTTCAGTAAAAGTTTCGATCCAGAAACCGACGGCCTGCAATTCATCGGCGGTGCACTCCTGAATCCGTTTACCCGTGCTGCCCGACTTCGTACGCAACGCCATCTTGAACTGATGGGTCGGCATCGTACAGAGTTTCTGCGCCGGGTCCGGCTCGGCCTGATTGGAGTCCGAAGAGTCGTACTCCTGCCAGTAATCATGCTCGTAGTAACAGCCCGCCACCACGAAAAGCGTATCGGAAACGATGTTCATATTTTGCACGCCGTCGTCGGCTACAATATCGTTTTCGCTGTTCCGCGTCCCGGCAAAGAGCGCCTCGACATACCCCCAGACTGTTCCGAACGTACTGGCTTTGGCACTCGGCTGCGGAGCGATGTTGGTCGGATAGAACGTCTGCATGTTGATCTGCTGGTTCGCACCGCCGCGTTCGCTCGACATGCAGAGATGTCCCTTCCCCCAATATCCCGACCGCTGGAGATAAGCCATCGTATTGCTCGTCCAATACTGATAGGGATCCGAACCAGAGGGACCGTCCTTGCGGTAAATCTTCGACTGATACGCCGCATCGAGCGACGGATCCGCCGTCCACGGATCGGGATCCGTACGTCCGAAGCCGCCCTCGCGGTAGCAGGCATGCATCGGATAGGCGACCCAAATCGGGTTATGGCGCCGCGTATCGTAACAATAGGAGTAATTCCGCACGGTTTTCCGCGTATTGACGGTCTGCGTCCAATGCGTAAAGAAGGCATAATCGCCCGAAACGACAGCCTGGGACGAAGTCGGAGCGGTCCAATTGGACGGCAGCTCGGGGAACCGGTAGTCGCCGCCGTCCAAATCGACCGTCTGTCCGCCCGGCCCGGTCGTGAGCTTCAAGTCGTCGAAATTGACGCCGTAGCTCTGCGAACCTTGCGGCGTAAAGCGGATGAAGAGCCGCTGTACGGGAACAGCCAGGGTAAAATCGACGGAGATCTGTTCCCAGATATTATAAGCCCTCGATCCGGTATAATCGATCCGCTGCCAATAGGAGCCGTCGCCGCTCAACTCGATCAGACAGTCGGCCGCCGTGAACGAAGCGCCCAAAGAGAGGGTCAGATCGACCTGGTCGGGCGTAAGCGCGATGTCATTCACGATGAAATACGGACCGTTGTCGAACCAGATACGGACGTAGTTCGCACCCGAAGCTCCCGGATAGCGGCCCGACGATCCGAAATTATCGTTATTGATACGAGTCCGGGCGGAGGTATAGGTCACCCCTGCCGCCCCCGGACCGGTCGGATTCTGCCATGCGGCGCTCGCATCGGCCCATCCCGAAAAAGGCGTCTGATCGAAGTCGTCGTAATAAATCGTCTCCTCCGGAACGGGAATCTGGTTCTCGCATGTAATCTCGACCTGCCGCGTCACGGTCTGCTCGCCTTCGCCGGCGGTCACTGTAATTACGGATGTTTTACCCGCAGGAGCCGCCGTAACGGTAATCACCCCGTCGTTCTCGCCCGATGCCGGAGAAAACACCAGCCCTTCGTCGCTCGCAACGGCGCTCCACACGGTATTCGACCGCACCTGAACGGTATTGGCCGAAGCGTCGTCGGGATCGAACGTCAGTTTCTCGGGAGCAAGTTCGAGGGTCGGCTCGAGCACGGCTTTTCCACGGGTTATCCGCACCGAATTACTCTTCAGTTGCGTACCGTTATTATAAGTATGGACCGCTTCGATTTCGATGCTGCTATCATCGGGCATCTGTTCGACCCGAAAAGAGCCGCTGCCCCGGCCGGACGATGCACTGAACTTACATCCGGCAGCCGACGGCTTCACCTGGAGCACCCAGGTCAGTCCGTCGGTCACAGTGACCGTGAACTCGTTTTTTGCAGGATCCTGCTCGTCGAAAACAAGACTCGACGGCGACAAAGCCAACTGATCCGCCGGAGGTGTTTCGTCCACCGAACCGCTGTCGCTGCACCCGCCGCAGCACACAGTCAGCAGAACAAACAGACAGGCAGCCCGAAAAGGCCGCAAAAAAGCAGTAAAATTGGAGGTCATAGGCAAAATAATTTGGTTGAATGAATTGATAGGATAAAAATAACGCCTTTTTAGCTTATCGTTTCTCGCATTCCATACATAATTCCTCGCAAAAAGTACATTATTGCCCGAAAAAAGAGTATCCCGCATCGTTTTTTCCCGGTATCAGCCCGTCCTGCAAGCCCCTGCAGATAACTTGCCGAAACGCCCCATCCTTTCCGCAGTTTCGCCGGGAAATCCGCCCCGGACAAAATAATCTCCGATCCACCGCAAATAAATTTGGCACTGCCCGGGGCTTTCACTATCTTTGTAGAAGATAGGAGGCGGCCCGGACAATTTCAGCCGACCGACGACCGCAGCGGACGCGCGGTACACTCGCGGACTTCGCCCCGCACGCAGACAGGAAGTCGAAAATTTTCGACGACCGGAAGCACAGCCTGCAAACGGTCTTTGCCGAACGTAGCGGACGAAGACAGATGTTCGAAGTCAAGTTTGGCTTATCGCCCTCCTTTTCTTATCTTTGCAAACTCGAAATCAACACCCAAAAACATTCAATATGAGCATCGAACTCAGTGAACAGGAACAGTTACGACGCCAATCGCTCGCCGCACTGCGGGAACTCGGCATCGACCCCTATCCCGCCGCCCGCTACGAGGTGACGGCCACGGCACGCGAAATCGCCGAGAATTTCGATCCGGCGAAGAATAATTTCCAGGGCATCCGCATCGCCGGACGCATCATGTCGCGCCGCATCATGGGCAGCGCCTCCTTCTTCGAACTGCAGGACCACACGGGCCGCATCCAGGTCTATATCCGGCGCGACGACATCTGTCCCGAAGGAGATCCGACGCTTTACAACACGGTGTTCAAGAAGCTGCTCGACATCGGCGACATCGTCGGAGTCGAGGGTTTCGCATTCCGCACCAACACCGGCGAACTGTCGGTACACTGCCAGAAGCTGACCCTGCTCTCCAAATCGCTGCGGCCCCTGCCCGTCGTGAAAGAGAAGGACGGACAGACCTTCGACGCCTTCACCGACCCCGAAATCCGTTACCGCCAGCGCTACGTCGATCTGATCGTGAATCCCCACGTACGCGAGGTTTTCATCAAGCGTTCGAAGATCATCTCCACGATGCGCGAATATTTCAACCAGTTCGGGTACGTCGAAGTCGAAACCCCGATTCTGCAGCCTATTCCGGGCGGTGCGGCGGCACGTCCGTTCATTACCCACCACAACGCGCTCGACATCGACCAATACCTGCGCATCGCCAGCGAGCTGTACCTCAAGAAGCTGATCGTAGGAGGCTTCGACGGCGTGTATGAATTCGGCAAGAACTTCCGCAACGAAGGCATGGACCGCACGCACAACCCCGAATTTACCGTTATGGAGATTTACGTAGCCTACAAGGACTACCTCTGGATGATGGAGTTCACCGAACGGATGCTCGAAAAGGTCGCCCTGGCCCTGCACGGGACCACGACCGTGCAGATCGACGGCCGGGAGATTTCGTTCAAAGCCCCGTTCCGCCGCCTGACGATGACAGACGCCATCCGCGAAAAGACCGGCTACGACATCACGGGGCAGAGCGAAGAGCAGCTCCGCGAAGCCTGCAAACGCCTCGAAGTCGAGATCGACGACACCATGGGCAAGGGCAAGCTGATCGATGCCATCTTCGGCCAATACTGCGAGGAGGAGTTGATACAGCCCACCTTCATCATGGACTACCCATGCGAGATGTCCCCCCTGTGCAAGCGCCATCGGTCGAATCCCGACCTCACGGAGCGTTTCGAGCTCTTCGTCAACGGCAAGGAGCTCTGCAACGCCTACTCCGAGCTGAACGACCCGATCGACCAGTTGGAGCGCTTCCAGGAGCAGTTGCGCCTCTCGGAGAAGGGCGACGACGAGGCTATGTTCATCGATATGGACTTCGTCCGCGCCCTCGAATACGGTATGCCGACCTGTTCGGGTATGGGTATCGGTATCGACCGCCTGACGATGTTCATGACGGGCAACAGTTCGATCCAGGACGTGCTCTTCTTCCCGCAAATGCGCCCCGAAAAGAAGGCCGTAAACGATCCTGCCGAGAAATACACCGCCCTCGGTATTCCCGAAGAGTGGGTTCCCGTCATACAGAAAATGGGCTACCTGACAGCCGATTCGCTCAAAAAGCTCTCTCCGGGCAAGTTCTTCAACGACCTGTGCGGTTTTAACAAAAAGAACAAACTGGGGCTGAAGGCTCCTTCGATGGAAGAGGTTAAAAAATGGTGCGAACAGGAGTAAACTCCGGAAGGTAATGACATCGGGAAGAAACATCTGGCTCGCAGGCATCTGCGCCGCAAGCGTACTCGCTGCGGGACTCCGGCTCGGCGACATCGTACCTGGCTGGGTATTCCGCACACTTTGCACGTTGGCGCTGGGTACGATCTGGCTCCGCCTCGGGCAGCAGGTGTGGCATCGGTTGCGGCAACGGCAGCGCCCCTGGTTCCTCTTTTGGAACTATGCACTTCCCGTGCTGGTCGCCATCCCGACGCTGGCCAGCCTCTCCGACGACGTCGTTCCCGTGGACCAGCGATTTCTGGCCGCTGCTGCGACCGGAGCGGTTCTCGCCTGCATCTATCGTCTAATCTATCTTAAAAACAAAAATATGAGAAAGAAAATCGTTGCCGGCAACTGGAAGATGAATACGCTTCCCGCCGAAGGTGTAGAACTGGCCAAAGGCATCGCAGCCGGCCGCGGCGAGGTATGCTCGTGCGTCAACTTCATCGTGTGCCCCCCCTTCACGCACCTTTCGCAGGTCGCCGAGGCACTCAAGGGTTCGGACATCGCCCTCGGGGCACAGGACTGCGCCACGGAGGCCAAAGGCGCCTATACGGGCGAGATCGCCGCTTCGATGATCGCGGCGCTGGGTTGCAAATACGTGATCCTCGGCCACTCGGAGCGCCGCCAGTACTACGGCGAAACCTCCGCTACGCTCAACAAGAAGATGGCGCAGGCTTACGCCAACGGCCTGACCCCGATCTACTGCGTAGGCGAGAACCTCGAAGAGCGTGAGGCCGGCAAACACTTCGACGTGGTGAAGGCCCAGATCGAGGAGGTGGTTTACAACCTCACCGAAGAGGAGTACAAGAACCTCGTGATCGCATACGAGCCCGTATGGGCTATCGGCACCGGCAAGACCGCCTCGGCCGAGCAGGCACAGGAAATCCACGCTTACATCCGCCAGGTGCTGGCAGCCAAATTCGGCGCGGCAGCACAGGATACCGCCATCCTCTACGGCGGTTCGTGCAAGCCCTCGAACGCACCGGAGCTCTTCGCCAAGGAAGACGTCGACGGCGGCCTGATCGGCGGCGCAGCCCTCAAGGCCGAGGATTTCCTTGGCATCGGCAAAGGCTTCGCGAAATAAACCGACTCCGACACACAGAACGAATCCCCGGAACGTTGCATGTTCCGGGGATTTTTTCAAACTTTCCTTGAAAACCATTGGCCCGCACGAAGCCGGAAGAGGGACATGAAAGCGGAAAGTCCCGATAAGGGCACCATTGCCCAAGTCTATCTGCTCCGCCCGGTACTCCCGCACCTCCGGACACGGATACCCAAGGTCGAAAACATAAAGATGCCGGTCGCCTACGGGATCGAAAAGCCCAGGTTCGTCCGTCCGAACCGGCAGGCAACCGCCCTCCCCGGCAAACAAGCAACCGATACCCGGCCAAAAAGCAGGGCTGACGACAAGCCCCGGCATCCCGGACAAAAAAAGGGACGACCCACATCGGGGTCGTCCCTTTTTCTGACAGCAGACGCGAATTTACATCTTCTTGCCTACGTTGGTTTTCTTGGCAACCTTCGGGGCTGCAACCTTGGCAGACTTCGGAGCCGCGGGCTTCGCAGCCTTCGGAGCGGCAGCCTTTTTAGGTGCGGCCTTCTTGGCTTCGCCTTCCACGACCGTAGCCTCCTCGACCGCATCGGTCTTCTTGGCTGCGGGCTTGCGCGAACGGCGCGTCTTGGGCTTGGCTTCGGCAGCAGCTGCGGGAGCGATGCCCAGCGTGTAAGCGTCGTTGAAGTCAACGAACTCGATGATGCACATGTCGGCAGCATCGCCCAGACGGAAGCCGGTCTTCAGGATGCGGGTATAGCCGCCCGGACGCTCGGCGATCTTCGGAGCGATGGTGCGGAACAACTCGGTTACGGCCTCTTTCTGCTTGAGGTACGAGAAGACGATGCGGCGCGAGTGCGTCGAGTCGTCCTTCGACTTGGTCACCAGCGGTTCGATGAACTGGCGAACGGCCTTGGCTTTGGCAACGGTGGTCTCGATACGCTTGTGCAGGATGAGCGACGAAGCCATATTCGACATCAACGCTTTACGGTGTCCTGCCTGGCGGCCAAGGTGGTTGAAATTCTTATTGTGTCTCATAATTAATCTTTGTCAAGTTTGTAGATTGATACGTCCATACCGAACTTCAGGTTGAGCGAGGTCAGCAGCTCGTCAAGCTCCGTCAAAGACTTCTTGCCGAAGTTGCGGAACTTGAGCAAATCGGTTTTGTTGAATACCACGAGCTCGGCGAGGGTCTCGACCTCGGCGCTCTTTAGGCAATTGAGGGCGCGCACGGAGAGCTGCATGTCGACGAGCTTCGATTTGAGGAGCTGTCGCATGTGGAGCACTTCTTCATCGAATTCTTCGCCCGGGTCGGGCTCGGATGTTTCGAGGGTGATTTTCTCGTCGGAGAAGAGCATGAAGTGGTAAATCAGGATTTTGGCGGCTTCTTTGACAGCATCCTTCGGCAGGATGGAACCGTTGGTACTGATTTCAAGGGTGAGTTTGTCGTAGTCGGTTTTCTGGTCTACGCGGTAGTTTTCGACTGTGTATTTGACGTTCTTGATAGGGGTGTAGATGGAGTCGATTGCGATGGTGTTGATGTCGTCCTGGGGAGTGACATTTTCCTCGGCGGGAACCCATCCGCGCCCTTTGTTGATGGTCAGTACGAT
>OHIK01001120.1_pt1 | contig 11716 bp, 8 predicted proteins | sample 1568241 | NCBI WGS metagenome assembly OHIK01 (sample SAMEA3879567, study PRJEB24766) | human gut metagenome | biome: human-associated habitat; feature: feces | place: USA | collected 1985/1987 | reverse complement strand
CGTCCTATCCAGCAAGGCGTCCGTGCTTTCACGGACGCCTTGCTTTTTTGACCGCTTCGGCGGCTTAGCCGGCGCCTCCGCATACGAAAGAAATATCCCCGGATGAGCGGGGCGGATTAGAACATGAAAGAGGCGCCGTTGATGACGCAGCGGAAATGTTTCAGCGGCCCGTCCAACAGACAAAAAGCCGTTTCCTGGCTTGAGGCAGCCGGAGCGTTTTTCCGCCTGTTCCTGAGGAATCGAAAATTCTGTCTCCCACAAGCCGCCAAAAGGCTCCCTTTTGCGGAAAGCGCAGGCATCTCTTTCTTTCCCGCTCTTTCCCGGGAAATGCCTTGACAGTCAAATTGTTACGGATTAGAATAAAGGAAAAGCGGGAACCTGTCCAGCGCTTCAGCCTGGACAGCCTGCGGCCGCCGCAGGCCGGGGGCAAAACGTCGATGGGTTAGGCGCGGACCGGATTCCGCGCCTGTTTTGTTACTTCAATTCCGGCGGTCCGCCCGCTCCGCGTCAAAATAAAGCCTTACACTTTCCCCAAAACCGGAAAAAGGCTTCCGCCTTGAAAAATCGCGTCTTGAAAAAAGGCGCGGCCTGGAGGCTGAAGCGCTTGGTTTTCAAGACCACTTCTTTCAACCGCCCGGCCAGCAGCATTCAATGTTCTGTTTTTTTCGGCATCTGCTATTCTTGCCGAGGCTGGTGTAAAACTGACGCTGCCTCCGGCTAAATCCGTCTCGGAAGCGCACCCTTATGGGGGCTGGTGGAGTTTTAAGCGTTTTTATGTTCAAGGCCATTGCCCCCGCTTTTCTCCGCGTTCCATCCCCGCGGCGTCAGCTTCAGGGGATATCCGAAGCGGCGCAGGCGCTCCCCGGCTTCCGGCAGGAACTATGAAAGCAATGCCTTAGGCCCAAACGGCCGCTTTTCCATTTCTAAAATCCGCCGCTTTGGAAAGGAGTGGTTTTCCCGTGTATTACCAGCACGATTGGTTTATGCTTCAAATCCAGATGATGGTTCAGTTTATCGCCAAGGTAACCTTCCAAAAAGACCCCTTTGAGATAGACGCGCTTTTCGACACGGAGTGGGGCCATACGGAAACCGACCCTCTGGAAAAGGAAATCGCCGCCTTGTTTGCCCAATCCCGTTTTCAGGAGGCTGAAAGCCTGGTGCTGAAGCGCCTGTCTTCTAAACAGCCGGCGGCGCTGAAAACCGCTTTGAGCTTTTATAACGCTTTGAACCAGCTGCCTGACGAGCGGCTGAACGCCCACGGCTTTCCCCGGGAACGCGTCCGCCGGGGGCTGGAAGAATTAACCCGGCTTTACCAGATCACGGTGCCTGACTGGAACGAGCTGGCCGTTCTAAATGAATAGAGAATATTTGCCAATGCCGGGTATTTCTGCTGCGAAACCGGGCGTTGGGTAAACGGCTTAGGGCTTTCGCCGGCCGTCTGTTTGCTGCGAGTGTGTTAGCCTTCTCAGTCCCACGCTGTCAAGGCGAAAATCCGACAGTTTTTGGCAGTCTGTCTGCCTGAGGCCATAAATCGATCATCATTGGAGGGATTTTATGTCAGACATTGTCGTATTCGGAAGCTTCGTTGTAGACCTCATGGCCCGTTCCGCCCATATTCCGGTTCCCGGGGAAACCATCAAAAGCTCGCTGTTCCGAATGGGGGCGGGCGGCAAGGGAAGCAACCAGGCGGTGGCCTGCAAGCTTTCCGGGGGGGACGTCTCCGTGGTGACCAAGGTGGGCAGAGATGCTTTTGCCCAGGTGCTTTACGACCAGTATGAAAAAATCGGGCTTTCCGCGGAGCATGTTTTCGTTTCCTCTCAGGCCCAAACCGGAAACGCGTTGATTCTCGTGGATGAAGGAACCAGCCAAAACGCTATTACCGTCACGCCGGGCGCCTGCGAAACCTTTACCCGGGACGACGTGGAGCAGATTAAGCCCTTGCTTGCCAGCGCGAAAATTCTGCTGGCCCAGCTGGAGGTCAATCAGGACGCCAACGAGCTGGTCGTCGATTATGCCAAAGGGCAGGGCGCGAGGGTCGTGCTGAATCCCGCGCCGATTCATGCTGTCAGCAGCGAATTTCTCTGCAAGGCGGATGTGATCACCCCCAACGAGGTGGAAGCCTCCGCCCTCAGCGGCATTCCCATTAAAACGCCGGACGACGCCTTGCGGGCGGCAGGGATATTGATGGACAAGGGGGTAAAATCGGTGGTCATCACCTTGGGAAAGCAAGGTGTTTTGGCGGTCACAGAAAACCAAAGCCGCTTATTCCGAAATTATGACGTAAAGGTAGTGGACTCTACCGGCGCCGGAGACGCCTTCAACGGCGGCCTGGTCACGGCCCTCTCTGAAGGGAAAAACCTGCTGGAAGCCTGCGCCTTTGCCAATGTAGTATCCAATTTGGCGGTCACCCGGATGGGCACCGCGCCCTCTATGCCCACCCGCCGGGAAATCGACGCTTTTCTGGAAGCCCATCCCAGCGCTGCGGATTAGCCAGCGTTTTCATATTTACGAGACTGCGTCTCAAGGAGGAGTCATTATGAAACTAAACCAATACATCGACCATACGATTTTAAAGCCCGCGGCAACCGCCGCAGATGTGGAAGCCATCTGCCGTGAAGCTGTGGAATACGAGTTTGCTTCTGTCTGCGTCAACACCTGCCACGTGAGGCTGGTTTCCAGGCTGTTGTCTGGATCTCCGGTAAAAACCTGTGTGGTGGTAGGCTTTCCCCTGGGAGCTATGGCTGCCGAAGCCAAGGCCTTTGAGGCAAAGCACGCGGTTAGCAACGGCGCCCAGGAGGTGGATATGGTCCTCAATGTAGGCGCCTTAAAGGAGCGAAACGACAGTCTGGTGGAACAGGACATCCGGGCGGTAAAAGAGGCTTGCGGCAGCGCCTTGCTAAAGGTGATTTTGGAAACCTGTCTGCTCAGCGATGAAGAAAAGGAACGGGCCTGCCGCCTGGCGGTCAAGGCCGGAGCCGATTTTGTCAAGACCTCTACTGGCTTCTCCACTGGCGGCGCGACTGCCCATGACGTCGCCCTGATGCGGAAAACCGTAGGGCCTAATGTGGGTGTAAAGGCCTCCGGCGGAATTCGCACCCGGGAGGACGCCTTAAGCATGATCGAAGCCGGCGCTTCCCGTATTGGAGCCAGCGCTTCTGTTCAAATTGTCTCTGAATAATCCCGTCTGCTCCCCCTGTTATTCTTTTTTAGATCCCCAGCTTTTTGGCGCGGCGTAGTTTCTAATCTATGCCGCGCTTTTTCCATGATAAGAACAGCAAATGTACAAGAGCCGTATTCGCCGGCCGCCTTTCCCAGCCTTCAGGCTCTTTACTCTCCGGGGCCCCTGGGGCCTTTCGCGGTTTCCACCCTGCCGCCGGCTTTCCTGCTGTTTTACCACAGCGGATTCGAAAACGGAAGCCCCCGCCCTATATTCCGCTTCGGAAATCTGTTCCGCCTCAGAGAGCTGCCCCACCGGCGGCAATCCCCCGAGGGACGGCGCCGGATACCGCTTCGGCGCCGAGGCTTCTCCCTCCGGAAAAGGCCAAGGCGCCGCCGGAACCCAGGGAGAATGTCAAAGCGCCTGCGAACAGAACGGCGCGGGCGGTTCCAGGCAGGGGAACGGTGCCGGCAGCCCTGGACAAGGAAGCCGCACGGGCGCCGGGCAGGGAAGAGGAACCGGACAGGGCCGGGCAGCCGGATAACACCGCTCAGGCAAAAAACGGCTTGGTCCCTACCGGGGACCAAGCGGTCCCGGGGGGAATCCAGCAAAAAATGCTTGTCTTTCTCTAAAGCGGCGTAAAAGAACATGGCGGCAGTACACGCTATTCCGATTGTACTAAGAAAATATATTTGATAACGCTTTTATCAGCTTCCTATTATCATCGTGAGCGCGGATCGCTATACGGCAGTATTCTGAATTTAAACCATAAAACCGAGAGCAGTCTCTTACTTTTATGCCCTGATCAAAAAGCATTTGCCGTATATTTTTATCAACCGCTCTTAACAGCAGAAAATTTCCCTGGGAGGGATAAACCTCCAGCGGAAGTTTTCCCAGTTCAGCAGCCAGCCATTCCCGTTCCTCCGAGAGGATATGATAAGTGTTTTTCATATAGGAATCATCCATAAGCGCGCAGATACCAGCAAGCTGCGCTGGGGTAGATACCGCGAAATTTTGTCCGTATAACCGCATACTGGAAAGCAGGCCCGTGTTGCCGGAAGCACAAAAGCCAAGCCGGAACCCCGCTAGAGAATAGGTTTTGGTAAACGCGTCTATTACAATCAAATTTGTGGTTCGGGTTACCAGGCTTTTTGCGGTGTATTCCTTCCAAAGAGGCAGAAATTCCATAAAGCATTCATCTACGGCAAGCAGAATATTATTATCACAGCAGCGTTCCACAATTTCTTTTAAAAGCGGCGGATTTAAGACCTGCCCCGTCGGATTGTTTGGATTGCATAGGAACATCATGTCATAGTCCTTTTGGATCGCGGATAATATCCCGTCGTCTAACAGGAAATCATTTTCCGCCTTTAATACATAGTGATCTACTTCGCAGCCTGCCAGCTTTAACGCGCGGCCATATTCTTCAAAGGTAGGCTCTATCACAATAGCGCGTTTTGGCTTGACCGCAAGTACTAAACGGTATAATAAATCGTCCGCTCCATTGCCGCATAAGATCTGTTCCATACCCACCTGATATTTCTCCGCCAGACAAGAACGCAGATATCTGCAATCCGGGTCTGGATACCCCCCTGTGATATCAGCCAAGCCCGCAATATGCTTTTTCACTGTGCCGGGGATTCCCAGCGGATTTACATTAACAGAAAAATCAAGAAGCTTTTCCTCCGTATTTTCCGTGATAAGCCGCCAGGAAAAGCCGTTTGCTTGAGCCATGCTTTTCACTCCTTCGTTCTTCCTCAGCATGATATTTATCCATCAAAATTTTAATATTTTTATACGCGCGGGTTCTTCCGGTATGCCGGGCGCAAGCCGCGCGCAGACAGAAGCAAAAAGCCCCCGGCTCTGCCGGGGGCTTTCAACGTACTAAGGGAAACAGCCCGGCCATGGCTGGGCGATGACTTTTGACTTTACCGGGAAAAAGCCCCTGGAAAAGCAGCGGCGCTGTCCCCGAGGCGGCCAACGCCAGCCGCTGCGGTAAGGTAAAATCCACGGCTTTCCTCCGGAGCCCCCAAGCAGATTCTCATGGGAGGATCCTCCGGGCCAGCCGGGCTGTTACCAGGCCGCTCCCGCCCCCTGCCGCCCATTTCCTTTTAGGCCTTCAGCTCAATATCTCCGATGGTCTCCTTGCACAGGAAATAAACCAGGGCGCTGACGCCCGTGTTCCACAGGAATACGGGAAGCCCCATCAAGAACGGCGGAGCCTGGAAAGCTACTCCCAGCACGACGCCGGCAGCCACGCCGGGGGCAGTGGAAACCATCAGCACCAGGGCGTACAGCATTAAAATCATGCCCTTATTGGCCATCTGGCCAAACAGACGCTCGGAAAGGATGTTGAAGGCGGTGAACAAAAAGCCGAAGCTGATAAACATCAAAAAGCAAATAACCACCGTCAGAGGATTGGCCCTGACCAAAGCTCCTATCAGGGGGAACGCCACAAGGCCGTCGGCGATAGGAGTCAGCAGACTGGTAAGGCTGGCGAAAAACAGCTTTTTAAAGGGACTTTGCGGAACCATATACAAATACGGCTTCATCATTTCCTTGCTCCAGGGGCCGGCCGCGTTGAGGAAAAACAGCACGTAAATAGACGTGATGGTAGCGACCATCATAATCAGGCTGGAGGACATAGGTTCTCCGTCGTCCCCGGAGTTCATCATCACAATGGAAATAAAGGCGCCCACCGCAGCCAGCATAATGGTGGAGCCCCCCCAGAATACCAGGGGAGAATGGCGGTGCATTTCCTTTACCTGCTTGAAGAAAAAGGCGCTGGCGCCCCATCCGCGGCCGATGCCTACGGTCTTTACCTTCCGGATCTTTTGTCCCGGCAGGTTCATATTGATATTGCCTTCCTTGGCCGCCTTTTTCACCTCGTAGGTGGTCTCCGTGTTTTGCAGCACATCCTCGTAATAATCGGAATCACTTTTCAGAAACGCCAATAAAGCAATTAAGGCAGCCGCAGCCAGAAGAGCGAAATAAACGGCTCCCATCATGTCAAAGCCCCGAATGGCGCTGAAAATCCCGCCGGTCATCCAGCCGATAATGGGCACCCACTGGAGATAAGGGTCGGTGACGGCGGCGCACACGGTTTCCATGGAAAAGCCCTTTTCATAAACCGTCATGGCTACATAGGCCAGCACCAGGAGAACCACCGCGTATAAAAGGCGCTTGACGGCGGCGCTTCTTTTTCGGCTGCCGTTGCAGAAGCTGTAAATCAGGATGGTGAAAATCTGGGAGACCAGCAGCGACACGATGAACCCGGCGAACAGCAGCACCGCGTCCAGCGCGGTGATGCCGAAGAACTGGACCGCCATACCGCCGTAGGCCACCATACAGCAGGCGACCAGCACGGTCATGCCCATCTGCTTCATCAGGCCGTAAACCAAAATCTTCTTAGGCGAGATGGGAGAGATAAACAGCATATTCACATCTCCCATGCTGAAAAAGGTGGATCCGGAATCCACGCCCTTGATCAGGTTGATCATGACAATAAACATCAGCAGGGCGAAATAGATCCCCTGAAGGATCCGGAGATCCAGAAATTCCGGCAGCTCCTCCTGGGGAGAAAGGGCCATAGACAGGGCGGAAAACAGCAAACAGGCCGCCACGAAAAGATAAGCCACCAGCTTGCCCGGATGGCGCAGAAGCTCCAGGATATTGTTTTTCAGGGATTTTCTCAGAATGAACGCGATCGAACTCATATCAGCCACGCTCCTCCTGAACACGGGGGGCCTCCCCCTCGGTAATGGAGAAGAACAGCTCCTCCAGATTCTCGCCGTACTCTTCAATTTCCCGTCTGGTGCGGGAGGCCACAATCTGGCCCTTCATCATGATCAGGGTCTTGTCCCAGAGCTCCTCCACGCTGTCCAGCATATGGGTGCTGATCACCACGGCGCAGCCCTGGCGCTTCATTTCCAGCATCATCTGCTTCAATTCCTTGATGGCGTGAGGATCCAGCCCCACAAAGGGCTCGTCGAACAGGACTACCTGGGGCCGAGGCAGAAGCGCGCAGCAGATGCTCACCTTTTGCTGCATACCCTTGGAAAGCTCCTTCCCCAGCTTTTTCACCTTGTCGCTTAATTCCATCCGCTCCAAAAGCTGGTCCGCCCGCTGTTTCCAGTCCTTGACCCCATAGGCTCTTCCGATAAATTCCAAATGCTCGTAAACCGTCAGGGAATCGTACATCACCGGAAGCTCCGGTATGTAGCCGAAAATCCGCTTGGCCTCCAGGGTTTTGTTCCGGTAAGGCCCGATCAGGACCTCACCCTGGAACCGGAGCAGCCCCGCGATGCATTTGATCGCCGTGGACTTTCCCGCGCCGTTGGGCCCCACCATCAGGGTGATCTGTCCATCCTCCGCGGTAAAGGTAACCTTGCTGTTTGCCAAAACATCTCCGTAACGCTTAGTCAGGTTATTTACTGTCAGCATAACTGTTCTCCTTGCATCATAATTTCCAGGTGAATGAATTCAGGCATCCGCCGGCGGCTGAGAAATGTCCTGGACACAACAGCTCCGGAAGCCCGGACAGGGGCTCCTGTGCCGGCTGCTTTCCCGCTGTTTTCCTTTTTTCTTCCATTTGACCGCCGCCTGGCTCCCGTTTGGGCTCCGCCTGATCCGCCCTTGAGAAGCCTTGATTAATAAGTAATATTTCCCTCGGCAATCGCGGGAATCATAGTAAACATCACGATAAAAATGCTGATAAAGGCCAAAATCATCACAACCCACATGACGATCCCCCAAATCAGCAGGGTCTTAGCCTTTTTCTGCCGCTGAAGGGTCTCCTCTGTGGGATAATAAAGTCCCGCGCCGCAGTGGCCGCACTGCCGGGCGCTCAAAGGATTGCCCCAGCCGCAGTTATGGCATACGTAAATTCTTTTGAGCGGCTCGTTTCTGACGCACAGGTAAATGATTCCCGGGATCAGCCCCAGGATTCCCACCAGCACGCCCCACATGGTGGCGTTGTCGTTCCATTTGGATTTTGCGTCGTTGTAGACCGCGCATCCAAACAGCACTGAACCCGCGACCGCCGCCAGAAACACCAGTATGTACAGCGCGATCAGCCCTGATATCATCGTCCAAACATTCATAAAAACCATCCTTCCTATCATCAGGGCGCCGCCCGGCGCCCACGGAATCCGTTTTGCCTTACAAACGGGAAAGTCAGGTGAATAACGCCCAGGTCACCAATGGAGGCCCTCCAGTATGGGAGCCATTACGGTCTGGATCATATGGGCTATCATGAAGATTTCCCCGATAGCCGCCAGCCCCCACAGAACCAGGCCTATGATTAAAAAGGCCTTTGCTTTCTTTTGCAGCCTGGCTGTCTCCTCCGTGGGGTAGTAAAGCCCGGCGCCGCAGCGGCGGCACTGCCGGGCGCTCAAAGGATTGCCCCAGCCGCAGCTGTAGCACGCATAAATCCGTTCCAGCGGCTTATTCCTGACGCAAAGATACACGATCCCGGGAATCCATCCGAGAATCCCTACCAGCATCGCCCACATGACGGCATTCAGGCTCATTTTGGATTTCGCATCGTTGTAAACCGCCAGCCCTACCATTACCGAACCGGTAATGCTCACCGCCAGAGTCAAAAGGTATCCAATGATAAAAGCCGGAGTCCACATCGCAAGAGCGTTCATCCGTCCCACCCTTTCTTTTTTGTACCATTGACTTAATACAATACTACAATACTTTCCTGTAAAAATCAAGTGTTTTCTAAAATTTCATATTCGCGCACCCGGCCATAAAGAACCGGGTCCAGCAGAGCGGAAACAAAAATTCCGTCGGGCCGGTATTCCTCCTGATACAGCACATGATCCTTTCTGATCTGCGCCACCAGCCCCGCCTGGTCAAAGGGCAGCAGCAGGCATACTCTCCGCAGCGATACCGGCAGGTTTTCCTCCACCGCCGCCAGCAGATCCCCGATCCCTTCCCCGGTCTTGGCGGAAATCCGCACCGCGTTTCCAATCATGGGAATATCCAGCAGGGAGGGCACCAAATCACACTTGTTCATCACCGGGATCACCGGCCGGCCTGTGCATCCCAGGTCCGCCAGCAGCTTTCGGGTGACCTCCAGATGAACCTGTGCCTCCGGGCTGGAGGCGTCGCACACGTTTAAGATCATATCCGCCAGGGCCGCTTCCTCCAGCGTGGAGTGAAACGCCTCCACCAGATGGTGGGGCAGCCGCCGCACCAGGCCCACCGTATCGATCAGCATAACCGACACCCCGTTGGGCAGCTTCAGCGCACGGGAGGTCGGGTCCAGGGTAGCAAACAGCTTGTCCTCTGCCAGCACTCCGGCGTCGGTGAGGGTATTCATCAAGGTGGATTTTCCCGCGTTGGTGTAGCCCACAATGGCGGCGGTAATGATTCCTTCCTTTTCCCGCCGTCTCCGAAGCTGGTTCCGGTGCTGCTCCACCTGGGCAAGCTGCTCCCTGAGGCTTTCAAGCCTGCGGCGGATATGCCGCCGGTCGGTCTCCAGCTTGCTTTCCCCCGGGCCCCTGGTGCCGATGCCGCCGCCCAACCGGGACATAGCCGCGCCCTTGCCCGTGAGCCTCGGCAGCAAATATTTCAGCTGAGCAAGCTCCACCTGCAGCTTGCCCTCCCGGGATCTGGCCCGGGAAGCAAAAATATCCAAAATCAGCATCGTCCGGTCGATGACGCGGACATCGGTTTCAAATTCTAAATTCCGAATCTGGGTGGGCGTCAGCTCGCAGTCGAAAATAACCAGATCGATCTCCTGGCTCCCGCAAAACTCCTTTAATTCCTCCAGCCGGCCGCTGCCAATACAGGTGGCGCCGTCGGGCCGCTCCCGTTTTTGGATCATGGCGCCTATGGGCTGGGCCCCGGCGCTTTCCGTCAATTCGTATAGCTCGTTCATCGAGGCCTCGGCGTCGAAATCCCCGGTATCCACCGACACCAGAAACGCCCGCTCCGGCTGGATATCGTTTTCATAAAATTCCATAAGCTTGGTTCCTACCTTCTAATCTGGTTGTTTTATTGTTGCCCGTTTCTATCATTATATAATATGGCCCCCTGTAATACAACCAGATGGAAAAAACCAGCGGCGCAAACCCAAATGTACCGCCATAAACAACGCGTTCTTTATTTTAGATAAAATAAATTTTGCTCCTTTCCCGCTCGTGAAAGCACAGGGCCCTTCTTCGACCGGCGGGTTTTAGGAAAGCCACCGCAGCACTGCCAGGGCCATCAGCAGGCCGCCGGAGAAATACACAAACACACCAGGGTTTTTCAGCCGGATCAGCTGCAGCCTTTTTCCCAAAAAGCCGCCGCCCCACAGGAACAGCATTTGCACCAGCCCCGCCAGGATAGGCACCAAAACCGAATTCATCCCGGATACCGCGCTGGAAACCCCGGCGCCAAAGGAATCAATGGAAAGCGCCACGCCCAGGTATAGGGCCTCGGCGGTTTCGATGGTTTTTGAACGGTCGAAATCGCAGGAAAAGGAGTCCTCCTCTTTCCGTTTCCGAAAGCCCTGTATGATAATGGACGCCCCCAGCGCCAGCAGCATTCCACAGCCGATCAGCTTTGCCGCCGGGGCGGGGATCACCTGTAACAGCACGCTTCCCAGGCCCACCGCCGCGCCGGTGACCACCATGGAAATGCCGCAGATCACCAGCCGCGCCTTCCAAAGCACCCGAATGCCTCTAAGCCCGTAGGAAATGCCGATTCCCAAGGCGTCCATGCTCAGGGAAACCGCCAAAATCAAAACTGCAAGAAAGCTCATTTCACCAACTCCATTCCCACCATTCTATGGAGAACGGACAAAAAGGGTGTATGTTCCAACGCGCGCCTTCATATATATGAAGGGAGAACGGACATGGTTCCGCAATTTGAAACGGGGGAATGGTATGAACTGGCACAGCGCATCCGCCGCGGAGGTTTTAAACCAGCTGGACGTCACTAAAAATCAGGGGCTGACCTCAAAAGCGGCTGTGGAACGGCAGAAGAAATATGGTAAAAACAAGCTGGCGGAAAAGAAGCCCAAAAGCCTTTTCCTCCGGTTTTTAGAGCAATTCTCCGATTTTATGGTGATCGTGCTGCTGATCGCGGCGGCAATTTCCTTCTTCACCGCCAGAATCAGCGGCGACGGCGACTATATCGACTCTATCATTATCCTGGTGATCGTGATTATCAACGCCATCACCGGCGTGGTCCAGGAAAGCAAGGCGGAAAAGGCGATCGAAGCGCTGCAGGACATGGCAGCGGCCACCTCAAAGGTTGTGCGGGACGGGAAAATGTCCTCGATTTTGAGCAAAGACCTTGTGGTGGGGGATATCATCTGTCTGGAAGCAGGGGATGCGGTTCCGGCGGATGCAAGGATTCTGGAAAGCGCAAGCCTGAAAGCAGAGGAAGCTGCACTGACAGGAGAATCCGTGCCGGTCACGAAGCTGATCGATCAGATCTTTTTGGCAGACGGGGAACGGGATGTGCCCCTTGGCGACCGTAAAAATATGGTCTATATGGGAAGCACGATCGTATATGGACGTGCTGTGGCAGTCGTAACGGCCACCGGTATGGATACGG
>OHIK01001117.1_pt1 | contig 11719 bp, 8 predicted proteins | sample 1568241 | NCBI WGS metagenome assembly OHIK01 (sample SAMEA3879567, study PRJEB24766) | human gut metagenome | biome: human-associated habitat; feature: feces | place: USA | collected 1985/1987 | reverse complement strand
GTTGCAGCGCAGCTTGATGATATTATCACTTCACAAAGTAATCCTACCATTGCCATTTATGCTCGCCGCGGTGAAATTATTGTTCGTATTACAGCTAAAGCGTCCGATGTTGAAGAAGCCAAAGCCTTGATTTCCGGCACAGAAGCACAAATCTATGAACGGTTAAGTAAATTTATTTATGGCGTTGATAATGCTTCTTTAGCAGAATATCTTGGTCAGGAACTATTAAAAAGCGGTAGTACGATTGCCTTTGCGGAATCCTGCACAGGAGGTTTAGCCAGCAGCATGATCACTGATATTCCTGGCAGCAGTGAATATCTTTTGGGCAGTGTTGTGACTTACAGCAATATGGCCAAACAAAAACTGGTCAACGTATCTGCGGAAAATTTAGAAAAATACGGCGCTGTCAGCGAACAGGTTGCCTGTGAGATGGCGTCCGGAGTGAGAGATCTTTTTGGAACAACTTATGGTGTAGGTATCACTGGTATTGCAGGTCCTGGTGGTGCCACAGAAGAAAAACCTGTAGGCTTAGTTTATATGGCTGTAGCTGATGGCAATGACGTACATTGTGTGAAACATCTTTTCGGCGGAACCAGAACTGAAAATAAACTGCGTAGTGCGTTAACGGCTATTTCTATGGTGATAGATAAAATAAAAGCAAGAAGAAATGAGGAAATTTAAACAATGACAACTAATGTACAAGAAATGTTCGGCAGCTTACTGCTGGATAAAAAAATCGTAGCATCTTTAACAGCTATGGGTTTTGAAGAACCGTCTCCGATCCAGGAGCAAACTATTCCTTTAGTACTAGAGGGTAGCGATGTTATAGGTCAGGCACAAACTGGTACTGGTAAAACAGCCGCCTTTGGTATTCCGGTCGTACAAAGTATTACCGATCATCGCCATATTCAAGCTCTGATTATGACTCCAACCCGTGAACTGGCAATCCAGGTTGCAGAAGAGATCGGTAAAATTGGACGTACTTCTAAAATTAAAGCATTACCTGTTTATGGCGGACAGCCTATCGACCGTCAGATCAGAGCTTTACGCAGCGGCGTGCAAATAGTTATTGGTACTCCAGGCCGTTTGATTGATCATATAAACCGTAAAACTATCAAACTTGATCATATTAAATTTTTAGTCCTGGATGAAGCTGATGAAATGTTGGATATGGGCTTTGTAGACGATATGGAAGAAATTATGAAAAATCTTCCTGCAGAACGTCAAACCTTGTTGTTTTCAGCAACTATGCCAAGACCGATCCTAAGCCTCACAAAAAAATATATGAAGGCTCCTAAAAATGTTACGATCAGCAAAGAGGAACTCACAGTTCCGCTTATCGATCAATATTATTTTGAAACTAAGGATAAGATCGAAGGTTTATGTCGTTTGCTTGATGCAGAAATAGATGGTAAGCTGATTATTTTCTGCCGCACTAAAAAAGGTGTTGATGATCTGGCTATTGCATTGGGAAGCCGCGGTTATATGGCTGAAGGTTTACATGGCGATTTAAGCCAAACTCAACGTGATCGTGTTATGAAGAAATTCCGTGACGGAACAGCTGATATTCTTATCGCTACGGACGTCGCTGCCCGCGGCATAGATATTGATAATATTACTCATGTTATCAATTTTGATATTCCTCAGGATCCGGAAAGCTATGTTCATCGTATTGGACGTACCGGCCGTGCAGGTAATACTGGTGTTGCTATGACCTTTATTACGCCGCGTGAATTTCGTCAGTTGAAACTTATCGAACGCACTACTAAAACCAAAATAACACGTCGTCAATTGCCGACTACAGCCAATGTTATTGAGCGTCAGCGTGAAATGATCGTTTCCAAAATGCAGAGTGTGCTGGATCAGTCTAACTATCATGATTATATGCCTATTGCAGCAAGCTTATTAAAAGAATATGATGCTGAAGATGTGGTTGCTGCTGCGTTAAAACTGATGCAGGAAGGTAATAAAGCTTTAGAAGCTTCGCCTGAAGATATTCTGGCGAAAGATTTAAGTAATACTGGTGGTCGTCCTGGCATGGTTCGTCTTTTCATGAATATTGGACGCAGCCAAAAAGTTACTGTTCAGGATATAGTTCGCACTATTGCTATTGAAGCTGATATTCCTGCCAAAGAAGTAGGTTTGATCAATATTTATGACAAGTTTACCTTTGTAGAAGTACCAGAAGATATGGCCGAAAAAGTTTTGGGTGTAATGCACAAAAACACGATTAAAGGCTATAAAATAAATGTCGAGCCGGCACGCGTTCGTCAGTAATTGTAAGAAAAGGAAGAGCAGATATGGTAAAATACCATGTCTGCTCTTTAAGGTGTAAATCATGCGTGAAATTTTAGGTAACAAAAAAGGAATACGGGATTCTGTTTTGAATGAATTAATTGCTTTGTACGATGTACAAGTGCCTTTAGGGCAGCTCATTTCTGCGGAATTAGCTTTAAAATTAGCTGATATTACAGAATTTATAAACAGAGAAATCTCTCTTTATATTTCTAGAAGCGGGCAAATAACTAATATTGTAATCGGTGGTAATGACAGTGTAGAACTGCCAGCAGTAGAAGGTCGCAGAGGTATTGGCAGATTAAGTGGAATCCGTTGTGTCCACACTCATCCAAATGGCAATCCAGTGTTGAGTGGAGTTGATTTTTCAGCGTTAAAAAATAATAAATTCGATGCCATGGTTACAATAGGTGTTACCGCACCTGATTACACGCAGTCCATAATTTCTTTTGGCATGATAGTTGGGCTTGACAAAGAAGAACAGTTTATCTGCGATGAATATGGACCTTTTTCTCTGGAAGAAGCAGAAGCTATTAATTTTATTAATGTAATCAATACAATAGAGCGGATTTTAGACAAGCAAACAAGTAGTTCCAGTTTAGCAGTAGCAGCAGAGAAAACCATTTTAGTTGGTATGGACTGGGGACAGATAAAAGGCGGTTGGACTGCTGAAGATTCGCTTGAAGAGTTAAAGCAGCTTGCGGATACAGCAGGTGCTGTAGTAGTGAACCGTTTTATTCAACGTCGTGCTAAACCGGATCCGGCATTTTTTATAGGAAAAGGAAAAGTACAGGAGCTGGCCTTGTATGCACAACAGGAAAATATTGATCTGTGCATTTTTGATGATGAACTGACACCGGCGCAGCAAAGAAATATAGAACAGGTAATGGGTGTTCGTATTCTTGATAGAACAGCTTTAATTTTGGATATTTTTGCCCAGCGGGCTCGTACTAATGAAGGAAAATTACAAGTAGAATTAGCACAGCTGCAATATAATCTACCGCGAATTATGGGTAAAGGACTTATTTTATCACGTTTAGGCGGCGGTATTGGTACCCGCGGTCCTGGCGAAACAAAATTAGAAGTTGATAGACGGCGTATTCGCGATCGTATAGCTTTTATCAAAGGCTCTATAGAAAAAGTTCGCGCTGTCCGGACTTTACATAGGATTAAGCGCGCCAAAAACCAAGTTCCTTCAATAAGTCTTGTTGGTTATACTAATGCAGGTAAATCTACATTACTAAATTTATTAACACAGTCTGATATTTATGCGAAAGATCAATTGTTTGCAACTCTTGATCCTACTACACGTCAGTTAATATTACCAGACAAGCACGAAGCAATACTTACTGATACTGTTGGTTTTATACAACGTTTGCCTCATCAATTAGTTGCAGCATTCAGATCTACTTTAGAAGAAGTCGCTGAGGCAGACTTATTGCTGCATGTCATTGACGTGAGCCATGAATTATACCAGGAACAAAGTGATGCTGTTTATAAGGTTTTAGAACAAATAGGTGCACAAAATAAAACAATACTCACCGTTTACAATAAAATAGATAAACTCCCCTCTGAAAATGCTTTGGCACAGCGTTTAGCACAGCAAGAAAATAGTGTTTGTATATCGGCTAAGAGTGGCATTGGTATCGAAGAACTCCTTGCTCTGATTTCAGAAAATCTGAAATTAAAATCTATAGAAGTCACTCTGCTTATTCCATATACAGAATCTGAAAAAGCTGCTAAACTACATACTATAGGTACTGTTTTAGAACAAGAATATAAAGAAAACGGTACTTTTATGAAGGTACGTCTGGCATCAGAACAGTTAGAGGATTTCGAAAAATTTATAATATGAGGACTATACGTAAATGACTGATTTTAAAAAAATAGAAGAGGAAGCATTATTAGAAGTATTACATGCTGCTGAAAGCTATGAAAAAGCAGCTTTGTATAATACAGAAAAGGTTATGCAAGCTTTTAGAAAGCATATGGTATCAGATTTTTATTTAAAACCAACTACTGGATATGCTTATTCCGATGTTGGCAGAGAAAAATTAGATGAAATATATGCTGATATTTTTAAAACGGAAGCGGCATTGGTACGATCTCAGTTTGTTTCAGGGACTCATGCATTAGCCGTTGCGTTACTCGGAGTTTTGAAAGCAGGCGATGAAGTAATCGCTGCTACAGGAGCTCCATATGACACAATGCAAACTATCATAGGCGTACCTGTAAAAACCCCTGGCTCTCTTACTGACTTAGGCGTAGTCTATAAAGAAATCCCCATGATTGGTTCACAAATTGATCTTGAAAAAATTACAGCTGCAATTACTGCTAAAACAAAAATGATCCATATTCAACGTTCATGCGGTTACAGTAGTGTGCGTAAAACGTTAAGAATTGAAGAAATAGGAACGATCTGTAAAGCAGCAAAAGCAATAAAGCCTGATATTATTTGTTTTGTTGACAACTGTTATGGTGAATTTATTGAAAAACAAGAACCAACAGAAGTTGGAGCTGATCTAATGGCCGGTTCTCTTATCAAAAACCTTGGAGGCGGTCTTGAATTATACCAGGGCTTATTCTTAGCTCCGCATATAGTTTTGCAAGCTGTTAAAACAGCAATTTTTGCTTCTGCAGTATTTTCACGCCTGGGTTATCAGGTTACTCCTTCTGCAAATGATAGACGCAGTGATATAATTCAGACTATTCGTTTGGAAACTAAAGAGCGTTTATGTAATTTTTGTATAGCCATACAAAAAAATTCACCAGTTGATGCACATGTTGTTCCAGTTCCTGCAATAATTCCTGGCTATCAAGATGAAATAATTATGGCAGCGGGGACTTTTGTACAAGGCGCATCAATAGAATTAAGTGCTGATGGCCCTTGCCGTGAACCTTATAATGTATATTTTCAAGGAGGACTTACTTTTGAGCACGGGCGTATTGCAATTATGTCAGCTGCAAAAATGGTAGGGGAGAAATAAAAACTCAAATTTTATATCAATTAAAAAGCAGATAAGAGGATTTTTATTGTTCCTCTTATCTGCTTTTTAATTATCTCAGAAAATAAAGACGGCTATATGACATCATATAGCCGTCTTTATGGTATTTATTTGACATATTATAGACATTACAGCATTCTGAATACTGCTATTACCTTACCAAGAACCTGAATATTATCAGTACCTGTTATGGGAGTATAGGCATCATTTTCTGGTTGTAGACGAATTGAACGTAATTCACGAAAATAACGCTTAACTGTTGTTTCTTCACCATCAATAAGAGCAACAACTATATCTCCGTTATTAGCAAAATTTTGCTTTCTGGCAACAATGTAATCATGATCAAGTATACCAGCTTTGATCATACTATCTCCAGAAACAGATAACATAAAAACATCTTCTTGACAGCCAAGCAAATCTAGTGGAATGGGATAGGTCTCCTCAACATTTTCAACTGCCAGAATAGGTTGCCCTGCAGTGACTTTGCCAACCAAAGGAACAGGAACTACCGTTTTCTGCCGCCAGCTGCTGTCTTGGGTCAATTCTATAGCGCGTGGTTTGGCTGGATCTCTTTGCAAAAAACCATATTCTTCTAATTTATGCAGATGAGTGTGTACGCTGGCACTTGAAGATAAACCCACTGCCTTACCAATTTCACGTACTGCAGGAGGATATCCCTTAGCATAAACGTGCTCACGAATGAAATCTAAAATAGCTCTTTGCCGATCGGAAAGCATTTCCTCTGTAATAACTCCATCAAAATCGCTGAAACGTGCTCTTCTTGCCATAAAACCAGCCTCCAATTCCAATCATCATATACTCAAAAAATTTCTAAAGATAGTAAGTTCATTTATTTCTATTCTAATTGTTTCTATTATATCAGGAACAGGTAAGAATGTCAAAACATCTGTTTGCAATTGTTCGTTTAATGAAATTATTCTTCAACAACTATCTACAACGAAATTTACCAATTTTCACCTTACGTCCGATAATATATATTATGTAAAACAGTTACATAAAGATTACAAACCTCAACACGGCCGTCAGCAAGTATTAACGATATTTTTGATACGGTTAAACTCTATAACGTAAATATTTAACATAAATCCACATATATGCGTAAATTTCTCTTTTAAGCTGTTTTAATCGATTGTATTATAACTTCTATTCAATTTGTTTTTCACTTGCCTTAAAAACGATTTATGACGATGTATTTTTAGATAAAAACACCTGGATAATATTTTAAGACTTATTATCCAGGTGTTAGAAAGTATTTTTTAATATTTTTCTTTTAACAAAGAACTTTTGAATAAATTATAGCTGTCGTATTCTTTTTGGATCAAATTTGATTTCATCGTTTTATCTTGTGTAAAATAACATAACAGATTAATTCGATTATCTGCATCAAAGTAAACTTTCTTTTGCCCATGTATAGATAAATCTGTCAAATCGGTTTCTTGAAAAATGTCATAACCAGGTCGGTTGATTTTAGATAAAGTTTGTGGCAAATGTAAATCTACATCATAAGTAAATTGAAGCAGGCAGTTTTCTTGATTGATATCAATATCATGTGTAAAATTTTTAATCTGAACAAACTTTTCTAGTTTTGCTTTTTCACGTGGATTCAAAAACGGTTTGTTCATAAATTCTTCGAACATAATTTTAGTAAAAACAGGATTTTCTAAAAACTGCTTTGGGCCTTGGTCATGAGGACGAGCTGGCTTATATTCTGCCGAAATACCTATAACACCTTCGGAATAAGCTTTTAAAATTTTGCTAAAATCAAAGTCATCAATATTATTAGATTCCACATTCATACCTATTTTGGTAGTTTCAATATTAAATAATTTAGAATCTATATACTCCTTCCCCATCTTTTCCAAGCTGCTGACAGGTAATGCAGCGAAGAAACTGACAGGCATATTTTCCACTTTTTGATTGCTTTGAATGTACAGCCAGTTATGTGGGACTTTGAACTCTTTGTTAAAAATACCATCTTTAATAATAAGTTCAGAATTAGATAATTGTGGTTTAAAGAAATTCAGTTTTTTTGTAAACGCTTTAGAGAATTTCTTATATGCACGTTTATCAACTTTATTGTCTGTAAACTTTTGAATAAATTTATCAGATTTATTTTCTGCAACCACTGTTTCACTTTGTTCTATTGCAGGAAACTCAACATATCCACTGCTTATGTTATATAATTGATCATTTTGTGACAAAATATAAATTTTAGAAATTAAATTGTACTGAGCTGTCATCTGTTTACCATCAGCACTGAATTTAACATAAGGATTATATTTTTGTATATTCTGCTGTTCTTTCCGAGTATAAGCAATTGGCAATTTTATTTCATAATTCAACAGCATATCATTGTTGATTTCTAATGCTGGTATTTTGTTAATCTTTGTTATTTTATAGTTTTTATTACCAGGTAAAGATTGTGGATTATCCTGCATAAGTTTCTGCATATATACTTGTAACTCATTTTGCGGTACAGTAAGATAAGCATAAGCAGGATCAGCTAAGATATCTTTTCCAGCTTTAATATCTTCAGCTATCTTCTTTAAATCACTTTCAAATTTATTGGTAGCAAAAGCTGTTTTCGTATATTTTTCAATAGATTGCTGACTTATAGCTGCTATACCATGCATGCCAGACTTATTGCTGCCTGCCGCAAACAGATCTTTACTGACAATAATAGTGTTATCATCTGGAATATCGACACTGAAACCAGCTTCTTCACTGCGATAGTCGAAAGCATAGCAGCTGGAAAGACTGACCAAGATACCGAATGTGATGATTCCTGAACAGATTGTTTTTCTCATATTTATGTCTCCTTTGCATTCATACTGCTAAGTAAAGGGGCATCAAAATCACTGTAAATCAAGCATCTTAATATTCTCTATGAGTTCTTTAGAAGCTGGTTGTTCTGTATTTCTAAGAGTGGATGTATAAACTACAAGACCACCTTTTTTCTTTGTAAAGAAAATTCTGCCGGTATTGTCGAAATCTTTTTTATCTTTTAAATTAAATGATAGATCGAAATTTATATATCCTATTTTAGGAGTAATATTGACATCAAAATCAAACTTACTGTTTTTATAGTAGCGGCTGCTTTCAATATAGTTTTTTAGCTCTGAAAACAACAACTGCATCTCTGCTTTAGTAGCTTCTGGATTTTCTAAATAAGCAGCTGTCTCAAATTCTTTTGTTTCACAGGAAACTGACCATACACTTTCTGTTAGTAAATCCATCCATGACGCTATATTTTCTTCGGAAACATTATCAGCTATTTTCTCTTTATCTAAGTCATTCGCTTCCAAATTTTGAGTTTTTTCCTTAATTTTTTCCAAGGTTTCCAACGGTAAGGCAAAAGTCAAACAAGCTTTCGGATTATCAGAAAAGTAACTTTGAACATAATACCAATTTTCAGGAAGATCAAATCTAAATTTTCCTATTTTATCAGTGTAAATTAATGTATTAGTATTTGCAGAAGGTTTTGTTATTAACACACCTTTTCGATACTCGTTACGTATTGATTCAGCTGATACTTCAGACTCTTTTTGGCTGTTTAAGACTTTGGTACTGATTACGTATAATCTGTTATTTGCAGAAAGCAAATCAATTGAACATAAATATGAATTTTTATCCTTAATTTCGTTTTCCATATTTTCAGTAAACTGCATATTTAAACTTTTTTTGCCATGGATTTTTTGAGTTTGAATATTAAAAGCAACATCATTGGGCAGCTGTTTAATAAAAGGTTTATCTGAAGGCCAGTAGAGAACAGGATCCAATAATTTAAGACTGGCTTTTTGAGGATCAATACCAGAACGTTCCAATAATTCAATTGCCGTATAATCATCATTAAAAGCATCTGTAGTGAAATTTTCTTCTAATAAATCTGATGCCTGTTTTTGATTCAGGCTATAAACGTAAATAAAGTTACCATTAGGCTGCATTCCACCATAAAAATTTTTACTTACAATGTTTATTTCCTGTTGTGGTATGTTTATTTTAAAGCCAGCTTCAAGATTACGATATTCTTTTGCATAACCGATATTTAGTAATGACAATTGAATTAACAGGGATAGAAATATCAAGAATTTTATCACTTTACCACCTCGTTAATTATTTTGTAATAATTTCAACCATCATACCACTGTCTAAATTGCATGCATTAGCTTCGTCAGTATCAATATGTACTTCATCAGCATTCCCTTCACCGGCACGCACTAAAACATTATTCATAATTAAAGCACGTTCTCCATTTGTTTGGATAGAAACGATATCACCATCTTTTAAACCATATGTTTCTGCTGTTTCAGGATATAAATGGATATGCCGTGCAGCTATAATAACACCTTCTGTAATTTCTACTTCACCTTTAGGTCCTACTAATTTTCCTCCAGCAGATTCTTTAATATCTCCAGAATTTCGAATTGGAGGATTCAGACCTACTTTTCTGGCATCAGTAAAAGATAGCTCCAGTTGTGTATATTTACGCAAAGGACCGATGATCCTTAATTTCATCTCACCTTTAGCAGTTACTAAAGTAATCTGCTCTTCCGAAGAATACTGTCCCGGTTGTCCAATATATTTTTTGGGGTGTAATTCAGACCCTTCACCAAATAAAATGTTCATATGCTCGCGGCATAAATGAGCATGACGTGCAGAAACTCCTAATACTAATGGAAATTGCATTTTATTCACCTCGAAGAAAAATTTTTAATATAAAACTTATCTTATTTATTTTAACATATCATAGAAGTTTTTACCATTCTGAAGTTAAGTAAAATAAAAACAAATATGAATAGAAAATTAAAAATATCCGGCAAATTTTTGCCGGATATTTTATACGGTTATTATTATCAGAGAAAGAAATTTTTAATTAATGTTTTGACAAATATTCATCAATTGCCAGAGCTGCTTTTTTACCGGCTCCCATAGCAGAAATTACTGTTGCCGCACCAGTAACTATATCGCCACCGGCAAAAACACCAGGAATAGATGTAGCACCTTCTTCATTAGCAACAATATTGCCGCGTTTATTAGTTTCCAGTTCAGGTGTTGTTTGTTTAAGTAAAGGATTAGGCCCTTGGCCTATCGCCATAACTACCATATCAACATCAAGAACATATTCTGAACCTTTGATTTCTACAGGAGAGCGCCGTCCTGATGCATCAGGTTCACCAAGTTCCATTTTTACACATTCCATACCATTAACCCAGCCCTTATCATTTCCGAGAATACGGGTAGGATTATTGAGCAGTCTCAGTTCAATGCCTTCCTCTTTAGCATGGCCTATCTCTTCTTTGCGAGCCGGCATTTCGTCTTCGCTGCGGCGATAAACTATATATACCTGTTCAGCGCCAAGACGTTTTGCTGTACGCGCGGCATCCATAGCAACGTTTCCAGCACCGACAACGGCAACATTTTTACCTACATATACAGGAGTTGCAACATTAGGAAATTGGTATGCACGCATTAAATTAACTCTAGTAAGAAATTCATTTGCAGAATAGACTCCATTTAAATTTTCGCCATCTATATGCATGAAATGTGGCAATCCAGCACCTGTACCTACATAAACGGCACTGAATCCTTCTTCATCCATTAATTCTTTGATGGTGAAGGTTCTGCCAATGACGGCATTAGGGATTATTTTTACCCCCAAATCTTTTAAGGCGTCAATTTCGTGTTTTACAATTTCTTTCGGCAAGCGAAATTGTGGAATACCATACATTAAAACTCCACCTGGAGCATGAAGAGCCTCATACATAGTAACATCATAGCCCATTTTCGCAAGATCTCCTGCAGCTGTTAAACCTGAAGGACCACTGCCAACAATTGCTATCTTTTTATCTTTTGATGAATCTATATCAGTTTTGGTGATATCAATTCCCTGCTCACGAGCATAATCTGCAACAAAGCGTTCGAGACGTCCGATAGCAACGGATTCTCCTTTGATACCTAAAACGCATTTACTTTCACACTGATTTTCCTGAGGACAAACGCGTCCGCAAACAGCTGGTAAACTATTTTTACGTTTCAGGATAGTTATAGCTTCATTTAATTTACTTTGAGCAATAGCTTGAATAAAAGCTGGTATTTCTACATTAACCGGACAACCTTCAACGCAGCGCGGTTTAGGACAATTTAAGCAACGCTGTGCTTCATCGATAGCAGTTGCCATATCATAACCAAGCGCTACCTCTTCAAAATTTTTATTTCTTATATCAGCCGGTTGTTCCGGCATAGGATTTCTCATTCCTCCACGCATTTGCAATGACCTCCGCAGCTATATTCAAGCATTTCCTGACCTTTATACATTTGCTGACGCTGAACAAGATTAGCAAAATCTACTAAATGTGCGTCAAATTCCGGGCCGTCAACACATGCAAATTTATTTTCAT
>OHIK01001111.1_pt1 | contig 11760 bp, 9 predicted proteins | sample 1568241 | NCBI WGS metagenome assembly OHIK01 (sample SAMEA3879567, study PRJEB24766) | human gut metagenome | biome: human-associated habitat; feature: feces | place: USA | collected 1985/1987 | reverse complement strand
GCCAAACCAACTTCTACTTTTTAGTAAAGCGTATGGTTTTCTATTTCTAATAATAAAAATATTAAATTAACATTCTATTTATGAAAATCATTATTTTGCAATTCATGGCAATAATCGCTATGATCCTTATAAGTTGTAGCGATAAGGAAAACGGCGTGTACCTAAAAAATGGTTCCTACTCGGAATGCGCCACGGGGAAAAACTTGACTAAGGCGCAAGAAGAGACCGCTTATATAGAAATCAGCGCAGTTAACACAAACACTCTAAGAGTGGACATGTACCATGTCCAACTGAATTGCGCTCTTGAAAAAATAGAGTCGAATATCAGTTATAATGAAAAAGTAATCATAATTAAATTTACGCCAATTGGCGATGATGCTAATTGTCTTTGTGGAAGACAATTAACATATGAAATCAGCAACCTTCAAGAAGGGCTGTCTTATGATTGCGTGATCATGCAAGAGAATAGTGAATATGCCTCTTTTAAATTTGATTTCACAAGAGATCTAACACAAACAATTAATCTAAATTAAATTACGACATTATGAAAAAAATGTATTTTATCATCATTTATGTGCTTCTACTATCTATAGGAGCCATAAACAGCGCAAATCAATCCATAACTAAGCTCAAAGCTTATAATATAGTTATTAGTGGCATTGATTCGACTACATTAGATTCCACTGAAATATTTGTATCCAAGCAAATATTACCAGCCAACACGGTCATTGAGATTGGTGATAAAAGTATAGAATCCCCGGATTATAGCTCTTGGATGTTTTTCATAAATAAGTATCCTTTATCCAATTGGGGACACCCTTGTAACTATATGTTTATCGGAAGTAACAATGGTGAAGTAGATATACCGTTATAATGTCAGATGGAACGAGCAGCAACATCGATAGAAGCACTGGCGATTCTTCGCCGTTAGATTTAGACGGAAATGGAACAAACGATATACAATTCGCAGCGACAAGCAATAATATCAAGACTACTTTTAGCAATCTTGCGTCGAGGCTTACCTCCAACGACTATCTTTTTATTTTCACAATAGATCACGGAAATTATGACTCTTCCGGGAACTCTAGTTTAACATTATGGAACGATGAGGATTTGTATGCATCAACTTTCGCTCCTTGGGTGAATGCTATTAATGCCAAAGCGATCAATATCGTAATGGGACAATGTTTCAGTGGCGGTTTTATCTCTTATTTTAAAAATAATCCAAAGGTTTCCATATCAACGGCTTCCACTAAAGATCAGCCATCTTCTTCCATGAGTGACGGCCGTTACGATGAATTCGTTTACTATTGGACGGAGGCTGTCACGAAGAAAGCTTCTTCTGGATATATGGTAGGAGATGTTAACCAAGACGCTTTTACAACAGCTCATGAAGCATATGATTACGCAAGGACTCATGACAAGAAAAATGAAGATCCACAACACTATTCTTCGGATTTACTCTCTCATTTTTTAGCCCTAAATGGGATGAGAGCAAGAACTACGAGCGGAACGATTGCAGTAGAACGTGGAGAGACATTTAATTATTCCGGTATGGAAACTATCAACTGGACTATTCCCTTAAATTCACCTGTAAATATATCAATCAAATTCCCAACGAATATAGTGTACAAATGGAATTGCAGCAGTGGAAATCCCGGTAATTTTTATTCTTCATCATCTACAACAGCCTATGTGTTAGCAAATTCAAGTAGCACATCGCCTATTGTCATTACAGCTAAAGCTGATGGCTCCACTTTAACGCAGACATTCCGCCTATATCTAAAAAACACCTATAGTATCATGAATGACAATTCATCTATACTAAATATCAATTTAGAGAATCAAGAAACTAACAATCTATTAAGCAAGTCGCAAGACTCTTATGAAATATACTCTATTAATGGAACAAAATGTAAGTCTGGATTACTAAATAGATACAATTCCATAGATATATCTTCTCTGGCGAATGGAATGTACTTTGTTACGATTCATAATTCGAATTCGATCTTGCAAAAAGAGCAATTCATCGTTAATCATTGAGAAATAAGAAGACTATCCGAGCCGGGCAAGAGCGAGATTTGATTCACGACACCTCCGATAAGAAACACCACTCCATGTGCTCTTCGCCCGAAGAACTAGTAGCACCCACTTGCCCATATGTTAACAATTTACCGGATAAAATCTTTGATTTACAAAATATATAGTTATATTTGCATCGTCATGTGGCTATAGCGTTAGCCGAAAAGCATGGCGACATATTATGTATTAGAGCATCGAGTGTTATTCTAGGCATTGTCAAACATCCCTAAAAGCAAAGTCAACTAGAATAACAAACTTCATGCTCACGCTGTTGTATTATCTCAAATATACAATAATGGCGTGAGCTGTCGTTTGTTATAGTTGACAAAGGTATGGGGATACCTGACAAGCCTATAACAATATAGCGGCAGCTTCACGCTTTTTTTGTGTCTGCCCATAAAAACTTTATTTCTCCAATATTATACATTTGGCTTATAATTAATCGAACTTAACAACATGGCTTTTCGGAGGAAAAGCTTGGTTATTTAGTTAAATAAATAAAAGAGTTATCTCGTTCGTGAGAATATAGGTAACTCTCCCACTATTGTTCAACCTTTTTAATACGCGCACATTATGTACATGGACAAAGAACGTTTTTACGTGATCCTTGGAGCTTTATTAATGATTATCAGCTTGCCCGCCTTGATTGCGGCAGGCTTTTATTTTTACGACTTTTTCCTGCAATTATCTTTCGAGGAAATGCAGGCGGTCTTTTACTTCGTCATTCATGTGGCGGCATGTGTCTTTGCCGCTGTCGTGGGCTTTATCGGCTACGAGCTCTGGTCTTCCTATTGGTGGTAGACCAGCGCAAATAGGCGATAGCTTACTTACGGGATTTTTATTCATATACGGCACAACGTAGTTGATAGATCATGCCTTCAGGCCGGCAGACCTGTTTTCGTGGCTAAAAACAAGGTAGCGGAATTTCAAGGTGAGGTTCTCCTCCTATTAAACTTCGACTCGTAATTTGATTATACAATTTAATAACGTACATTCGCGTACAAATAAATTAAATCTGTAGTCCGATGAGAACGCATTTACGCGAAAGCATGCTGGCGCTTCTTTTGATAGGTATCTTAGCCACGGGTTGCGATACCGGAACGAAGAAGGCTTCCGAAAACAGTATCACGTTTGATTCTATCAGCGTGGAAAAGACTTACCATTTGTTAGATAATCCGGATAATCCCAATTGCAATCTAGAGATCAAGTTCGTTTATCCCCGGAAATATTCGGATAAAGAGGTTCTTAAGAATCTACAGAGACAGTTCGTCTCCTCTTATTTCGGCGAGAATTATGAGCAATTATCCCCCGAGGAGGCGGTACGGAAATATACCGACGACTATCTGGCCGCTTATAAGGATCTGGAAGAGGATTACAAGGCTGAGGTGGCGAAATCCGACGAGACACCGGTGGGCTCTTGGTTCTCTTACTATGAGATGTCGTCGGATGATATCGCCTTCAACCAAGACGATATCATCAGCTATACGGTAAGCTTCGAGAACTATACGGGCGGAGCGCACGGCGCGCATTCCTACAATAACCATGTAGTGAACCTCAAGACCGGTAAGCCGATCACCGAGGAGGAGATATTCGTGGACAACTATCAAGACAATCTGGCGCAAATATTGGTGGATCAGATCGCCAAGCAAAACAACGTATCCGACGCCAAGGAACTGGAAAACATCGGTTTCTTTAGCGTGGACGAGATCTTCCCGAACGGCAACTTCCTCGTAGACGAGACGGGTATCACCTATTCTTTCAACGAATATGAGATAGCGGCATACGTGGTAGGCGTCACGAACGTCCATCTCCCTTACAAGGAAATCCGCTATTTGCTGCGGGATGACAGCCCGATAAGTCAGTTAATTGAAAATTGAGAATTGAAAATTGAAAATTAATGATAGATAAACCTATAAACAGATGTCCTATGGAACAAAATACAGAGAAATTTTCAATTCTCAATTCTCAATTTTCAATTCTCACGTCCTATTTCCCCGATCTCACCGACCGGCAAAAAGAGCAATACGCCGCCTTATATGACCTATATACGGATTGGAACGCCAAGATCAACGTGATCTCACGGAAGGATATCGAGAACCTATATCCGCATCACGTGCTTCACTCGCTGGGAATCACCCATATGCTGCGTTTCAAGCCGGGTTCCTCGGTGATGGATCTGGGTACGGGAGGCGGTTTTCCCGGCATCCCCTTGGCGATCTTATTCCCGGAGACCCATTTCCATCTGGTAGACAGCATCGGGAAAAAAATCAAGGTGGGACAAGCCGTGGCCGAGGCGATCGGGCTGGAGAACGTATCCTTCCGCCATTGCCGGGGCGAGGAGGAAAAGCTGCTTTTCGATTTCGTGGTAAGCCGTGCCGTGATGCCTCTGGCAGATCTGGTAAAGATCGTCCGTAAGAATATAAAGAAAGAACAGATCAATGCGTTGCCCAACGGATTGATTTGCCTGAAAGGTGGAGAGCTGGCGCACGAGATATTGCCTTTCCGGAACCAAGCGATAAGCATGGATCTGAAAGACCATTTTAAAGAAGAGTTTTTTGAAACTAAAAAAGTAGTATACGTACCCTTATGATTACGATAAAATCTTTCGAAGTAAACTATTTCTCCGAGAATACTTACTTGCTATACGATGATACCAAGGAGGCGGTCCTTATCGATTGCGGCTGCTTGCGCAAAGAGGAACAAAAAGAAGTAAGCGACTTTATCGCCCAGAACGGGCTGACGCTGAAACGTTACCTTTGTACGCACCTCCATCTGGATCATATATTCGGTAACGAATTCATCCATGACACCTACGGATTGAGCCCGGAAGCCCATAAAGCGGACGTGGAGGGCCTTCCCTCTCCCGAGGAGCAAGCCAAAGCATTCGGCCTGCCGATGAAGGCGAAAAGCATCCCGGTAGGGAAATATCTGGTAAACGGGGAAATCATAAAGTTCGGGAAATCCGAGCTGGCGGTATTGAGCGTTCCCGGTCATTCGCCCGGAGGCGTGGCTTTCTATAACAAGAAGAACGGTTTCGTGATCGTAGGAGACTCCTTGTTCGCCGGAAGCATCGGCCGTACCGATCTATGGGGAGGCAACCAAGATGTACTGCTTGCCGCTATCAAGGACAAATTGCTGTCGTTGCCGGACGAGACCGTGGTATACCCCGGCCATGGCCCCGAGACACGAATCATTGATGAGAAATTAAATAATCCTTATTTATAAAATACTAGAATTATGGACACAAATAAGTTTGTAAACCGCCACGTGGGCATCTCAGCGGAAGATATTCCCGCTATGTTGGAGACGATTGGCGTGAAGTCTTTGGACGAGTTGATCGATCAGACCATTCCGGCCAACATCCGTTTGAAAGAGCCGTTGAACCTCCCGGAGGCCATGACGGAACGTGAGTTCGCCGAGCATATCGCCGAGCTGGCTTCCAAGAACGAGGTATTCACCTCTTATATCGGTATGGGTTGGTACGACACGGTTTGCCCGGCCCCGATCCAACGTAACGTATTCGAGAACCCGGTTTGGTACACCTCCTATACGCCGTATCAGGCGGAAGTATCCCAAGGACGCTTGGAGGCGTTGCTGAACTTCCAGACTGTTATCTGCGAACTGACCGGATTGCCCTTGGCGAACTGCTCGCTACTCGACGAGGCGACCGCGGCAGCCGAGGCGGTTACCATGTTCCATGGTTCACGTAGCCGTGCGCAGGTGAAAGCGGAAGCGAACACGGTATTCGTCGACGAGAACGTATTCGCCTCTACGCTGGCCGTCATCCACACCCGCATGATCCCGCAGGGCATCCAGGTGGTAGTGGGCGATTATAAAAAATTCGAGTTCACGCCGGACGTGTTCGCCGCCATCGTACAGTTCCCGAACGCGGATGGTTCGATCGAGGACTACAAGGAATTCGTGGCCCGTGCGGGCGTCGCCGGAGCCAAGGTAGGCGTAGCCGCCGACTTGATGAGCTTGGTATTGTTGACTCCTCCGGGAGAATGGGGAGCAGATGTCGTATTCGGTAGCAGCCAGCGCTTCGGTATCCCGATGTTCTACGGGGGTCCTTCCGCCGCTTTCTTCGCTACGAAGGACGATTATAAACGTACGATCCCGGGACGTATCATCGGTATCTCCAAGGACGCTTACGGCCATCCGGCTTATCGCTTGGCCTTGCAGACCCGCGAGCAACATATCAAACGTGAGAAGGCTACGTCCAATATCTGTACGGCTCAGGCGTTGTTGGCTACCATGGCCGGATTCTATGCCGTATATCACGGACCTGACGGCATAAAGGAAATAGCCAATCATGTGCATGCCGTGGCTTTCTGGCTGGCAGAACAGCTCACGAAACTGGGATATAAATTGCAGAACGAAAATTTCTTTGATACACTGAGAATACAGTTGCCGAACAACGTGACCATTCAGGAAGTGCGCACCATTGCCTTGAGCAAGGAAATCAACCTGCGCTATTTTGATAATGGTGATGTGGGTATCAGTGTCGATGAAACTACTACGCAGGCAGATGCTACGCTGATTCTGAATCTGTTTGCCGTAGCGGCAGAAGAACCGATGCATGATGTCTGTGCTATACCGGGAAAAGCTCCTGTTGCCGCACAGTTCCAGCGTCTGAGCACATACCTCACTCACGAAGTCTTCCAGAAGTATCACACCGAAACGGAAATGATGCGTTACATCAAACATCTGGAACGGAAGGATATCTCGTTGGCTCATTCCATGATTTCTTTGGGTTCTTGTACCATGAAATTGAATGCGGCATCCGAAATGCTGCCTCTTAGCAATGCGGCCTGGATGAACCTTCACCCGTTGGTTCCGGAAGACCAAGCCGCGGGATACCAGACTTTGATTCACAATCTGTCGGAACAGCTGAAGACGATTACAGGCTTTGCAGGCGTATCTCTCCAGCCGAATTCCGGTGCAGCAGGTGAATATACGGGCTTGCGCGTGATTAGAAGTTACCAGGAAAGCATCGGACAGGGTAACCGCCGATTGGTATTGATTCCGGCTTCGGCACATGGCACCAATCCGGCTTCGGCTGTACAGGCGGGTTACGAACCGCTGACGTGTGCTTGCGATGAGAATGGAAATGTGGATTTGGAAGATTTGCGTGCGAAGGCTGAAGCACATAAGGATGAACTGGCAGCTTTGATGATTACTTATCCGTCTACTCACGGTATCTTTGAAGAGGAAATCAAGGAGATATGTGAGATTATCCATGCGTGCGGTGCACAGGTTTATATGGACGGAGCCAACATGAATGGACAGGTGGGACTGACCAATCCGGGTACTATCGGAGCAGACGTGTGTCACCTGAACCTGCATAAGACATTCGCGAGCCCTCACGGTGGTGGCGGTCCGGGTGTAGGTCCGATTTGTGTGGCCGAGCATCTGGTTCCTTTCCTTCCGGGCCATGTCAGCACGGGCAATCCGCAGAATGAAGTATCTGCTGCTCCTTACGGAAGTGCCGGTATCCTGCCGATTACTTACGGATACATTTGCATGATGGGAGCAGAAGGCCTGAGGAGAGCGACTCAAACAGCTATCCTGAATGCCAACTACCTGGCTGCTTGCTTGAAAGATGCGTATGGAGTGGTATACCGCGGAAAGAATGGTTTCGTAGGTCATGAAATGATTTTGGAATGCCGGAAGACACACGAAGAAAGCGGAATCTCGGAAAATGATATTTCCAAGCGTCTGATGGACTACGGTTACCATGCACCTACCCTCTCTTTCCCTGTACACGGTACGCTGATGATTGAACCGACGGAAAGTGAAAGTCTGGCAGAATTGGACAACTTTGTGGATGTCATGGTACATATCCGTGAAGAAATTGCAGAGATTGAGACTGGAAAGGTCGACAAAGAAGACAACGTATTGGTGAATGCTCCTCATCCGGAATACGAGATTGTGGGAGATGCTTGGACTCATCCTTATGGACGTGCCAAGGCGGCTTATCCGATTCAGAGTGTAAGAGACAACAAATTCTGGATTAACGTAGCACGTATTGATAATACATTGGGCGACCGTAAGTTGCTGCCTACACGTTACGGGAGCTTTGAATAAGGCCTTTAAAGTCACGTTGGCTTGACATAGAAAATAAGAAGAGCCACTGCATTTCTTCGTAAAAGAGGGATTTGCAGTGGCTCTTTTCATATAGGACAGGAAATGGCATTCCCTGTTTTTCCGCTTAGGGAGGATACATATACAGTAACTATCCTGACAAATTTTGAATCATTTGAACAGTATTAAAAGAAAAATGAAAGTTTTTATTTGGTTTTAGTTTATTATTTCTATATTTGTGCATCAAACAACGAAAAATAATATGAAAAACGACCAAATGTACTTGCATCCTGAAGTGGAAACCTTGTCGAGACCGGACATTGAGAAACTTCAGTTGAAACGGTTGAAAGCAACCATCGACCGTTGTATGCATTCTCCGTTCTACAAGGAACGCTTTCAGCAATGCGGCATCAAACCGGAAGATATACAGTCACTGGAGGATTTACAGAAAATCCCTTTCACTACCAAACAGGATTTGCGCGACCATTATCCGTTCGGGCTTTCTGCCGTGCCTTTGGAAGAGGTAGTCCGTCTCCATTCTTCCAGTGGTACCACAGGAACTCCTACCGTGATTTTGCATACACAGCACGATTTGGAAGAATGGGCCAATGCCGTAGCACGCTGTCTGTATATGGTGGGACTGCGTAAAGGAGATATCTTCCAAAACTCTTCTGGCTACGGTATGTTTACCGGTGGCTTGGGTTTCCAGTATGGTGCCGAACGTCTGGGTATGCTGACTGTCCCAGCTGCTGCTGGCAATACCAAGCGGCAGATTAAGTTTATCACTGACTTTGGTACTACTGCTCTTCATGCCATCCCGAGTTATGCCGGCCGTTTGTATGAAGTGATGGAAGAGATGCACATTGACCCGCGCCGCGATACCCATCTGAAGACTTTGATTATCGGAGCTGAACCGCATTCTGACGAACAGCGTCGCCGTATTGAACAGATGCTGGGCGTAAAAGCCTATAACTCTTTCGGTATGTCGGAAATGTGTGGCCCGGGGGTAGCTTTTGAATGCATGGAACAGAACGGACTCCACATTTGGGAGGATTATTATATCGTAGAAATTGTGGACCCTGTCACACTGGAACCGGTACCCGAAGGCGAAGTGGGCGAACTGGTGCTGACCACCATTAACCGTGAAGCAATGCCGTTGCTGCGTTACCGTACGCGTGACCTGACCCGTATACTTCCGGGCGATTGTCCTTGCGGACGTCATCACAAGCGTCTTGACCGAATGAAAGGCCGCAGTGACGACATGATGATTCTCAAGGGTGTCAATATCTTCCCGATTCAGATTGAGAACATCTTGCTGCAGTTCAAGGAACTGGGCAATGAGTACCTTATTACGCTGACCAACCTTGATGCGAACGATGAGATGACGGTGGAAGTAGAATTGAATGACTTTACCGATGACTATGGATTCCTTCAGAACTTGACTAAGGAACGAGATCCTGATTACCCCACGCGTGAAACTGGTACCTAAAGGAAGCCTGCCCGTACAGGAAGGAAAAGCCGTGCGCGTGAAAGATTTACGAAAAACATTGATTTAAAAATAAAAGAGTATGACCATACATCAACTATCTGTTTTTGTAGAAAATAAGTCGGGCACACTGCTTCAGGTGCTTGAACTACTGAAAGAAGCGCATATCCAGTTGATTGCTTCTACTATATCTGATACTGTAGAGTACGGCATCTACCGTATTATCTGTTCCGAGCCGTTGCGTGCCTATGAAGTATTGAAGGATGCGGGTATCTCAGCCAATGTATCCGATGTGTTTGCCATCAGTTTGGACAATGAACCGGGACGGGCTGCCGATGCCATCCGCAGCTTCAGCGAAACAGGCATAGGTATTTCCTATCTCTATTCCTTCTTGCTGGGAGGAAAAGGTATACTGGTGTTCCGTACCGACAATACGGAGAAAACGCGTGAAGTGATACTGGAAAAGAAACTTCAGTATATTGAAGAAGAAAATCTGATGAAAATGGCCTAACGGAAAGTCAGGCGGCGATTGCAAATGAAGTTGACGGCACCGTAGATAAAGAGTCCGAGGAATTGTGCCAGGTATTCATTGCAGTGAAGAAGCTCTACGAGCATAAGAAGAAAAAGGAACTGCGCACTATAAGCCAGTGCGAAAGCACCAATAAAAAATAGCATCTGATGCCAGATGCTATTTTTTTTGTCATCTGTTTCAAGCGGAAAAATCCAGTATTTGCACCAGATAAAGTTATGTATCTGTGCCACAATATATGCGCATATATTAGCTATAATATAACTCTCGCCCTCGATGTGCATCAACAGCCATACTACGAAAGCTGCAATCAGAGCATTGAGCGTTCCTATTATTGCAAAGCGTATAATCCGTACCGATTCCTTCATCCGGTTACTTTCTTGTCTTTTTCCTTGAAACGTTATTAATTATTTTCCTTGATGTCAATTTTCAGATTCAGTTCATCCAACTGTTTTTGGTCGAGGAAGCCAGGAGCATCCAGCATCACGTCACGTCCAGAGTTGTTCTTCGGGAAGGCGATGCAGTCGCGGATAGAATCCAGACCGGCAAACAGAGATACCCAACGGTCAAGTCCGTATGCCAGACCACCGTGAGGAGGTGCACCAAACTTGAAGGCATTCATCAGGAAGCCGAACTGTTCCTGTGCTTTCTCTGGAGTGAATCCAAGAATTTCGAACATCTTAGCCTGCAATGCTGAATCGTGGATACGGATAGAACCACCACCTACTTCCACACCGTTGATAACCATATCGTATGCATCGGCACGAACGGCAGCCGGATCGGTATCCAGCAAAGGAATATCCTCGTCTTTCGGGTGAGTGAACGGATGGTGCATAGCCATCAAGCGGCCTTCTTCTTCGCTCCATTCGAACATCGGGAAGTCTACTACCCACAGGCAAGCAAACTTGTTCTTATCGCGCAAGCCCAGCTGGTTACCCATTTCCAGACGCAATTCGCAAAGTTGTTTGCGCGTCTTCATCGCATCGTCGCCGGAAAGGATCAGAATCAGGTCGCCCGGTTTTGCGCCGAAGGCCTCTTTCATCTGCTGCAATACTTCCTGGGTATAGAATTTATCCACGCTCGACTTCACATTGCCGTCTGCCTCCACACGGGCATATACCATGCCCTTTGCACCGATCTGCGGACGTTTCACAAACTCGGTCAGCGCATCCAGCTGCTTGCGCGTATAAGAAGCCGCCCCTTCCGCACAGATACCGCCGACATAAGCAGCATTATCGAATACGGAGAAACCGTGTCCCTTCATGATGTCCATCAGTTCGACGAACTTCATATCGAAACGCAGGTCCGGCTTGTCGCTTCCGTAATATTTCATGGCATCGTGCCAACTGATACGCGGGAAAGCTTCTTTTATATCGATGCCCCGGATCACCTTGAACAGATGCTTGGCCATTCCTTCGAAAATGTTCAGCACGTCTTCCTGTTCCACAAAGCTCATTTCGCAGTCGATCTGTGTAAATTCGGGCTGGCGGTCCGCACGCAGGTCTTCGTCACGGAAACATTTCACGATCTGGAAATAACGGTCGAAACCGGAAACCATCAACAACTGCTTCAACGTCTG
>OHIK01001104.1_pt1 | contig 11805 bp, 10 predicted proteins | sample 1568241 | NCBI WGS metagenome assembly OHIK01 (sample SAMEA3879567, study PRJEB24766) | human gut metagenome | biome: human-associated habitat; feature: feces | place: USA | collected 1985/1987 | reverse complement strand
TACCTTCGCGCGTATATTGACAAACCAGGCGGAATTGCCGTGGATGACTGTGAGGCAGTCAGCAGGAGATTCTCCGATATCCTTGATGAGAAGGATTATATTGAAGACTCCTATATCTTTGAAGTAAGTTCTCCGGGACTTGGAAGACCACTTAAGAAAGAGAAGGATTTTAAGAGAAATCTTGGAGAAGAAGTAGAGATCCGCACATACCGTGCAATCGACCGACAGAAAGAGTTCGTCGGAATTTTAAAGAGTTATGATGAGAATACAGTGACCATCACATACGAAGATGAGACAGAGCAGACATTTGACAGAAAAGAAATCGCTTTGATCCGTCAGGCTTTGGATTTTTAATTTAGGAGGAAAGAAAAATGAACACAGAATTACTCGAAGCATTGGATATTCTTGAAAAAGAGAAAAACATCAGCAAGGATGTCATGTTGGAGGCCATTGAGAATTCACTTTTAAGTGCATGTAAGAACCATTTCGGAACATCCGATAATATTAAGATCGTTATGGACCGCAACACATGTGACTACTCTGTATACGCAGAGAGAGAAGTTGTTGAAGAAGTATTTGATCCTGCAATCGAGATCAGTCTTGAGGATGCAGAGAAGATCAATCCGGCACTTCATATCGGAGATATCGCACAGGTTGAGCTTCATTCCAAGGAATTCGGACGTATTGCAACACAGAATGCAAAGAACCTGATTCTTCAGAAGATCAGAGAAGAAGAGCGCAAGGCAGTATTTGATCAGTATTTCGAGAAAGAGAAGGATATCGTAACAGGTATCGTACAGCGTTATATTGGCAAGAATATCAGTGTAAATCTTGGAAAAGCAGATGCAATCCTTACAGAGAACGAACAGGTGAAAGGAGAGCATTTCGAGCCGACAGAGCGTATTAAGCTTTATATCGTAGAAGTTAAGAACACACCAAAGGGACCAAAGATCCTTGTATCCCGTACACATCCGGAACTTGTAAAACGTCTGTTTGAATCAGAGGTTGCAGAGGTGAAGGACGGAACAGTTGAGATCAAGAGCATTGCCCGTGAGGCTGGTTCCCGTACAAAGATGGCTGTATGGTCTAACGATCCGAATGTTGATCCGGTCGGAGCTTGTGTTGGTATGAACGGTGCAAGAGTAAATGCAGTTGTAAAAGAGCTTCGTGGTGAGAAGATTGATATCATTAACTGGGATGAGAATCCGGCACTTCTGATTGAGAATGCACTCAGCCCTGCGAAGGTTATTTCTGTTATGGCTGATCCGGATGAGAAGATTGCAGGAGTTATTGTTCCTGATTATCAGCTTTCACTTGCAATCGGTAAAGAAGGCCAGAATGCAAGACTTGCAGCCCGTCTGACAGGATACAAGATCGATATCAAGAGTGAGACACAGGCAATTGAGTGTGGAGATCTTCCGGAGAACTACATGGAGCAGATGGGTATGGTCGGAGAAGAAGGCTATACAGTCGGAGAAGAGGAAGAAGAGTACGATGATGTTCCGGCAGATGCAGCTGATGAAGACGGAGCAGATGAGATTGAATTCGTTGAGACAGACGAAGAGTAAGATCTGAGGGAGTGAATTGTTTGGCAGTAAAGAAGAAAGTACCTATGCGTAAATGTGTAGGCTGCGGCGAGATGAAACCAAAGAAGGAACTGATTCGGATCCTCAGAACAGAGGAAGAAGAATTTGTCATTGACACAACCGGAAAGAAAAACGGACGTGGAGCGTATCTCTGTCCGCAGAAGGCATGTTTTGAGCAGGCTGTGAAGAACAGAGGACTGGAGCGTTCCTTTAAGCAGGCAATACCGCAGGAAGTATATGAACGGCTGGAAAAGGAGATGGATGAGATTGGCTAGAGATAAAGTACTGTCTCTGATCAGTCTGGCAACGAAAGCGGGGCGCTGCGCAAGCGGTGAATTTATGACAGAAGGACAGACGAAGTCCGGAAGAGCAAGCCTTGTAGTTGTTGCAGAAGACGCTTCAGATAATACAAAGAAAAAATTCCGTGATATGTGTAAATTTTATAAAGTTCCAATGATAGTTTACGGAGATAAAGATACCTTGGGGCATGCGATGGGAAAACAATTCCGTGCATCTCTGGCGATATTAGACGAAGGATTTGCAAAAGGAATATTAAAAGAACTGAAATCCCGTACCTGATGAATGGGAGTAGAAGACAAAGGTTCCCCGTTGATTGCTTGAAGGAGGTAGATTTATATGGCAGATGAGAAGATGCAGAATGAAAATAAAAAGAGTTTAAACACCAGGGAGGATAACGTGGCAGAAGATATTAGAAGAGAAGCAGCTGGCAAAGATGCTGAGATGGCTGCAGATAAAACAACAGAAAAAGAGGGTGCTCCAAAGAAGAAAAATCTTGCATTTGTAGTTCGCCCACAGAATTCAAAGAACAGCAGCAGACTGCAGGGAAAACGTCCGGGACAGGGACGTCCGGGACAGAACCAGGGTCGTCCAAACGGTGATGGAAAACGCCCGGCAGCAGGACAGAGCCGTTCGAATGGTGAAGGAAAACCGGCTCGTACAGAGAAACCGGCAGCAAAAAGCGAAAGACCGGTTCGTGCAGCAGAGGACAGACCGGCACGTCCGGCACAGAACGGAGCACGTTCTGAGAGACCGCAGGGATCAAGAACAGAAAGAACAGGACGTCCGAGCGGTGAGGGAAGACAGGTACGCTCTGACAGACCGGGACAGAAACCATTTGGAGACAGACGTTCTAATGGCGAGAACAGAGGCGAAAACAGAGGACCACGTCAGGACAGAGACGGACGCGGACAGCGTTCTGACAGAGGAGGACGTGACGGATTCCAGGGACGCGACAACCGTGATGGAAGAGAGAACCGTGACGGAAGAGACGGACGCGGACAGGGACAGCGCTCTGACAGAAGAAATGACAATCGCAGAAACGACAGAAGTGACGCTACACCAATCGTAGAACAGCAGAAGACACAGAGAAACAAAGCGAAAGACAAAGAAAGAGATAATAAGAAGAAAGAATACAGAGATGAAGCTTTCGAAGGAAAAGGAAGAAAAGGCAAGAAGCAGAAACCGGCAGTGGAAGTGAAGAAGCCACAGGTGAAGGAAGAGAAGCAGGAAGAGCAGATCAAACAGATCGTGATTCCAGAAGTTCTTACAATTAAAGAGCTTGCTGATAAGATGAAGATCGTTCCTTCTGTTATTGTTAAGAAGCTTTTCATGCAGGGCAAGATCGTAACTGTAAATCAGGAAGTTGATTATGAGACAGCAGAAGAGATCGCGATGGAATTCGATGTTCTCTGTGAGAAAGAAGAAGTTGTAGATGTGATCGAAGAACTTCTGAAAGAGGATGAAGAAGACGAAAGCCTTATGGTAAAACGCCCACCGGTTGTATGTGTTATGGGTCATGTTGACCATGGTAAGACATCTCTTCTGGATGCAATCCGTAACAGTAATGTAACAGGTCGTGAGGCCGGTGGTATCACACAGCACATCGGTGCATCTGTTGTTGAGATTAACGGAGAAAAGATCACATTCCTCGACACACCGGGACATGAGGCATTTACTGCAATGCGTATGCGTGGAGCAAACTCTACAGATATCGCAATCCTTGTAGTTGCTGCGGATGACGGTGTTATGCCACAGACAATTGAGGCAATCAACCATGCGAAAGCAGCAGGAATTGAGATTATTGTTGCGATCAACAAGATCGATAAGCCAAGTGCGAATGTTGAACGTGTAAAACAGGAACTGACAGAATACGAACTGATTCCGGAAGACTGGGGCGGAAGCACAATCTTTGTTCCGGTATCAGCGCATACACATGAAGGAATCCAGGATCTTCTTGAGATGATCCTTCTGACAGCAGAGGTTATGGAACTGAAAGCGAACCCGAACCGTGCCGCACGTGGTCTTGTGATCGAGGCTGAGCTTGATAAAGGTAAGGGATCTGTTGCAACTGTTCTTGTACAGAAAGGTACACTCCACGTAGGAGATGCGATCGCAGCAGGAAGCGCTCATGGTCGTGTAAGAGCGATGATGGATGACAAGGGAAGACGTGTGAAAGAAGCAGGTCCGTCCCAGCCGGTTGAGATCCTTGGTCTGAATGATGTTCCGAATGCGGGAGAAGTATTCGTAGGATGTGAGTCTGATAAAGAAGCAAGAGCGTTTGCAGAGACATTTATTTCCCAGAACAAGGTAAAACTTCTGGAAGAGACGAAGTCCAAGATGTCTCTGGATGATCTGTTCAACCAGATCCAGGAAGGTAACCTGAAAGAACTTGACATTGTTGTTAAGGCTGATGTTCAGGGATCTGTAGAGGCAATCAAGCAGAGTCTTCTGAAGCTGAGTAACGATGAAGTTGTTGTTAAGATCATCCATGGCGGTGTTGGTGCGATCAATGAATCTGACGTTATCCTTGCATCTGCATCAAATGCGATCATCATTGGATTTAACGTTCGTCCGGATGCAACAGCGAAAGATATCGCTGAGCGTGAGGGTGTTGACTTAAGACTTTACAGAGTTATCTACAATGCCATCGAAGATGTAGAGGCAGCCATGAAGGGTATGCTTGATCCTGTCTTTGAGGAGAAGGTTCTCGGTCATGCGGAAGTACGTCAGACATTCAAGGCATCAGGAGTTGGAACAATTGCCGGTGCATATGTGCTTGACGGTATCTTCGAGAGAAACTGTTCTGTTCGTCTGATCCGTGACGGAATCGTTGTATTCGACGGACCGCTGGCATCTCTGAAGCGTTTCAAAGATGACGTGAAGGAAGTCAGAACAGGATATGAGTGTGGTCTCGTATTCGAGAACTACAATGACATTAAAGAAGGCGATCAGGTTGAAGCCTACAAGATGGTAGAGACAGAACGCAAGTAAGAATAAAAGATGCCGACATTTGCAGAGTGTTGTAATTGTCAGCAGGTGACAGAATTGTTACTCGTGCAGGGGTCATACATTGCAGGAGTAACTTTTCTGTATAAAAAAGGAGTTATAACATGAGAAAGAACAGTATTAAGAATACAAGAGTCAATGCAGAAGTACAGCGTGAGTTGAGTAATATCCTGCGTGGCGGGATCAAAGATCCACGTGTTGCACCGCTGACATCTGTTGTTGCTGTTGAAGTAGCACCGGATCTTAAGACATGCAAGGCATATATCAGTGTTCTCGGAGACAAGAAAGCACAGGAAGATACGATCAAAGGTCTTCAGAGTGCAGAGGGATATATCCGCAGAGAACTTGCACGTACAGTGAATATGCGCAACACACCACAGATTACATTTATCGTAGACCAGTCCATTGAATATGGAGTGAATATCAGCAAGAAAATTGACGAAGTGACAAGAGATTTGAAGGATGGAGCTGAGGAATAGATGATCGTATTAAACGATGTATTAAAAGGAAAACACAGTGTAGCCATTGGTGGACACATTCGTCCGGATGGGGACTGCGTTGGTTCTACAATTGGATTATATCTTTATCTGACCACTTATTATCCGGAGATTGAGACAGATCTGTATCTGGAGGAGATTCCGGAAGCATTTCAGATGATGGGACACAGAGATGTGCCGAAGCATGAGATTGTAGAAGGCAAAGTTTATGACCTTTTCATCAGTCTGGATTGCGGGGACGAAAGACGTCTTGGTTTTTCCGAGCCAGTGTTCCAAAAGGCAAAGGAAACTTTATGTGTGGATCACCACATCAGTAACGAGTCTTTTGCAGACACGAATTATATCGTGCCGGATGCAAGTTCTACTTCGGAACTTGTTTTCCGTCTGCTGGATGAGGAGAAGATTACGGAAGAAATCGCATCTTTCCTTTATATGGGGATTGTGCATGATACCGGAGTGTTCCAGTATTCCTGTACTTCACCGGAGACAATGGAAGTCGGTGCTGCACTTTTAAGAAAAGGGATCAATGGAAGCGCGATCATTGACGGAACATATTTTGAAAAATCCTATGTTCAGAATCAGATGCTTGGGAAGGCACTTCTTGAGAGTATGATGATCCTGAATAAGAAAGCGGTTGTCTCAGTGATACGTTTGAAAGAAATGGAGTTCTTCCAGGCAAAACCGTCTGATCTGGATGGAATTGTCAGCGTATTGCGTCAGACAAGAGGTGTGGAGGTTGCAATCCTTCTTTACGAGCTCGAACCGCAGACATTTAAAGTAAGTCTTAGATCAAAAGAAATCGTTGATGTAAGTGCAGTTGCGAAATATTATGGCGGTGGCGGTCATGTGAGAGCAGCCGGTGTTACAATGAAAGGTTCCCCGTATGATGTGATCAACAATCTGACACTTTTAATTGAAAGACAGCTTAGAGCGGCAGAAGAGAAAAACGAGGAAAAATGATAAACGGAATAGTTAATATTTACAAAGAAAAAGGATACACTTCCCATGATGTGGTTGCGGTTCTTCGAAAAGTTGTCGGACAGAAGAAGATCGGCCATACAGGTACGCTTGATCCGGATGCAACGGGAGTCCTTCCGGTGTGTCTCGGAAGAGCAACAAAGGTTTGTGAGCTTCTGACAGATCATGATAAGACATATGAGGCTCTGCTGCTTTTAGGAAAGACGACAGATACGCAGGACATTTCCGGAGAGGTTCTGGAGGAGAGGGATCCGGGCAATCTGACGGAAGAGGAAGTACGTTCCTGTATCGAATCATTTATCGGAGAATATGATCAGATTCCGCCAATGTACTCTGCGTTGAAAGTGAATGGGAAGAAGCTTTATGAGCTTGCCCGTGAAGGAAAGACCGTGGAGCGTAAGAGCAGAAAAGTTCAGATCCATGGAATTCGCATTCTGGAGATGAATCTTCCGCATGTGCGTATGGAGGTGGACTGTTCTAAGGGAACATATATCCGTACTTTGTGCCATGACATTGGAGAGAAGCTTCAGGTGGGCGGCTGTATGGAAGAACTTGAGCGTACGAAAGTCGGCCATTTCCTGAAAGAAGTTGCGGTAACACTGGATGAAGTGCGACAGAAGATGGAACAGGGAGAAGGCGCAGAGCTTTTCACTCCTCTGGATCAGATCTTCGCGGAACTGCCGGCCGTTACTGTGACGGATGCGAAGGCATGGATGTCTTATAACGGAAATGATCTTCCGGAACGTTTTCTGTTAGAAAAAGAAGCGTGGACAGATGGGCAGGAAGTCAGAGTATATGATTCCAGAAAGAATTTTATCGGTCTTTATCAGTATCGTGCACCGAAGAAGCTGTTCCATATTAAGAAAATGTTTCTGGATCCTGAAGCAGAGAAAATTGAGAAATAAAGGACGAATAAGACAGACATGCAATATATAAAAGGATTAGATGCCTTTGACGGAAGAAATCACACAGCGGTAACGCTTGGAAAGTTTGATGGATTGCACAGAGGACATCAGAAGCTGCTCAACAGAATAATGAAATATGCGCAGAAGGAAGATTGCGACAGTGTCGTTTGTGCCTTTGATATGGACAGAGACTGTCTGATGACAAATGAAGAGCGAAGAGCATTTCTTGAGGACAAGGTAGATTATCTGATCGAGATTCCATTTACGAGAGAAATGATGGAGATGGAAGCAGAGAAATTTATCGATGAAATCCTGCATAAGAAGCTGCACGCATCACACATTGTTGTAGGAACGGACTTTAACTTTGGTCATGAAAAAAGAGGAAATCACCAGATGCTGGAGAAATATGCAGCGAAATATGGCTATACAGTTGATGTGGTCGAGAAAGCATATTACAAAGACCGGGAGATCAGCAGCACTTATATCAGGGAACTTCTCCTCGATGGAAATGTTCCTCTTGCAAATAAGCTTCTGGGGTATCCGTATGAGATCACCAGTGTTGTGGAACATGGACAGCAGCTTGGAAGAACACTTGGATTTCCGACAATGAATCTTGCACCGCAGGAAAAGAAAATCTTGCCAAAGTACGGTGTCTATGCCTGTCGCGTCCTTGTGGATGGTGTATGGTATGGCGGAAAAGACGGTTGTTCGAAGTTTATGTTTACGGATATGAAGGCGATGCTTATGGGAAGACTGCCACAGTGCAGATTCTGGAGTTCGAACGTCCGGAAACGAAATTTCATTCGGTTGAAGAACTTAAAGACCGCGTGATGAAAGATATGCGGTATGGAGAGGAATATCTGAAAAATCATCCATTCGATGAAAGATAAAAGATTTTAAATTTGTGCTTTACAAGCAGATATCTCTGTGCTATACTATCCAAGGTATCAAATCAGCCGGTGTTCGGTAATCGGATCACTCCGACCATTGCTTAATGCCAGGCGGTTTAACTAAGAATTTTAAGGAGGATATTACAATGATCGCAAAAGAGAAGAAACAGGCTATCATCAAAGAATTTGGAAGAACAGAGGGAGATACAGGATCACCGGAAGTACAGGTTGCTATCCTTACAGCAAGAATCAACGAGCTGACAGATCACTTCAAAGCTAACCCGAAGGATCACCACTCAAGAAGAGGACTTCTTAAGATGGTTGGACAGAGAAGAGGACTTCTTGCATACCTCAAGAAAGTAGATATCGAGAGATACCGTGCTCTGATCGAGAAACTTGGTCTGAGAAAATAATAAGATTTTCCCAAAAAGAAGATCAATTGACAGATCAGAAGCTGCATCTGATGATGTGGTTTCTGGTCTGTTTCTTTTTGTCTGAATTTTTGGTACTTTTTGTTCTTTTTTTGGAAAACTATTTACTTCTTATTATGGAATATGATATAATTTAAAAGCTTGTGGGCAGAGAAGAACCGAGACCACTGAAAAGTGTATTATCAATCGATTACAGTGGGCTTCAATTGCTATGGAATAGTACATTTTTCAGTAGTTTCGGAGCGAATTGTTCTGCTCATATAAAACGAAGATAAGATAAAAAGGAGAAAACCATGTATAAAAAGTTTGAAATGGAACTGGCCGGCAGAACACTGCGCGTGGATGTTGACCGTGTGGCAAAACAGGCGAATGGTGCAGTGCTGATGCATTATGGTGACACAACTGTACTGTGTACAGCAACAGCATCTGACAAGCCGAGAGAAGGAATTGATTTCTTCCCACTCAGCGTAGAGTATAATGAGAGAATGTACGCTGTAGGAAAGATCCCGGGAGGATTTAATAAGAGAGAAGGTAAAGCATCTGAGAATGCGATCCTGACAGACCGTGTCATCGACCGTCCGATGCGTCCTCTTTTCCCGAAAGATTATAGAAATGACGTAACACTTGAGAACCTTGTTCTTTCTGTAGATCAGGACTGCAGCCCGGAGCTTACAGCTATGCTTGGTGCTGCACTTGCAACAAGTATTTCTGATATTCCGTTTGACGGACCAATCTCTACAACACAGGTTGGACTCGTTGACGGAGAGTTCGTATTCAACCCGACAGCAGCACAGAAGGAAGTATCTGATCTTGCATTGACAGTTGCTTCTACAAAGGAAAAGGTTATCATGATCGAGGCCGGTGCGAAGGAAGTTCCGGAAGCGAAGATGATTGAAGCAATCTTTGCGGCACATGATCTGAACCAGAAAGTGATCGCTTTCTTTGACACGATCGTTGCAGAGTGTGGAAAGCCGAAACATGAGTATCAGAGCTTTGCTGTTCCGCAGGAACTCTTTGATGCGATCCAGGAGATCGTTCCAGCTGCTGAGATGGAAGAGGCTGTATTTACAGATGACAAGCAGACAAGAGAAGAGAATATCCGTGTGATCACAGAGAGACTCGAGGAAGCATTTGCAGACAACGAAGAGTATCTTGCGAAGCTTGGTGAGGCTGTTTACCAGTATCAGAAGAAGACAGTAAGAAAGATGATCCTCAAAGATCATAAGCGTCCGGATGGTCGTGCAATCGATCAGATCAGACCGCTTGCAGCAGAAGTAGACCTGATCCCGAGAGTTCATGGTTCTGCTATGTTCACAAGAGGACAGACACAGATCTGCACAATGACAACACTTGCTCCACTTTCTGAAGCACAGAAGCTCGACGGTCTTGATGAAGCAGAGAAGACAAAGAGATATATGCATCACTACAACTTCCCGTCCTACTCTGTAGGAGAGACAAGACCTTCCAGAGGACCGGGACGTCGTGAGATCGGACATGGAGCACTGGCTGAGAGAGCACTTCTTCCGGTACTTCCAAGCGAGTCTGAGTTCCCATATGCGATCCGTACAGTATCTGAGACATTTGAGTCTAATGGATCTACATCACAGGCAAGTGTCTGCGCATCCAGTATGTCACTGATGGCAGCAGGTGTGCCGATCAAGTCTGCTGTAGCAGGTATCTCTGCAGGACTTGTAACAGGTGAGACAGATGATGATTACCTTGTACTGACAGATATCCAGGGACTCGAGGACTTCTTCGGAGACATGGACTTCAAGGTAGCAGGTACTCACGAAGGTATCACAGCAATCCAGATGGATATCAAGATCCACGGATTGACAAGACCGATCATCGAAGAAGCAATCGCTGCTACAAAGAAAGCAAGAACTTACATCATGGATGAAGTTATGAGTAAAGCAATCGCTGAGCCTAGAAAAGAAGTTGGAGAGTTTGCACCGAAGATTATTCAGATGCAGATCGATCCACAGAAGATCGGTGATGTTGTCGGACAGCGTGGTAAGACAATCAATGCAATCATCGACGAGACAGGTGTTAAGATCGACATCGATGATGAAGGAAATGTATCTATCTGTGGTACAGAGAAAGAGAACATGGAGAAAGCTGCGAAGTACATCCAGACAATCGTTACAGATTACGAAGCAGGACAGCTTTTTGAAGGAAAGGTTATCAGCATCAAAGAATTCGGAGCATTCGTTGAGTTTGCACCGGGTAAAGAAGGAATGGTACACATTTCCAAGCTTTCTAAGCAGAGAGTTGACAAGGTAGAAGACGTTGTAAGCATCGGTGATGTTGTGAAGGTTGTATGCCTTGGTAAAGATAAGATGGGAAGATTCAGCTTCAGCATGAAAGATGTTGCAGAAGACTAATTAGAACTGAAGAGAAAATAGAAAATCAGGATTACCATTTAAGTGGATAATCCTGATTTTCTATTTTGCATTTACGACAATGCTCTGGTCTCCCCGCATTATTTTATTAAGTATTCGTTTCATTTCTTCGCCGTTATCTCCTGACAAATCAATGCTTGAAAAAGGCAGAGTCAGTCTTTTATTGTTGTAATAAGTAATCCATATTGTATTATTTCTGGTTCCTGGAAATACATAGCGCAAATCCTTTATATACTTTTTGGCATAGAGGTTTCCGTTTATAACGAACCAATTTTTACTGACAAACATTCGTGTTGAGCTTTGCACAATGATAGGGCGTTTTGATATATTTCCATATTTTATATGCGGTCAACAAAGTAAAACAAAGAAAGAATAATTCGATCCATAGAACTTCTTGAAGTTTTTCAATCCACACTATTCTAAATCCCCGTACAGACTGATAAGCACAAAATCCCCATATAAAGGCTAGCAATAACTTTTTAAGTGGGTAAAGACGAAACCATTCAATCATTTTTAGCGGTCCATTTGATGGATGGTAATCTTCATTTATGAGTTTATTTGTAAGGCATTTCTGTACAATGGATAGTAAATTGACCCACAGGATAATTGCTAAAAATAGAAGCCAAATAACCATTCTGCTCCCCTTTCTTTCTCTGATCTGTCGTTTTCTTGATACCTTTATTATATCAGTTCCATGGATCCGTCACAATAAAAATGAAAGGTCTCTGTTCCAGCAGAAGTCGAGTTAAAGGACGGAGAATTTGTGAATTATATCGCATGCGATACAATTGAATATGCAAAAATGCATAA
>OHIK01001103.1_pt1 | contig 11830 bp, 9 predicted proteins | sample 1568241 | NCBI WGS metagenome assembly OHIK01 (sample SAMEA3879567, study PRJEB24766) | human gut metagenome | biome: human-associated habitat; feature: feces | place: USA | collected 1985/1987 | reverse complement strand
GATGCCGGTGTTGCCGGTGACCCAGATCTTTGACTCCGGCTTGCCCTCATCCAGAAGGTTCTTCTTACTGGCCTCAGTGGGGGCAAAGTAGTACTCACTGACGATATCGACGGCCTGGCGGTTGAACTCCTCCGGCCATGGACTGTAGATGTCGTGCGTCCGCAGGCCGGCCTCTACGTGACCCACGGGGATCTGCAAGTAGAAGCACGCCAGTGCCGCTGCGAAGCTGGTCGTGGTGTCGCCGTGGACCAGGACGACGTCGGGCCTCTCGTCCTCGAGGACGGCCTTGAGCTTGAGCAGCACGTCGCACGTCACGTCGAACAGCGTCTGGCCCGGCTTCATGATCGCCAGGTCGTGGTCGGGAGTCACGTCGAAGACGCGCAGCACCTGGTCGAGCATTTCGCGGTGCTGGCCGGTCACGGTCACGACGGTCTCGAACTCATCCCTGCGCGCCTTCAGCTCGTTGACGAGCGGGCACATCTTGATTGCCTCCGGACGGGTGCCGAAGACGAGCATGATTTTTTTCATTATCGGTCCTTTCTCATGTGCTGAGCCTTATGGGCATGAGAGCTATAAGAAACAGCGGACGATTGCCTCACTACAGAAAGAAGAGCCAAAAACAAAGCTACCGTAAGGACAGCCTCGGATATCGCAATAGCTGACGCAACACCCATGGCGCCCCAAGCATGGCCAAGCCAAACGTTAAGCACCAACGAAAGAACGGAATCGACAATCATAAGCAAGCTATATAGGGACTGATATCCAAAAGGAATGAGAAGCTGAACACCGAGAAAATTGTTTACGATTCCCAGCAACACCCAAATAGCAAGCGGAATGAGTGTATTGGCGCAAACTAGATACTCTTTGCCATAGAGAATCTCGACTACCGGATTGCGAAGGATCGCCATACCAAATAAACCAGCCGCAAACAATACGACCACGGGAATACCAAACTTAGCAACAAGCCGCGCCGCGGAGCGCCGAGATTTCATTCGTTCTTCGTTTACACGCGGATACAGCGCTTGGCCAACAGGAGTAAACATCAGGCTCGCCATTTGCGGCACCTTCAAAATGGCAGCATACGAGCCAACGACCGCACTTGGCTGACAACCGCCGAGCACCGTAACGCCAACATTTCCAATGATCTTGCCGGCGGCAGATGAAAGAAAAATCGGCATTCCGTCTCGCATCTCCCCGAGTATCTGCTTTATAGATGCAAAACCCATTTTGATCCCATAGCGCTTCCAAGCAAATACATGAGTAATAACACCCGAAGCAAGGAAAGTAATTGAATACAGGAACGAGTAAAGCATCAATTGACCGGGGTTATTTATAAGGAGGAAAATCAGAATGACAGAAAGCCCTCGCGCAGCCGCCGTGGCTATAGTGATGACCTTCATGTCCTGCAAACCCTGAAAAAGCCAGTTAAGCTGTAAAGCAATGCCAACAAGCATAGAAAATAACGCAAGCATACAGGATAGCTGGTCCCCGGTTGCAGCCGACGTAATACCGAGAATTATTACTACGGCAAAGCAGGCGGCAACAAGTCCCAGTCGAGCAATAACGACAGCGGACACGAGGTCGTTAAGCTCTTCCCCATCTTTAACCTCAACGACCTTTTTCGTTGCGCTCAGGTTGAAACCAAACTCAACAACAAGCTGAAAATAAGTTATCCAATTAAGAGCAATAGAGAATACGCCATACCGCTCAGCGCCAAACACGCGGGTAACGTAAGGCACCGTAACAAAAGGCAACACTATGTTAATTGCCTGCAGCGCAAGCAACCAGCCAGTATTCTGGAGAAGCTTTTTCTCTTTAAATGCCAAACTAATTCTCCTTCGTCATCTTCTCGAGGAACAGCAGTTGTGCCTCGCGAACACGCCCGATTCCATCTTGAGTAGCGGGAGCAGAACGCCCACACAACTCACTGACAAGGGCACTCGCAGAAGTAGAATCGACCGCAACGCTTCTCCAAGGTTCTCCTACCTTGCTTAATAGATCCCTCTTGCGGAAGTCACTAGAATTTGATTTGGGTTCAAAAGACACAAAACGTTTTCCGAATAGCAGTGAAAACGCCGTTCCATGGAAAGAGTCCGTACAGACAAAAGAAGCGCCCGCGAATAGCTTAAGGAAATCCTCAGGGCCAGCATCAGTAATCATCTCAGGCTTAAATGAGTCCCGCCCATAACGCACATTTATAACCTTCAAGGGCAATCCAAGCTCAGATGCAACCTGCTCAGTAAGCTCCAAATATCGAACAGAAGCCTCTTTATTAATGTAGTAGCCCAAAACATACCCACGGTCTTCAACCGAAGTATCAACAGCTTGAGCCCAACGCTTTGAATCCAAAAGGAACACGGGGTCGTCTACCACCTCGGGCGACCGCCCACATAAGCGATTAACCACGGGCGCATCAGTATTCTCTCTTACACAGAGGACATCAAAAGAAGTCAAGTCGTCAGAAAAAGGAGTTAGATCGGTTTCGGTCGCGCTGCCAAGACTTGCCGCAAAACTACCCTTTCGAGCTGACGTTTCGAAGGGAAATAAGAAAGCTTCATCGAAATCCGCAATATTAGGATTGAAAACTTGGTCACTGCCAGAGATAAGAAGGTCAAAACCTTCCTTATTAATAAAGTCGCGCATCTCTTCAATAGCGTAAAACCGAGGCGTCAAGTGAAGGTGAGACGACTCGTATTCAGCAAATTTACGCTCCTTAGAGCGCCTTTTAAGTTCAAAAGGAAGCAACGCGACATTAACCGCTAAATTTGATAGAAAACCATCCCTTTTGTGATGAAGGGAGTTATTGCGCTCCTGACGAACATTTTGATAGTTAAGCACCCAAACATCATGACCCATGGAGCAAAGCTGCTCTTGCAGCGCGTAGCACTGCAAGATCGCACCGTAGTTGCGGGCAAAATGGTAGGTAATGATTCCAATTTTCATTTAATAATTCCCAATCAAATAATACTCCAGCGAGCATTCCAACGTTAATCTGCCCAACACGCGACTTCGGAAACAGGCATTCTCCGAGCAACGGGTCTCGCGAACGTTTCTTTTGGATAGCCAAATCCGACGACTGCAATGATCACTTCATTTGCTGAAATGCCAAAGGAGGAGCGCATCTCTTTTCCCGAATCACCAACAACCCACTGGAAAATACATGAACCAATCCCATAAGCCTTTAAAGCCAAAACAAAGGACTGGAGATAGATACCGCCGTTGATAAACCATTGGTCATATTCGGCGCAGGAAAACAGAGAAGTGTCAGCAGTAATAACGGCCCATTGGAAAATTGATTGCTCAAACCCTTTATTGCCACGCACGGCAGCAGAGACAACCTGCGCAGATTTTGGTCCGGAAAAATACACGCGGCTTGGTTGGCGGTTGCACGCCGAAGGCGCGCTCTGCGCAAGCTCAACAACTTGCGTCAGCGTTTCCTGAGGAACAGGGGTTGAATCAAATGACCGAACACTATGTCTCCCGTTAATAAAATTGATCGCATTCTTATCGCAATCAGAGACAGAAGCAAAAGAATCAGAAACAATTCCAGACCTATCACTCAAGTCAGTTCGGCCAACTTCATATGAAGTCTGCTCAGCCAGCAATTCAAAACCATGCTGCCATTTAGAGCAATCAAGTCCAAGTCGGGCTCTACGAGAAAGCCAATTCTCAAGTGCCGCCATAGATTCAACAAAAGCATACGAATGATTATTAAAAGAAGGATCTTTTGCTGCAAGTGTTAAATAATCAAGGAGACGGTCGGCCTTTTGTGTTCCAAAATCATTGCGGCAGCCCTCGATACAAAAAGCCTTCTCGAAAGAATGAGCAATAAGAAGAGAGTCTCTGTACAAGGTGTCTAAAGACCTAAAGTCTTCGCAAGCAAGCAAGCGATTCGATTTAACAGCAAACGACAATCTTCGAATTTTATTGTATGCAGGCAGTACTGCAGTCTTTATGTCCATACCCACTCCTAAGACGCGTGTTGTTTGTCGGCATAACGAAACTAATTACTTTTTGGAGGACAATGAGGAAAACAAAAACGAGATATACATCAATGCTCTGCGTGAGCAAGGCAAGAATGACAACGAATAGCATCGCTTCTGTCGAAGCGCTTTTAACACAGTCCGTAAGATGGCAAAGAGCAACGATCAGCACACAGCTCAAGAGAAGGCCAAAATATGAGAAGTTAATGATGCACATCTCGAACCAGCATGGCGTTGTGCCAGCCGGAAGCTCGGATATTGGCAATCCTAGAATAGAAGACGTTAGGTATTGGTAATCCTGATATGGTTTGCTAGGCCAAATTGATCTAGGGACCCAAATAAATAGTGTCGAGAGAAACGACTGACCGAAATAATCGAGTATATGATCGCCTAAAAAGAACTCATGATAGATTACATATTTTGTAACATCATCTCTGCCAAAATCAACGCGGAGCATCTCATAGACGCTATTGAAACCCGTATCCCGCAACGGTCGAACAACAATTAGATAAAAGGATGAGAAAAAAAGGAGCGCGCAAAGCACGAGCGGAAAGAAGACCCTCAACTTTTTTCTCTGTTCAAGAGCAGGATTTCTTCTTAGATAGAAAAACAAATACAGGACGATTAATATCGCAAGCATGAATCGTTTGCCAGAAATCCAACCAGTAACAATCGAGTAACAGACAATAAGAACTAAATTGGCAACCGTCCCCAACCTGTCCTGACGAAAGAACAGGGAGCAAAAAGAAATTACACTTAGCAGAAGTAGTTCCGCAACGATCATACTCACGCCGCTAGACGCAACTCCACGAGAAACCGAGTCACCATAAGTTAGATAAGAGCTGACATTGCCGGTTAGCAAAATATATAAATATGGAGAGATAATAAACAAACACATTACAACTTTATTGTCAAATATCGCCCCTCCCCATTTTTTTTGAACTTTAATTTTCTTTTTTTGATAGTAATTTGAGTAGAAAAACAATGAAGTGCAGGCCGATATAAGCAAGAGGTCATAAATGGCCGACACATAGTCATTGGCCATTGGGGATATAAAAGGTTTATACCAGTAAACTGTCTGATAACTTGGCCTACCAATTGCATAATCGAGCAAAATAGGTAGACAACAGAACGCCCATAAAATTAAATATACATAGTTTGCAATAGAAACCTGCGGCTTCATAATTAAGCGATTATAAATTACGCACAAATAAAATGAAGAAAGCAGGATCAGCATCCAGTCAAGGGCAACTCGCCAAAGCTCCATTAATCGTCCGCCTTGTCAAATGCACCAAGACCCTGCAGCAGCGATTTCATAACAGCAAGATTATCTGTTCCATTAAAGAAATCATATGCACAAGATCTAAATTGACTATATTTATGATCGATTTGCTTAATAGCATCGGCTATTGATTCGGGCTGAAAGTCAACGCACATACCGCTACCGCTAGCCTCGACAGTTGAAACCAAACCAGGTAAACGATTAGCAAGCGTGGGGAGACCAAATGCTGCATACTCATATATTTTATTAGGCGCGCAAAAGGCCTTATTAAGCGATGTGTCATCATAAAGCACGACGCCAATTCGCGACCTTGCAGTAATTTCCAAATGCTTTGGCGCTGGAACAAAACCATACACAAAAGTATCCGGGTAAATCTCCTTCATTCGTTCAGTCGTACCGTAGCGATCTTTTCCCATAAGAACGAAAGCGTAATCAGACTCCATCATACGAAGAGCCTCAGCGATGGGCGCAACATATTCAGGACGTTGGAATAGCCCCTGGTAAAGAAGGATCTTTCTTCCGTCAAGCTCATCTAAGATCAGCTTTGTTTCGTTAGTTGAAACAGAGGGGATTACACCCGCTTTGAGTCCATATGGCTTATTCGGGAAAACTGAGGGGAGCGAGTTCAGCCCCCACTTAATTTTCATATAGTAGGCACGATTTAACTCGCAGCACGTAACTGCAAGAGCATTGCGACAAACCGCCGCAAATAAACGTTCTTTTGTCGGCTGATCATCACACAGCTCTAACGCCGTGGCCACATAGGGAATACCGGAAAGTGCCCCGTAAAGCGGAAGCGCAGATTCAGCAGTTCCAAACCAGACAAGATAATCCATTGGCTCTTTTTTTAGGCGAGCGAGAACGGCTTTGCGGAAATGAGTCCAGTTATTCAATGTATCCAGTTTTCCGCCAACGCTCAGATGCGGATCAACGAGCTCCGTAAAAGGAATGCCCTCGCCTTTTAGAATTTCCTTAGCCGTATCCTTACTGGAACCAAACCAGACTTCAATCTGCACGCCCAAATCTTTAATCATTCTTATTTGTGACATGCAAGGGGGATAGAACGCCAAGTCCGACTTAACAATATATATAACCCTCTTAAACATATAACCCCTCGTAAAGATTGATAACCCTCTTTGCGTAAGTCTCATAGCTTCGGTCTTCTTGGAGAGAAGGCACCGAGAGGCTGGTTGATTCACAAAGCATTTCGTAATATCTGCTGTCTTCTAGCTTGGAAATCGCCTCGCAAAGAGAGGAAACATCGCCATTTTTAAATAGGAGACCATTTTCACCATCCTTGATATATGCAATAGCTCCACAGGTATCCGGAACGATTGATGGAATACCAGAGGTGAGCATGGCTTCAAGGCACACCAAAGGCGAAGCTTCATACCAAGATGAAGTCATCACCAAGGCTTTAGTTGTTTTGAACTGTTCAGCGAGAATATCCTTATCACACCAACCCAAAAAATTTAGATTTGGATAAGCGTCTCTTAGCCTCTCGAACTCAGGACCAGATCCGCATAACGTTCCTGGCAAGCCCAACGATGTGAGAGCCCTGCAAAACAACTCGGGGTTCTTCTCCTTATCGAAGCGACCCACAAACAAGTAACCGCTCTTTTCAGACGGTATACCAGGCGAAAACTCTCCTTCAACAGAAATAGGATTGGGAAGAATGCATGGCATGCCATCATCAAATTCACTCCCGCGCATAATATCGTAGGTAAAATCCGAAAGGTAACAGAACTTTGGATGAGCACGCCTGATTGAGCGATTTTGAAGAGCAATGCGAGCTACTCGATACAGCTTCTGTCCATAGCTTCTCTTATCACAATTGCATTGGATGCACTTTGCGGAACATGGTTTCAAATGGCAGATTTCATGCTTCTTAAAATCATAAAACCCACCATTAGGGCATACAAGAAAATATTCATGGAGCGTAACGAGCACGTTAAAGCCTAAATCGGCAATAGCATCAAAAATTGAAGATGAAAGCGCATGAGTCCATGAATGAACATGCACGACAGTGTCATCAGGATTAAATTCGTTTAATAGAGAGCAAAACTTCTTATAAGTTTTACCGCTGTGCAGTCCGTTAATGGCACCGGAAACCTTATTAGCCGATTCGAGAAACGGCCTTTCATTTGCGACAACAACCCTAAAACCGTTAAGGCGGCTATGTATTGGCCCGCAACCAGCAAAGTAAACAACGTTATATCCGCAGTCACGAAGAACCACGGCAGTGATATAGGCGATTTGGGCAGTTCCACCAAAATTATCAGCAGTGTCATCAACAATAATGACGTTTTTGACTCTTTTATCCATCAAATTATGTCTCCGTTTGCTAGCTGCAAATATCGCCTTGAAAGCCAATCAGCCTGTTGATCAATGTTGTAATTTGCAAATAAATCAAGAGAAGTGGATTTACGTCCCTCATAAGACTTTTTTGAAAGAGAGCAAATCGCATCAGCCCATTCGACAGGAGTATCAATGGGCAGAAACGTACACTCCCCTGTTACATCCACCTCACGCGGAATAACATCACTTAGCAGACATGGCAAACCAGACACCTGAGCCTCGACACCAACGAGGCCCAGACCTTCATAAAGGCTTGGAAGAACGAACACATCAAATGCCTGGTATAGTCGATTTACATCGTTTCTCTGTCCCAAGAATTTAACGCAGTCTGAAAGGCCGTGTTCATCCACCAATGCCTTTATGGAGTCCTTGTCTTCACCGGAGCCGACAAGCAACAGGACGGCGTCGTCGCGGCGTTTTGCGACTTCGGCGAAAACATCAATCAAGAACGGATGATTCTTCTGCGCCATAAACCGACCAACATGCCCAATTACAAACTGACCGCCAACAAGGCCCAGGTCGGTTCGTGCTTGTTCGCGAGCCTCTGCATTGAAGCGGAAGCTGTTCAAATCAATAGCGTTGTATACAACCTCGAAGTTAGCATCTTTGCCGAAAAGCCACTCACCGGCAAACCGGCTACATGCAAATCGATGCGTCGGATACCGGTTAGATTGCGTTTTCAGCACTGCCTTAAGAACATTCTTGGCATACTCACCCTTACCGCTCGTAGAGTGGCTATGGGCGATACGCACGGGGACACCCGCCTTCTTCGCAGCGCGCAGTGGAAAAACCGAAAGCGCATTGATGTGACTGTGTACGATCTTCCAGCCCTCTTCCCTAAAGAGGCGCTGAAGCTCTCGCTGATATTCAATTACGTGCTGGTAGGGCGGAATCTCGAAAACTCTGCCACCGAGTGATTCAATCTCCTCGCGAGGGACAAGCGACGAATCGGAATCGATAAGGAAATCAAACTGCACTTTGCTACGATCAATATGACGGTAGTAATTCATGACGACGGCCTCAACGCCGCCGCCATTCATTTTTCCGACTATCTGTGCGACACGAATTGGATTAGCCATCTAACGCCCCGTCCTCTTCTTGCCGAACATGGCACCAAAAGTGCCGGTGAAACATTTCCAGTCCATGCAGAAGCAACGATTACGCACATAGCGAAGCTCAATCTTCTGTCGCAGGCCACTGTCGAAGGTTGCCTCGTTTCGGTCAGTCGCCTGCCAAAGGCCTGTAATGCCAGGCTGGACGGAAAGCAACTCAGCCTTTTCCTCGTCAGAAAAATGCTGTTCAAGCTCATCCCTTGTAATGGGACGCGGTCCAATAACGGAAAGATCGCCGTTAAGCACGTTCAGAAACTGAGGCATCTCATCGATAGAGCATTTACGAATGAACTGACCAATCTTGGTAATGCGGGGATCATCGTCGACCTTGCGTTCGACTTCCCACTGATGTAGCTGCTCAGGACTCAAATACTTCTGCACATCACCCGCATCGGCGACCATGCTACGAAGCTTAAAAATCTTGATAGTCCTTCCGCCCTTGCCGACGCGCTCTTGCGTATACATGGGGCTGCCGGGCGATTCAAGGCTAATGAGTGCGCAGACAATAGCGATAGGGATAAGCAGCAGTACACTCATCAAAAGACTAAACACTAGGTCAAACAGCCTCTTAATAAAGCGGTAGCCAAGCGTACCGCTCGGTTTAATCTCTTTAATAGCCAGTGCATCCCCCACAGATACACAACTCTCTGTTACTTCTTTAGCAGCCACAATAAAACTCACGTTCCTGTCCCCAGGAACCCCCCCCCATCTATGAATCCAAAATCAAGTAATTTGCCGGCGCAACGTCTCCCTTACGTTTTGCTGGGCACGTCTAACGGAAGCAGCTCCCTAAATGTGGAGTCACCCTCGCCCACGTCTACCAGGCACCAGCGTTTATGACGGTCGATCTTCTTTACACGGGCCTCTTGCCCCACCAAGGGACCCTGCTCTATGTGCCGCTCCCTACTGCCGGCGATGCGGCAGCCAAAGCTCAACTGGGCCAGGGCCCTATCGAGCGCAGCGGCATCGTGCGTGGCGACGAAGAAATATTCCTTGTACATGGGTTTGGTTTGGAGCGACCAGGCACCATCCCGCTTAAACCAGAACTCCTTTTGCATCACAAAAGCGTCCTGCATCAGCTCGTGCGGGATAATACGGCGGACCTTTTCGCAGATCTCGCGCTCTTTTCCATGGGGGGTGTGAACCAGATACCAGCGAACGCGGCCGTGCTGGCTGCTGGTGGTGGCGCCGTTAAAAGCGCCCGGCAGCTGCTCTTGGCGCCGTACCGTCTGCTCCATGTTCTCGCCCCCTCTTTTTGCTTTGCGATGCACGCAAATGCAGGGGCGTTTAGAACAGGCTTCTCGCTCGCAGCTAGGCGCAGTCGCAAAAGTACAGGTTTTTGTATCTTTCGACAGACGACATTATACGAGCAATTAATCAGCGTTTGCCCAGATTACACAAAATGTACTGCTAGTAGGTACATCTCCATACCCCTCTATAAAAACCTGTACCTTTTTGTGCAACAAAAAAAGCCGCTCAACCAGCGGCTTTTCTAATTTGGGCATGAAAAAAGGCGACCGACCTATGTGGACGGTCGCCTTTGTTAATTGTTGTGAAGCTTGCCTTAGGCGCGGGTCTTGATCTCCTCGGTCACCTTGGCAACAAACTCGTCAACGCTCATCTGAACGGTCTCGTTGGAGCGATCGCGGACGGAGATGTTGCCGGCCTCGACCTCCTTCTCACCCAGAATGAGCATGTAGGGCACGCGGTCGATGCTGCGGGCCTCGCGGATCTTGTAGCCGATCTTCTCGTCGCGGTCGTCGCAGACCACGCGAATGCCGGCCTCCTCCAGCTTGGCGCACACCTCGTGGGCGTAGTCGCGGCTCTTCTCGGAGACGGGAAGCGCCTTGACCTGCACGGGAGCCAGCCAAGTGGGGAACTTGCCCGCAAAGTGCTCAATCAGAATACCGATGAAGCGCTCGATGGAGCCAAAGCACACGCGATGCAGCATGATGGGGCGCTTCTTGGTGCCGTCGGCGTCCACATACTCCAGGTCAAAGTTGAGCGGCATCTGGAAGTCAAGCTGGACGGTGCCGCACTGCCAGGTACGGCCGAGCGAGTCCTACAGGTGGAAGTCGATCTTGGGGCCGTAGAAGGCGCCGTCGCCCTCGTTGACCTCGTAGTCCATGTGCAACTGCTCCAGAGCGGTGCGCAGGCCCTCCTCGGCGCGCTCCCAGTCCTCGTCGGAGCCCATGGAGTCCTCGGGGCGTGTGGAAAGCTCAACGTGATACTTAAAGCCAAACTTTTGGTACACGGAGTCGATGAGGTTGACCACGCCCACGATCTCGTCGGTCAGCTGGTCGGGACGCACAAACAGGTGGGCGTCGTCCTGGTTAAAGCAGCGCACGCGGAACAGACCGTGCAGGGCGCCGCGCAGCTCGTGGCGGTGCACCAGGCCAATCTCGCCGGCGCGAATGGGCAGCTCGCGATAGGAGTGCGGCTTGGAGGCGTACACCAGCACGCCGCCCGGGCAGTTCATGGGCTTAATGCAGTACTCTTCGTCGTCGATGACGGTGGAGTACATGTTGTCCTTGTAGTGGTCCCAGTGACCCGAGGTCTTCCACAGCTGCTTGTTCATGATGAGCGGCGTGGAGATCTCCACGTAGCCGGCCTTGTGGTGGATCTCGCGCCAGTAGTCCAGCAACGTGTTTTTAAGGATCATGCCGTTGGGCAGGAAGAACGGGAAGCCCGGGCCTTCCTCCAGCAGTGCAAACAGCCCCAGCTCCTTGCCCAGCTTGCGGTGGTCGCGCTTTTTGGCCTCTTCCAGCATGTTCAGATAGGCCTCCAGTTCTTCCTTGGTGGCAAAGGCGACGCCGTTGATGCGGGTGAGCATCTTGTTGTCCTTGTCGCCCTTCCAGTAAGCGCCCGAGACGCCGGTGAGCTTAAAGGCCTTCAGCGCCTTGGTGTAGCAGATGTGGGGACCGACGCACATGTCGATATAGTCGCCCTGCTGGTAGAAGGTGATGCGGGCGTCGTCGTCAAGGTCGCCGATGTGCTCGACCTTGTACTTCTCGCCGCGCTCCTCCATAAGGGCGATGGCCTCGGCACGGGGCTTCTCGTACACGGAGAACTTGAGGTTCTCCTTGACGATCTTT
>OHIK01001092.1_pt1 | contig 11940 bp, 13 predicted proteins | sample 1568241 | NCBI WGS metagenome assembly OHIK01 (sample SAMEA3879567, study PRJEB24766) | human gut metagenome | biome: human-associated habitat; feature: feces | place: USA | collected 1985/1987 | reverse complement strand
AGGAAAAACGATTGGACACGGGTTCCTCGCTCATCTTCCAGATATTGCCAGTCTGTTGCTCTGGGACCTGCGAGGTCTATTTCATAATCCATTACGGGATTGTAACCCAGGAATTTTTCGATAAATGCATATGTGCAAATTATCAGCGAGGCTCCTAATAATATATTGACAACTTTCAGTATATCTTCTTTGCTTGATATTAACATCCAGCATAAATAGGCACTGATGAAATCGCAAAAAACAACGGATAGCAGTGACGTGAAGGTATTCTGGATTCCGGCGATCGAAATAAAGCTCGATACTACATAGGACAATAGTACCCAGATAAATACCTTGTTGAACGGCAGGGGAGATGTCGTTATTACCCGGCTGTATCTTTTTCTTTTGATTACATATAGCAGTGCGAAGAAGATCGACATGAATACTTCCAGGGTCAATAACGGAACGCCCGGAAGGTTTATCAGGTTTATGTTGTTGTTTAGGAACAGCCGGAACGCCAGAAAGAGAAAAAAACCTTGTTTGTAGTTTTTTAATGAGTACAGAATTAGCAGTGCCGCTATAATCAAGAATGGATTCATGCAGTCATTATTTTATAATTCGGGCCGGAATCCCTGCCGCGATCGAATACGGGGGAATATTTTTTGTAACCACCGCATTCGCACCGATGATGGCCCCCTCGCCGATCGTGACTCCGGCCAAAATCGCGGCTTTCTCCCCGATCCACACATTGTCTCCGATGACGATCGCACCTTTGGAATAAATAGGCCGGGCATTCGGTGCGATGTTCCGGAGCGCCATATCTTTGGGATCTCCGTGCGAATTGTCCGAAATGAGCACGCTTTTCCCCGTGCGGACGTTTTTACCGATCCGGATAGAATTGACTGCGGTGATATGCATATCCGGACCGAACATGCAGCCGTCACCAATCGATATTTTCACCGGAGTATTGTATTGCGGCATTTCATGAGCCGTGATATGGGAATTGCGGCCGATAAGACAATAGTCCCCAATCTCAATGTATTTTTTCCCATTGACTAAATATAATCCCGGTTCTACCTCTGTATGAAGCCCTATTTTTCGGACGTTATGTGCAATCCATGCTGTATAAAACCATGCGTAATACCGGCTAAACCGTTGTGAAAGCGAATATGGCCATATACAATGAAGTAAATTGCCGAATGTTCGTATATATTTATAAAGCATTTTTTATTTTGTATTTAAAAATTTATTTTTCAAATACCCGTATAATGTTTCCTTACCATCTGCCGTTTCATAATATGATAACCGATGGTTTAGTTTGAAAACCGTCGTTTCTTGTTTGATGCGATCGAATTTTTCTGCATCATATGGTTGGTTCATCTCGGAAAGCAATTGGTGTAAATATGGGGATGTATAGGGCATCGTGTCTACGCTTCTGCGGAATGAATCGTTTTTCCGATAAATTAGGTCGAAGATGTAATCTATCAGAAGATAATCGATCATCTTATTGTATTCTTGGAGGTATTTAAGAAAGATACTTTGGATAGTGCCAAATGCTGGATTACCATGAGTTGATGCAAGGAAAAATGTAGCCCACCTGTATGCAGATATGGTGGTATTGGATCCAGTCACAATTTTTATTGAGTGAAAATAGTCTGGGGCAGGAATTGATATTGAATCGGTAATCAGTAAAGTACTGTCCATCCAAATACCGCCTTTATCAAATAATAAACAAATGCGTAATATGTCGGAAAAGTGGGTGTATGAAAGTTCTCCTCTATTCAATCGATCATAAATATAATTAGGAAGTGTAACGTGTGAGGCAATATTATCTTTGGTCAATAAATGGACTGGCCGGTCATGTATATTCGAGACAATACTATTGTAACATATTTTTACAATTTCAGGCATTGCAGTCTCTCCCTGATACCAAAAGATCCATACCGGATCGTTATTTGACTTTTCTTGTAGCGATGGAAATGTTGCAGGAACCATATCGCAATAATGTTCATCCATCCATCGGCGAATAGAATCTATTTTCTGGTTTTCAAAAAAACAGCATTCTTTGAAATGAAAATAGAAAAAATCCCGTATCAGTTGGATGAATAACACGCAAAGTGTCCGTATCCGTAAAAATGAACTTAATCGGACGATATTTATGATCTTAGATCCGTATAAACGAATTGTACGATACATTACTCTGGATTATTTTGGTCGGATATTTTTGACATACATCTTTGTTGATGAGAAATAATTTTTTGATAGATATCGGTTAACGTATTTTTGATAGATTCGGGATTATGCCGTTGCCGGGCTGCTAGTTGTCCTTGGTGACTCAGTTGCTCCATTAATTTTGTATCCCGGCTCAGTTTAACGATCTCCATTGCCAGCATGTGCGGTTCATTTGACGGGATGAGAATGCCGGTTTCGTAGTTTTTGACGAGAGACGGAATTCCGCCTACATAGGTCGTGATGACTGGAATTCCGATTATTTGGGCCTCGCATAATGAATTAGGAGAATTGTCGATATATGCTGTATGTACGTAGATGTCGGCCTCTGCAAGTTGAACGGCTAAATCTTCGGCCGAAAGTGTTCCCAGAAATTTTATGTTGACTGCATCATGAGGCGTACGTTCATTTTTCTCGAAGAAAGAGAAAGACCCGGTGGGGCCGGCAATAAGCCATTCGAAATCAAAATCCGTATGATCTTTTAATAATTTGGCTGTCTTCAAAAGGAGATCCATGCCTTTGACCATACTGCATGACCCGACGCTGAGCAATTGTATGCGCTTCCTTTGTCGAAATGTCCATGTTTTCGGGGGATTGAAGAAGACTGGGCGTAGTGCTTCATTACAATGATAATATTGTGAGTCTGGGGCATACAGGCGTGTGATATTGTAATCCCAGTTCGTTCGCCCCATGACATAACGGCAGTGTTTCAGGATATCTATTTCACGTGCTACTTTATAGTTGTCATTTCTACTCCATACAAATCGTCTTTTTAACAGTACGATAGGGTTGTAGTGCGATGTTTTCCACTGGGTGAAGAAATTATAGCCTGGAGGATACGAGGCATTTACATAGGGAGGAAGGCTGCCCTGCATGTGGATGACGACTGGTATGTCTACGTATTTCTCAACCAATCCGAATCCCCATTCCGAACCGAAAACATGGATGATGTCCGGTTTGAAATCCTCTATGACTTTCAGGCAGTCCGCAATAATTATCTTGTCTTTTTCCGATGCGTATATGCGTCGCCGCAATCCCGGTTTTACCCGGATCGGATAATAACACACCCCGTCGATTTCTTTCTTGAATATCGGATCCGGATGTTCGAATGCTACCCCCAGGCGGATGTTATCTGATGTTCGGATTATTTTTTCCAAGGATGCGATCCAACCGCCGCCGTTATGTTCGCCGTTCCGGTGGGCATCGTAAAGAGATGGATTTACGGCAAACCAAAGTACTTTCATATTATGAATTGGTATTATGTGACAGGAAGCTTTTACTCGTGTCGATTTTCCCGGACAGAAGATCGTCTATGCGCTTCCAATCCGGAGTTGACAGGGGTGTCGTGTCCTGTATCTGTTGAGGATCGAATCTGTCGGTCATTCCCAATCCGTTCAGGAAATCCCGCATCCGCGAATGGTTCGTTCTGCCCCGGAGCGGATAGGTCAGGAACGGTTTATGGAAAAGGACGGAGAATGCCGTCGCATGAAACGAATTCGAAATGACGAATTCCGCATTTTTAATCCATGCGAGGAATTCCAGCGGCCCGGCGTCCGAAATATTCCGTTCCGCATAGGCAAGCGGTGCGAAATCGTTCAGGGAATACAATCTGGCGCCGAGCTGCCGGGCTATTTGCCGTGCATGTTCCCTAATAGTGGGATCATTCGAGAAATCATATACGAGAACATACCTTTCTTGGGGTGTTATGTCCGCGGAAATTTCCTCCCAGCTTTGTCTGTTCAACAGAAAAACCGGATCTTCCACCTGTTCTGCCGTTCTGCCGACAGAAAGATCCCTGATTATTCTTACCCCTGTCTGCTCCCGCACCGATATCGCATCGAATCGCTGCAGTTTTTTCGTGACGAAAGCCCTGTATGCGGGAGCGATCTCCGATACTGCAAAACTGGCTGCATAGGAGATACGCCGCGTATCGTCGGATCCGAAATCGAGATAGAACGCTGCATCCTTTCCGTTTTCACACGCCGTGTTCCAAATCTGGTCGCTTCCGGCAATATATAAATCTGCCTGCGGTGGAGTGGCCCTTAGCTCTTCGGCCGAAGTATAGGTATTGTCGGTAAGCGTCAGGAATTTTTGCCTGAAATCGTCGAATTTACGTTTCCGGCCGATCGTTTTGTATATTTTCCGGTTTTTGAGCAGAAAATAGATACATTGTGTCCCGACGTAATCTTTATAGGGATATAATCTTGATTCAGCGGGAATATGCCGCCAGTTATATCTGCTGTTCAGATAATAGGGCTTGTAATCGATGATCTCGACATCGTGTCCCTCCTGCGACAGATACCGTTGCAGTGCGTACGCCTGCAAAGAGGCTCCGTAATTATAAACGTTATGACAGGTAATCGTCGCTATTTTCATTTTGCGATGCGTTTTATGAGTTTGCGCATTGTCGCTGTCGGATGACGGGCGTGATTTACTATCCGCGTTAATTGTTCTCGACGGGTTACGTAGCGCTCTATTTGTCTGAGCGAAATTTTCGGGTTTCGCAGCAGCGACATGATGTGATCATAATTGCCGGGTTGTCGGGCGTTCTCCCGCATTTGTCCCTCCGCTGCCGTTTCGAATGAAATCTCCGATATATGGCAGCCTTGCAATATTTCGACGATATTTTGGCCTCGCTCCGTGAACGGGATCAGCGCGCTGACACCTTGTTCGTTATCCTGATAGCGGGAACCCCAGAGGTCGCCGACCCGCAAATCCGCGGCTGAGTTGTCGAGTTTATATTTGCACTGTTTGTAGCAGGCAGAACCTAAACACATATCTTTTAGGAATATTTTATAAAAAAGATCTCCATCCGATAATGCTGAAAATCCTTTGGCTATTCCGTCTGATGCCGAATATGTGTAGTCCATGGCCCATGAGTCGTGCCAGCCCCGCCGTTTGCTTCGCCATTTGATGTCCGTGAGTTTTGCGTTTTCGCCGATCGTGCGCAGGTATTTTTGCCATAACAGCATCGACGGAACTCCATGGCAAAAGAAATCATATCAATAAATTCCTTGCAAATCATCCCGACTATGAATATCGCAAATTGGATGCAACACTTATTGACGACTGTATGGCACTGTACGACAAGTGGATTTCTGAAAGAGAAGAAACCAAGGAACTGGAAGACGAAAGAAAGTCCGTTTCTCTTGCACTGCATAACATGGAACGTCTGGGCTTGACTGGCGGTTCTATTTTCGTAGACGGTAAAATGGGTGCGTTCACAGTAGGGGAACGCCTGCGGGATGATGTGCAGCTGGTGCATATCGAAAAAGCAGATACAGACATTGATGGACTGTATCCTATGATTAACCAGCAGTATGTGCTCCATGAATGTCAGGATGTGACTTATGTGAACAGAGAAGAAGACATGGGTCATGCAGGTATGAGAAAGGCAAAACGCTCTTATAACCCTGCTTATATGGTAGAAAAATATCTGCTGAGCTTCCGTGACCTTTCCGAAGAAAAAGGTCTTTGGGGCGCAGAGAGCGAAGATGCGGAATAAAAACACCATTGACACAAATTTTGGTTCTATGGTAAAATACACAAGATTGTAAGGGAATGAGGTTCTCCCGCGGCAATGCCGGAAACGCTGAAACAGCTGATGACTTCTGTAAAATCATTACAGGGTCATTGGCTTTTTTATTGGGAAGAAAGGGGAAAGAAATGGAAAAACATGCTTATGGTTCATGGAAAACGCAGTTGATGCTGGCAGGATTAGGGATTGTCATCGGCGCACTGGTAGGGTGTCTGGATACGATTTTCGGTAAAGTTCTCCTTTGGGTGAGCGATATTCGAACTGCACATATATTTTATCTGGTGCCTGCACTGCCTTTGGTAGGCGTCGGCATCGTCTGGGCTTATAAAAAGTATGGCGGCAGAAGTGGGGAAGGTATGGGTCTGATTCTCTCTGTGAGCCATCGAGAAGATGAAGAAGTTCCCAGACGATTGATTCCCTTTGTGATGATTAGTACATGGCTGACCCATTTGTTTGGCGGCAGTGCAGGCAGAGAAGGGGTCGCAGTACAGCTGGGTGCTACCGTTTCCCATCAGGTAGGAAAGCGGTTTTCCATAGAAGATGGCACACATATTTTTCTGCTGACAGGTATGGCGGCAGGGTTTGCAGGTCTGTTCCGTACACCTTTGGCAGCGATTTTCTTTGCCATGGAAGTGCCTGTGGTAGGACAGCTTGCACTTCGTGCCATTCTGCCCATGTGTACGGCTGCTTTTACAGCGGCTTCTGTTTCTGCATTTTTGGGATTGGAAAAATTTCAGGTGCCTTTGGAATTGCAAATGGCAGTGACACCTGTTTTTGTAGGAAAGCTTATTGTAATTGGTTTGATTTTTGGCTGTGTAGGCAGTCTGTTTGCATTCCTTTTGGGAAAAAGTAAAAAGAAATTGGCGGAAATCCTGCCAAATCCATTGCTGCGCGTGTTTTTGGGTGGTATCATATTGAGTATTCTGCTGTTATTTTTCCATCAGGGAAGATATACAGGGCTGGGAACCAATCTGATTTCTGCATCTTTTGACGGAGATACCATTTACGCTTATGACTGGCTGTTGAAAATCCTGCTGACGGTATTCACACTCTCTCTGGGATTCCAAGGCGGGGAAGTAACACCATTGTTTTCTATTGGTGCGTCCTTAGGTGTGATTTTAGCTGGTTTTATGGGATTGCCCGTGATGCTGGCTGCCGCAGTGGGGTATGCCGCTGTTTTCGGAAGTGCTACAAATACACTTCTGGCACCTATTTTCATTGGTGCGGAAGTTTTTGGTTATGAGTATTTGCCACTTTTTGCGATTGCTTGTCTGGCAGCTCATATCTTCTGTCATTTCCCTTCCATTTATGGAAAGCAGAAACATGGTTCCTATAGAAAATCCTTATTGCAGTTGGCAAAAAGAAAGGAGAAATCTATCTGATGAAATTTTATTTCGCGCCTATGGAAGGAATTACGGGCTATGTTTTTCGGAATGCCCATCATGCCTGTTTTCCTTCTGTAGATCGTTACTATACACCATTTATATCGCCTAATCAGAATCGTCCTATGAGCCCAAAAGAAAAACGGGACGTTCTGCCAGAAAATAATCGGAATATTCCTCTGATTCCCCAAATTCTGACAAATAATGCCGCACAATTTTTGCAGGTCACAAAGGTATTGGCAGATATGGGATATGAGGAAGTGAATCTGAATCTGGGCTGTCCTTCGGCGACAGTGGTGACAAAAGGGAAAGGCGCTGGCTTTTTGGGAGAAAAAGAAAAATTGCGAGCTTTTCTGGATGAGATTTATGAACATACCCCCATTCCCGTTTCCCTCAAAACAAGATTGGGCATGCGTGACCCCATGGAAATTGTGGAATTACTGGAACTATTTCGTCCGTATCCAGTGAAAGAATGGATTCTCCATGCTCGCATTCGGGAAGACTACTATAAATACGAACCCCGTCTGGATGCCTTTGAGATAGCCGCCAAGGAAAGTCAATTCCCTCTTTGCTACAACGGTGACATTTTTTCCGTGGAAGATTATGAGCGAATTTGTCAGCGTTTCCCACAGATGCAATCTGTGATGCTGGGGCGCGGGCTCATGGCCAATCCGGCGTTGGTTAGACAGATACAAGGTGGTAGTCCATGTACAAAAGAGGAATTCCTTTCTTTCCATCATCGTATCTGTCATGGCTATGAAGAAATCATGTCCGGCGACCGGAATGTATTGTTCAAAATGAAGGAATTATGGGCATACTGGGAAAATCTTTTTACAGGAGAAGAAAAGCGCATCAAAAAAATCAGGAAAGCCAATTCTTTGGCGGAATATGACGCTGCGGTATCGATTTTACTGGAACAAGCTGATTTTGCATCAGATATAAAGAAATCTTAAGAAAGAAAAATCTTATGTTTAGTGGATATTTCTGGTAAAACCAAGTATAATAGAAAACGCAAAAATAATGAAAAAGAGAGGTAGCGTATGAACTTGATTGAATTATTGAAAGCAGCGCTTTTCGGTGTCATCGAAGGCATCACGGAATGGCTGCCCATTAGCAGTACGGGGCATATGATTCTGTTCAATGAATTTATGCCTTTGCAGGTATCGGAAGAATTCTACAGTATGTTTGAGGTTGTGATCCAGCTTGGCGCCATTCTGGCAGTTGTGGTCATATTCTGGAATTCCATTTTTCCTTTCCAGAAACCGCCCTATGACCCCAGAAGAATTCGGACAGGGCTGATTTCTTATCTGCGCATGGATATTGTCATGCTGTGGCTGAAGATTTTGGTTGCCTGTGTGCCGGCGGCAGTTATCGGGCTGTTGTTTAATGAGAAGTTTGAAGCATTGTTTTACAACTATACCACCGTTGCCATTGCACTGATTGTTTTTGGTATCGCGTTTTTGATCATTGAAACACGTCATAAAGGAAAACGAGCACGTGTCAACAGCTTGGAGGAAATCACATTCCAGCTTGCCCTGTTGATTGGGGTATTCCAGCTCATCGCGGCAATTTTCCCCGGTACATCCCGTTCCGGTGCAACTATCGTTGGTGCACTGCTTTTGGGGGTATCCAGAACCGTAGCAGCAGAATTTACATTCTTTTTGGCAATTCCTGTTATGTTCGGCGCAAGTTTGCTGAAGATTGTACAGTTTGGCTTCCATTTTACCGGTATGGAAGTTGCTATCCTGCTGACTGGTATGATTGTAGCTTTTGTGGTATCTATTCTTGTAATCAAATTCCTCATGGGCTATATTAAGAAACATGACTTCAAAGTCTTTGGTTGGTACCGTATTGTTTTAGGTATTGTGGTACTGCTTTATTTTGGTCTGATTGCAAAATAATGAATTTGTGATACAAAAGAAAGAAGGATGAGAAACAAATGTTTGGACTGTTTGGAAAAAAACCAGACTTTATGACATTGCTGCAGGAGGCAAAGGAGACAAAGAATGCGGTTGTTATTGATGTACGAGAACATGATGAATACATGCAGGGACATGTACCCGGCAGCATTAATATCCCAACCTCCCAGATCAATACAGTAAAATATGAAAAAGATACGCCTCTGTATCTGTACTGCCTCAGCGGCGGTAGAAGCAAAATGGCAATGGGATTTTTGGAGCAGAAAGGCTTCCAGAATGTAAAAAATATGGGTGCCATTGGTCAGTATCGAGGCGAATTGGAAAAATAAGCACGAAAAAAGTGATTCAAAGCAGATTCCCCTTAAGAAAATATTGTTTTTCTTTTCTTTGATTTCTTAAGGGGAATTGCGACGGCGGTCTTCATAAGAAAACACATCAAATAAAACCTTCGTAAAAATAAGAAAGCTGAAACCCTTTGTGTTATAAGGATTTCAGCTTTCTTTGTTTTCTAATGAAGATGCCCCTAAATGAATCACTTTTTTTTATTTGTCCAAATGTTTTCTTTTCGACATGGGAATGAAAATTTCTGTAATGATGCTATGGAATAGCCCACCTAGAATACCGCCGTAGAGCACAGACATGATGGGATTGGCAGTGATGGGACATGTGCCAGAAACACAGCCAACATATTTATAGTAAAGAAAACCAGCAATCAAACCTAATGTGACAAAAAAGAACATTCCGAAATTGCGCTGTAAAAATGATTTGTATGACATATAGATCACCTTCCTTTGTTTATAGTATAGCAATGTATTGCGTTTTGTTCTGTGAGCATATCACATTTCAAATGAACAAATGTACAGGGGATAAAATGTAGTTCTTTGCCAAAACATACATCAAAAAAGTATACAGTTCAAAAAAAGGCAATACTGACGAAAATTCTGCAAAAAACGCGACTGTATTTGTCATACGGATAAATGTTTGCTCAAAAAAGACAAAAATGGTTGACATCAGTTAGAATCGTGTTAAAATCTTAATATCACGACAGATATTGTCATATTCTATTGTTATTTACAGGAGGGGAAACCATGGACGAAAGCATCAAGAAAATTGCGCTGCTGGGTATGGGTACTGTTGGCGGCGGTGTATATGAAATTTTGGCAAAACAGAAACCCAATATGCCTGCAAAAATTGGATCTACACTGGAAGTTGCAAAAGTTCTGGTAAGAAATAAAGCAAAATACGCAGATAAAGTTCCGGCAGACCAGCTGACAGATCAGTGGAGTGATATCATCGATGATGATTCTATCTCTATTGTGGTGGAAGTCATGGGTGGTATTGAACCTGCCAGAACTTACATCAGAGAAGCACTATCCAAAGGCAAACATGTCGTAACTGCAAACAAAGACTTGATGGCAACTCATGGGCATGAATTGCTGGAAATTGCAAGAGAGCATCAGTGTGACTTGCTCTTTGAAGCGGCTGTTGCCGGTGGTATTCCCATCATTCGCCCCATGAAGCAGTGCCTGCTGGGTAATGATATTACAGAAGTAATGGGTATCATCAATGGTACCACAAACTTTATCCTGACAAAAATGGCTGAAGATGGCATGGAATTTGATGATGCGCTGAAACTGGCTACAGATTTGGGTTATGCGGAAGCTGATCCCACAGCGGATATTGAAGGCTATGACGCAGGTCGTAAACTGGCAATCATGGCTTCCATCGCTTTCCATAGCTCTGTTACATTTGATGATGTTTATACAGAAGGTATCTCCAAAATCACAGCAAAAGATATTCGTTATGCCCATGAACTTGGTTACGAAATCAAACTGCTGGGTCTGGCAAAACTGACACCGGAAGGTATTGAAGTAAAGGTACATCCTACCATGATTCCTTTGCAGCATCCTTTGGCAGCAGTCAAAGATTCCTTTAACGCTGTTTTCGTGCATGGTGACGCAGTGGATGACGCAATGTTCTACGGCAGAGGTGCAGGTGCGCTGCCTACAGGCTCTGCAGTGGTAGGGGATATCATGGATATTGCTCGTAACATGCAGTATCACTGCACAGGCCGTATTGGCTGCTCTTGCTATCAGAGTCTGCCTGTGAAAAAAATGTCCGAAACAAGAAGCAGTTATTACATCCGTATGAAACTGGAAGACCGCGCAGGTACCCTTGCGGCGTTGGCTGGACTGTTTGGCAGCAATAATGTCAGCATTTCCATGCTGCTGCAGAAAGCAAAAGAAGGCAATACTGCAGAAGTTGTTATTGTAACATATGACGTAATGGAAAAACAGTTTATGGATTCTATCACTGTCATCAAGACGATGTCTATGGTAAAAGAAATTTCCTCCATTATTCGTGTACATCACGCATAAATGCAATCAAAAAAAACACCCTTTGTGGGAGAACGATCTCTCAAAAGGGTGTTTTTTTCATTTGAAATTATTTTGTTTTTTCAGCTTTTTCTTCTTTTGCTGCAAGTGTGGGAATTTCTCCAACACCTTTCAGAATCAAACGAGGGCGGTAAGGGAAAGTTTTCACAGTTTCCATAGTAGAAACGCCGGAAAGCACCAGAACAGTATCCAGACCACTTTCGATGCCAGAAACGATGTCTGTATCCATACGGTCACCAATGATGGCAGCTTCTTTGGAGTGTACCCCCAGCATATTCAGACCTGTACGCATCATGAGAGGATTGGGTTTGCCAATGTAATAAGCTTCTTTCCCTGTTACCATTTCGATGGGTTTCACGAATGCACGGCAAGCGGGAATGATACCCTGTTCTGTAGGACCAGTTAAGTCGGAGTTGGTGCCGATGAGGCGTGCGCCGTTCTGAATATGACGTACGGCACGGCAGATGTTTTCATAATTATAACTGTAAGATTCCCCA
>OHIK01001089.1_pt1 | contig 11992 bp, 10 predicted proteins | sample 1568241 | NCBI WGS metagenome assembly OHIK01 (sample SAMEA3879567, study PRJEB24766) | human gut metagenome | biome: human-associated habitat; feature: feces | place: USA | collected 1985/1987 | reverse complement strand
GAACCAATCCAACGAGCGGCTGTGCATTCCCCTGGTGGATGAGGCTTTCTGCGTGGAGGCGCTGAAAAAGCTGGTGAGCATTGAAAAGGACTGGATTCCCTCTGCGGAAGGAACTTCTTTATATCTGCGCCCGTTTATTTTTGCCGTGGATCCCCAGGTGGGCGTGCATCCCGCAAAGCATTTGATGTTCCTCATCATCTGTTCTCCGGTGGGCGCTTATTATCCCGAGGGCTTGAACCCGGTGAAGATCTATGTGGAGAAGAAGTATGTCCGCGCCGTGAGAGGCGGCCTGGGCTTCGCCAAAACCGCCGCCAACTATGCCGCGTCGCTGAAGGCGCAGGATGAGGCGGAGGAGCAGAAATATACCCAGGTGCTTTGGCTGGATGGCGTGGAGCGCCGCTATATTGAAGAAGTGGGCACCATGAACGTGTTCTTCAAAATCGGTGACGAAATCGTCACTCCCGCGCTGCAGGGCTCGATTCTGCCCGGTATCACGAGAATGTCCTGTATTGAACTGCTTCGTTCCTGGGGCTGCAATGTGGTGGAGCGTAAGCTTTCTATTGATGAGCTTTACGAGGCGTATCAAAAGGGCCAGCTGAAGGAAGCCTTCGGCAGCGGCACCGCCGCGGTGATTTCTCCCATCGGCCAGCTGAAGTGGGGCGACGAGGTTATGGTAATCAACAACGGGGAGATCGGCGAGATTTCTCAGAAGCTGTATGATAATCTTACCGGTATCCAGTGGGGCAAGCAGCCGGATACCATGGGCTGGACGGTAGAAGTAAAATAAACCAAAACGCATCAAAGGCAAACGAAAGGGAAACGCTTTTTGCCCCCGGTTGATTACCGGGCGGTCCGGAAATGAGCGTAAGGCGGCGCGCCACCGTTTTCCCGTCGTTTGCCTTTTTCTTTCGTGCAACGGGGCAGGCTAAGAGAGGAGGCGCTTTCATTTGAAAACGATTCGTTTTTCCGTTTCGCCGGAATATCACGGCGCCCTGGCGAAAGTTTTTTTAAAACGGGGATGCGGCGTCTCCGATAGGCTGTTGTCACAATGCAAGAAAATACAAAACGGCCTGTTAAAAAACGGCCTGCCCATTTGGGCGGTGGATACGGTGTCCGCCGGGGATATTATTACCTTGGCGCTTCCCCAGGAGCACAACCATATGGCGCCGCAGGCTCTGCCGGTTTCGGTGGCGTGGGAGGATGATTACCTTCTGATTCTCAATAAACCGCCGGATATGCCGGTGCATCCCAGCCCCGGCCATGACGATGGAACTTTATGTAATTTTGTCTCCTTTTATCAAAAGCAAAAAGGGGAGGACTGGTCCTTCCGTCCGATCAACCGGCTGGATAAGGATACCTCTGGGCTGGTGCTGGGAGGTAAGGACGCCTACACGGCGTTTGCATTAAAAAAGGTCAAAAAAACCTATTATGCCGTTTGCCAGGGGGAGTTATTTGGCGAAGGCGTTATCGACGAGCCCATCCGGCTGAAGGAGGGCCATGGGATCCAGCGGGAGACCGGCCTTGGGGGAAAGCCAGCCGTCACCCATTGGCGGGCTTTGGCCCGGGGAAAGGGCCATACCCTGTTGGCTTTGACTCTGGAAACCGGCCGAACCCACCAGATCCGGGTGCATCTGTCCAGCATCGGGCACCCTTTGGCGGGGGATGATTTTTACGGCGGAAGGATGGAAAATATGAAGCGTCAAGCCCTGCACTGTGGGGAAATGGAGCTAACCCATCCGATTTTCTCCTCGAAAATTCGGGTGAACGCCCCTTTTCCCGAGGATTTAAAAAAATTTTTAGAATTTTTAAACATTCATAATCAGATTTTATAAGGGGATACTTTTAGTAAAGTAACGAAAGGTTACAAAAGAGAATTATGTAAATTTAAAGGTTGACTTTTAGACAGTTCTGTATTATTATTTTTCAGAGAGTGTAATTGTGTTTTTTACCGAATCTCTGGATTTTTATGAAATTTTTTGACTATTGGCTTCACTTACTTGTGCGTTTTCGGGGGCAATGCCGCCGCAAAGCGTTTGGCGGGAGATTTGGTTTTACGATGATTTTACCGTAAAGATTGAGATATGGGAGTGTGCCGCGTTGGATAAATTTGTTATTAACGGTGGCAGGAAATTGCATGGGGATGTTAGAATCAGCGGGGCGAAGAACGCCGCTGTCGCTATTATTCCCGCCGCGATTTTGGCCGAGGATATATGCCGCATTGAAAACGTTCCGAATATTAACGATGTAACGAGTATCGCCAGAATTTTGCAGGAAATGGGCGCTGCGATTCGTATGGTTAATAAATCAACCTTAGAGATTGACAGCCGGCACATCAATTCGCCTGTGGCCTCTTATGACCTGGTAAGGCATATGCGCGCCTCCTACTATCTGCTGGGCGCTTTGCTGGGCCGTTTTTCCCATGCTAAGGTTGCGCTGCCAGGAGGCTGCAATTTTGGCGTGCGTCCGATCGATCAGCATTTAAAGGGATTTATGGCTTTAGGCGCTGAGTATAAGCTGGAAGGCGGTATGGTCAATGTTTCGGCGGACCATTTAACCGGCAATAATGTTTATTTGGATGTGGTTTCCGTTGGAGCCACTATGAATATTATGCTGGCCGCGGTAAAGGCGGACGGCATGACCGTGATTGAAAATGCTGCCAGAGAGCCCCATATTGTGGATTTGGCTAACTTTTTGAACTCTATGGGCGCGGACGTCAGGGGCGCGGGCACCGATATTATTAAAATCCGTGGCGTTAAACAGATGAAAGGCGCCACTTATTCTATCATTCCGGATCAAATCGAGGCCGGAACCTATATGGCGGCGGCAGCCGCTGCCGGTGGGGATATTACGGTTCACGACGTGATTCCTAAGCATTTGGAATCCATTACCGCTAAGCTGGAGGAAATGGGCGTTGAAATTACGGAGTATGATGAGGCGATCCGGGTAGTACGGGAAAAGCCTTTGGCCAAATGCAATATCAAGACTATGCCGCACCCAGGCTTTCCCACCGATATGCAGCCGCAGATCGCCGCGGTGCTTTGCTTGGCGGATGGCACCAGCATTATTAATGAGAACGTTTGGGACAACCGGTTCCGCTATGTAGAGGAGCTGAGGTGTTTAGGCGCTCAGATTTCTGTGGACGGTAAAATTGCTGTGATCGAGGGCGTCAAGGAATTGGTGGGCGCTCCTGTAAAGGCGATGGATCTGAGGGCAGGCGCGGCGATGGTGGTGGCTGGTTTGGCTGCCAGAGGCGTTACAGAAATTGAAAATATTGAATACATTGAGCGCGGCTACGAAAATATCGTAGAAAAATTACAGGGCCTAGGAGCGGACATCCGCCGAGTGTATTTCCCGGAGGCTTCGGTGGCTCAGGCCCTATAAAAGAATAGGCGGCCAACGGCACGAAAAATTTCGGTTTTTCGTGCTTTCTTATTGCTCTCTTTCAGCGCTTTAGATGTCTCCGCCGAATCGAGGCGTTATTATATGCCGTTCGGCTTATGCTTTCTGTAGAGAGGCGGGTTGGAAAAACGGGGGATCATACAACATCGGGCTTTATCAGGATTCGTATTTTATAGCCTTTCTGATTTCACTTGGAGCGTCCGCCAGCTGCCTCCCGATGGGAGCTGTGATGAATGAACGCCTTTCCCTGCGGCTTTTATAGAAAAAGGCTTGTTCCAAGGCAGAGAATGCAAAAGGGCGGATAGATAAGACTGGCCGGCGGATTAGGCAGCGTATTTTATTTGAAAACTGGGAGGACTCTATGGCAAAGGTATGTCCGCTTTTCAGCGGCAGCAGCGGCAACAGCTATTACATAGGAACCGGGGAGCATGGAATCCTGGTGGACGCGGGAAGAACAGCGAAGCAGATGGAGGGGGCATTATCGGCCAATGACATCAATATCTCATCTGTCCGGGCAATTTTTGTCACCCACGAGCATACCGACCATGTCAAGGGACTGCGGGTGCTGGCTTCCCGGCATCATATCAAGGTGTATTCCTCCATGGGCACTCTGGAGGCTCTGAATGATATGCAGATCCTTTCGGGAAAATTCCCCTGTGACGTCATCTCTGAAAACGGGATACAGGAAGCCGGAATGGAGATCCGCCCCTTTCACACCTCCCACGATTCGGCGGAAAGCGTAGGCTATCGAATTTCATTGCCAAACGGCCGCGTGGTCGTGGTCGCCACTGATTTGGGCTTTGTGTCCGAGGAGGTCCGGTCGGCTCTTGCCGGCTGCGACGTGGCGGTGATGGAATCCAATCACGATGTTGGGATGCTGCAAAGCGGCGGCTATCCCTATTATTTGAAACGCCGTATCCTGTCGCCTCAAGGGCATTTGTCCAACAGCGCCTGCGCCCAGGAGCTTCCGGACTTGGTAAGGCAGGGAACTACCCGAATTCTTTTGGCGCATTTAAGCAGGGAGAATAATATCCCTCAGCTCGCTTATCAAACGGCGCTGTGCAGCCTGTTGGAGCAGGGCATGAAAGCTGGGGAAGACTTTTTATTGCAGGTGTCCCCTGTGGAGAATTCAGGAGGACACACCCTTTTGATTTAACTGGGAAAGGAAAAAATAATGCTGACGGTGCGGATTCTGTGCGTAGGAAAATGCAAAGAGAAATATTGGCGGGAGGCTTGCGCCGAATACGGTAAAAGGCTGTCGGCCTTTTGCAGGTTTGAGGTTTTAGAGGTGGACGAAGAACGCCTGCCGGAACGGCCCTCGAAGGCCCAGATCGAAAGCGGCTTAGAGCAGGAGGGAAAACGGCTTCTTCAAAAAGCGGGCAGCACTCCGATCGTCGCTTTGTGCATCGAGGGCAAAGAGCTTTCCTCGCCCCAGCTTGCCCAGTATGTGGAGCGGGCCGCGGTAAACGGCGCCAGCAGCCTGGCCTTTGTCATCGGCGGCTCCTGGGGACTGTGGGAGGAAGTAAAGCGGAAAGCGGCGCTGCGGCTTTCCATGTCTCCGATGACCTTTCCTCATCAGCTGGCCAGGGTTATGCTTTGCGAGCAGATTTACCGCGCCTTTCAGATTGCCCATTCGGGGAAATACCATAAATAAGGCTTTGGTTCATGAAATGTAATACATCGAGAGCCTTGAGCTTCCCAAGCGCCGTTGACGCCAGCGGAAGTCTTAGGGCTTCTTGCATTTTCCGGCGGCTGGAGTATAATAAAAGCAGTTTTGGAATGATAGGCTTTTGGGGCGCTGTCCCGAAAAACCGCATTTGACCGGCCGCGGCGCGATGCTTTGGCATTAGGCTGCTAATATCGATAGCGGCTATGAAAAATAGAGCGGCATATGGGAGAAGAAAGCATGAAAATCAATAAGATCCGTTTTTTAGAGCCGGGTAACCTGCCCTACCGGCGGTCGATTAAGAACCTCTATGTCTACGACCAGTATATTCGGACGCCTTCCCACGGCCTGATGACCTTGGCTACCGTGGCGAAGGAAGCGGTGCCGGATACCTTGATGTACAGCGAGTCCATTTCAAAAATCCGGTGGGATGACGTGCTGGACGCGGATATCGTGCTGATTGGAATTTTTACCTTTCAGGCCAAGCGGGGCTATGAGCTTGCCCGCTTCGTCAGGAAAAATTCCAAGGCCCTGGTGGTACTGGGCGGACTTCACGCCTCGATGAATTATCAGGAGGCTGCTCAATACTGCGATTATGTACTGCTGGGAGAAGGGGAGGAATCTATCCTTAAGCTGATTGACTGCCTGCGAAGGGATCAGGAAATTGATTTTCCCGGGGTAGCTTATCGGAATAACGACGAGATTGTGTGTACGGGGCAGTGTGTGCCGCCGCATAATATCGATATTATTCCTGATAGAGACCTGCTTTACCATTACCGGAAAATGGCGGGGCATAATACGGTTTGGCCGCAGGTTCACGCGTCCAGAGGCTGCCCTCACAATTGCGATTATTGTGCGGTAGTACGGCATTTCGGCAGAAAAGTGCGGACGAGATCGCCGGAAAATGTTGTGGAGGATATCCGCCAGGCTATCGCCTTTCACGACCAGGGCCACCGCCGTGCGGCCAAAATACTCTGGCTCACTGATGATAACTTTTTCGCGGACCGGGATTGGGCGGTATCGGTGCTCAACGCGATCATTCGCAGCGGAATTCGGTATCAGTTTACGGTTCAGGCCCGGTACGAGGTGGGCTTTGACGACGAGATGCTGGAGCTTTTGAAAGAGGCGGGCTTCTGCGAGATTGCCATGGGAATCGAGTTTTTAGAGGATGAGACGTTTGAAAGCCTGCATAAAAAGAGCACTTACGCGGAAATTGTCCGCTCGGTAGAGAATATCCAGCGCCATGGCCTGCGCGTGCGGGGATTGTTTATCGTAGGCGCTGACAATCACGTAAAGGGCGTAGGGGAGCGGCTGGCGGATTTCGTGATTTCCCACGACATCTGCGGCGTCCTGATTCAGTCCATGTATTTTGTACCAGGCACTCCGGTGTATAAGACTCATAAAAATAAGCTGATCCACACCGACTGGTCGAAATACAACGGTAATGTGGTCCATTATCCGGAAAAGATTGCGCCCGATGATTTGCAGAGGGAAATTATTATCGCCAGCAAAAGAATTTACTCAGTAAAGCGGCTGATTCAGGCGGTGACGCATCGCCGCGGCTTGGAGCGGCTGTTGTTTATAGGCGAGTTCTTCTGGCAGAGAAGCGTGCGGAGCGCGTTAAAAAGGGAGCTGCCCCGCTTGAAGCAGGCCGCTGAAAAATCGGGCCTGTACAGCGCCGGGACAGAGGCGGCCCGCTAAGCAGGAAATATCATCAGCGAAATAGGCCGTTGAAAAGGGCCGCTGTATCCCAGCTGTTTCTCCGGGATACAGCGGCTCTTTTGCCGCCGCTTTTAGCAAGTGCCCCGGGCAGAGCCGGGGAAGGATAATCCGCCCTAGTGCCCGGTGGAAAAAGAATTATGGCTTGCTTCGTAAAAGCGCTTAGAATGCTGCCGGTTTTGAAGCCCCTTCAACAGCCGGTGCCGTCCGGCTTGGTTTACCGCCTCTCGGTCCAATATTTCCGGTCCAGTGAACGGTATTGTACTGCCTCGGCCATGTGGCCGCTTTGAATGATTTCTTCTTGATCCAAATCGGCGATGGTGCGGGCAACCTTCAAAATCCGGTCATAGGCGCGGGCGGATAAGCCCAGCTTTTCAAAGGAAAGCTTTAACAGGCGCCGGGCGCTTTCTGTCATCGGACAGGCGGCCTTCAGAAGCTCCGGTAAGATTTTTGCGTTGCAGGCGGCGGGGGAGGCTTGATGTTTTCGGTACCGCTCGCGCTGTAAAGCCCTCGCCCGTTCGACCCGCTGCTGAATGGCGGCGGAGGGTTCCTCGGAACCTGAGGCGCTAAGCTGGTCAAATTCTACCGGGGGAACTTCAATGTGAAGGTCGATTCGATCCAGCAGGGGACCGGAAACCCTGGAAAGATATCGGGATACGCCGGCGGGGGAGCAGGTGCAGGGGCGGGAGGGATGGCCGAAATATCCGCAGGGACAGGGATTCATAGCAGCCACAAGCATGACGGAGCAAGGATAGGTCAGGGTTACGCCCGCTCTGGACAGGGTGACGGTTTCATTTTCAATGGGCTGGCGCAGAACCTCCATTGCGGCGCGGGAAAACTCGGGCAGCTCGTCTAAAAATAAAATGCCGTTGTGGGCCAGAGAAAGCTCTCCCGGCTTTGGAATCAGGCCGCCGCCGGAAAGCCCTACGGCGGAAATTGTGTGATGGGGAGAACGGCAGGGCCTGCGGCGGATCAGGGAAGCCCCTTGGGGGAGGGCCCCGGCGATGGAATAAATCTTTGTGGTTTCGATCATTTCCTCAAAGGTCATACCGGGAAGGATGGAGGGAAGCCTTTTGGCCAGCATGCTTTTCCCGGAGCCTGGAGGGCCGATCAAAAGGATGTTGTGTCCGCCTGCCGCCGCGACCTCCAAGGCGCGCTTGGCCTGAGGCTGTCCTTTTACCTGGGAGAAATCCGGCAGGGGAAAGGGGTCATCCTGAGGAGAAGGGGGAGAGGCGGGAGCCAGGGGAATACGGCCGCTCAGATGCTCGATCAGCGCTGTAAGGTTTGGAACCGGATATACTGTAAGCCCCTGTACCAACGCGCCCTCTTCCGCGTTTTGGGCGGGAACATAAATTTTTTGAAGCCCCGCCTGTTTCGCTTTCAGACACATGGGAAGCACGCCGTTTACCGGACGCAGCTCCCCAAAGAGGGAAAGCTCTCCAAGAAAAGCGGAATCTCCCAGGCACGCACCCAGCTGGCCGCTGGAGATTAGCACAGACATCAGCACAGGCAGGTCGTATAGAGGACCCTCCTTGCGGATGTCGGCGGGAGCCAGATTTACGGTGATACGGCCTGTAGGGTAGTCAAACCCACAGTTTTTCAAAGCGGCCCTGACCCGTTCCCGTGATTCTTTTACCGCGGCGTCAGGCAGGCCTACCAGGTCAAAGGCAGGAAGAGAGCGGCCGATGTCACATTCGACCTCTACCAGAAAAGCTTCCGCTCCGTATAGCCCCATACTGATCACTTTAGCTGCCAAGAAAACACCCCGTTTATGCCTTGTATTTGCCCTTAATAACCATATTTACCTTAATTATACTGCGAACCAACGAAAAAGTATAGGATACGACGAAATTTTTTGATATTTTTGTATAAAACCCCATTGACTTTTCTACACACTTGGGGTACTATGTAAGAAAGTATTCTTCGTGGAACCTTGAGGTGGTAGGATTGAACATACCTGAACGGGTTGACGGCATGGGCAATCTTACAGATGGGGAGCTTGTCGCCAGGGTAAGGCAAGGGAATCAGGAAGCGTTCAGCGAGCTGATTTCCCGATACTATGGACTGCTGCAGTGGAAGGTTTCCGGCTACCGGAAGCTGGGGATTGATGCGGATGATCTCTTGCAGGAGGCTGCGCTGGGATTACTGGATAGCGTGCTGTCCTTTCAGGAGGGCAAAGGCGCGTCTTTTGAAACCTACGCGACCGTTTGTGTAAACAACCGGTTGGCAACCCTTTATCGGGCGGCTGCAAGGCAGAAAAATATCCCTTTTCATTCTTTGACCGGCTTTCCGGAGGAAACGCTTCCAGAAGCGGATGCTGGGGTCAATGACCCGGAGACGGTGATGATTGACCGGGAGAATCTCCAGCAGATCAAGAAAAGAATTGAAGAAACCCTTTCAACCCTGGAATTTCAGGTTTTATCTCTTTACCTGAACGGTTTAACCTATGCACAGATTTCAAAATCTCTTTCCATTTCACCTAAAGCTGTGGATAATGCCCTTCAAAGGATTAGAGCGAAACTGAAGAAGGCCATGTAGTTTCCCGTGTGATTACTTGTTTTATATGTGCCCGGATAGCTTAAATTAGAGCGTTGATTTTCAAAGGCGTCGGTTTAAATCCGTCAAAGGGCGAAAAATTTTATTATCCAAAGCGAGGTAAATCAAATGTACGAAGACAAGACTCTCATCTGCAAAGAATGTGGCGCTGAATTTGTATTCACCGCCGGCGAGCAGGAATTCTACGCCTCTAAGGGTTTCGTAAACGAGCCCCAGAGATGCAAAGCCTGCCGTGATGCCCGTAAGAACGCCGCAAAGCCTGAGCGTGAAATGTTCACTGCTACCTGTGCTTCTTGTGGTCAGGAAGCCAAGGTTCCTTTCAGACCCCGTGAGGACCGCCCGGTCTATTGCAGCGAGTGCTTTGCAAAGATGAGGGAAGAATAAGATAATTCCTTCTTATGAGCACAAGGGTACGCTCCGGAATTTTTCCGGAGCGTATTTTTTATAAGAAAGCTGGTTTTTGCGGCGTGAAATTGGGAATTTGTCAAAAATGTATTGCAAAGAAGTTTTCAGGAGATTATAATAACAGTAGACGCAACAAGCAAAGGAGGTAAAATTTTATGGCAGCAATTACAAAGGACACCATTATTGGTGATATTTTGGATATGGACCGGACCACGGCGCCGTTTTTCCTGGAAATGGGAATGCATTGCCTGGGCTGTCCGGCTTCCCGGGGAGAATCCCTGGAGCAGGCTTGCATGGTGCATAATGTGAACCCGGACGAGCTGGTGGAGAAACTCAACGAGCATTTGGCCGGAAAATAATTCGCTGAAAGCTTAGGGCCGTGACTGCCGTCGCGGCCCTAATTTTGTAGGAGGAATCGGTTTGCGCCCTTTATTTCAGCTAGACCCCAGGCTGGCCCTTTGCGCGTCCTTTGTTCCAGAGGGGGCGAGGCTCGCGGATATCGGAACCGACCACGGTTATCTTCCCATTTGGCTGGCCAAGGCGGGAAGGATCGCGCACGCCGTGGCCGCGGATCTGCGGCCGGGGCCCTTGGAGCGGGCCAGGGAAAACGTGGGAAAATATCGGGTAGGGCATGTGGTGGAGCTCCGGCTTTCTGATGGACTAATGGCCATCGGCCCCCATGAGGCGGACTTTATTGTGATCGCCGGCATGGGAGGAGAGGTAATCGCCTCCATTTTAGCCGGGGCGCCGTGGTTGAGGGAAACGAAAGCCAGGCTGGCCCTCCAGCCCATGACCAGCGCGGAGGACCTGCGGCGTTATTTAGCGGGGCACGGCTTTGAAATTATTGAGGAACGGCCGGTGCTGTCCCAGGGGCGGCCTTACAGCGTTCTTCTTGCCGCCTTTACGGGGAAAACGGAAAAGAAAGGAATCCTTTTCCCTTATCTTGGAAAGCTGCCGGAAACGCCATTTTCCAGCCCGGCGGAACGGGAAGCGGCCCTTGCCTATTATGAAAAGCAGCGTCGCCATCTTTGTAATTTAGAACAAGGGGCCCGGGCGAAAAAAGATTTTTCAGCCCAGACTGAATTTCAAAAGGCTTTGGAGGCGCTTGAAAAACTGATGAGGGAGGAATTTCAAAATGCCCACGATTCGCGAAATTTACCAGTACATGAATGAAATCGCCCCGTTTGCCACCGCCATGGATTTTGACAACGCGGGATTTTTGGTAGGCGATGAAGGCGCGGAGGTAACCGCCGCCTTGGTGACCCTGGATATTACCGCCCAATCGGTAGCGCAGGCCCAAAAGCTGGGCGCCCAGCTGATCGTCAGCCACCACCCAGTGATTTTCAACCCAATGAAGCGGCTGATGAGCGATAGCGTCCCTTATCTGCTGGCAAAGGCCGGCGTGGGGGCCATCTGCGCCCACACCAACCTGGATATGGCCCAGGGAGGCGTGAATGACTGCCTGGCCGGCGCGTTGGGGCTTTCTCAGAGAGAGGGCGTTGCTTATGCCGGCGAGACCCCCTGCTGCATTATGGGGGCCCTGGTCCAGCCCATGGAACCGGAGGCGTTCGCCGGTTTTGTAAAGAAGCGGCTGTCCTGCTTTGGGGTGCGGTACCTTGCGGGGAACCGGCCGGTGAAAACCGTCGCCCTGTGCTCCGGCGCGGGAGGGGAATTCCTGTTTGACGCCATGGAAAAGGGCGCGGACGCGTTTGTCACCGGCGAGGTGAAACACCATGAGATTCTCGCCGCGAAACAGGCGGGCCTGACCCTGGTGGACGGCGGCCATTTTAAGACGGAGGATGTCGCCATGGAGCCTTTACGCCAAAGGCTTTCTAAGGCGTTTCCGCAAATAGTATTTAGATTGGAAGAAAATGCCGATGACGGAATCCGATATTTGTAATATCAGAGACCGCCCGGCTGACGAGGAAAAATCATGGCACTTGACGGAGCGTTTTTAAGACACCTGAAAAAAGAAATTACAGACCGGGCGTTAGGCGCCCGGGTGGACAAAATCTACCAGCCCAACAAAGAAGAGCTGGTGTTCCTGCTGCGCACCCGGCAGGATGCGTTTAAGCTGCTGCTGTCGGCTAGGGCCAACAGCCCCAGAATCCATTTTACCCAGTACGCCCCGGAAAACCCAAAGACTCCCCCCATGCTGTGCATGCTGCTGCGAAAGCGGCTGTCCGGCGCCAAGCTGGTGGATATTCGCCAGCCCGGGCTGGAGCGGCTGCTGTATTTGGATTTTGA
>OHIK01001088.1_pt1 | contig 12014 bp, 8 predicted proteins | sample 1568241 | NCBI WGS metagenome assembly OHIK01 (sample SAMEA3879567, study PRJEB24766) | human gut metagenome | biome: human-associated habitat; feature: feces | place: USA | collected 1985/1987 | reverse complement strand
GCCATAGGAACCGAACAGTGCGATCTTTTTGCCGGAAGCAAAGCCTTCCACATCACATACAAAAGGCTCCATCTCGGATTCCTCCAGGACTTCCGCTCCCATCGCGGGACAGCCCAGTGCAAACTTGGGAGCAGCCTTTAGTTCGTCAAGGTTGGCGCCGGTCACAAATACTACCTCCGCTTCCTTCCCGGCTTCCCGGATACCCTCTCCGATGGCCTCTGCCATAGCCTGGGTGTTACCACCCTGTGTCCAGAATACTACATAAATCTTATCCATTTATTTTTCCTTCCCTTCCGCACCTTTCCGTGCCTGTTTCTATGCTGCGGTACATCCGCAGATATCTATGATTTCTGTCATCTTTAATCCATAATGCAACAGCTGGATCAAATTTTCCCTGGCATATTCATATTTTTCAAAAAGTCTCTGTTTTCCTTCTTTATCCGCATATACTTTCCAATAACCGGTGCAGAGGCTGTTCTTCCCCTGATGTCTGATAAATCCTTCCACATCCTCCGGGGGATATCCTAACAGCAATCCCAGTTCGTGTGGGAACGGCTTCCCTCTCTCTGCATAGGTTTCATAACGATCGCAAAATACCGGCAAAATATCCTCCAGTCGATCGGATTCGTACCCTGCCTCCCGCAGCAGTTTCTGTACCTGCGGCATTTTCAGATACTTTTCCAGCCGGTCTTCCCGATACAACAGTATTACCATTTTCTCCTCTGTCTCCAACAAGGGATACAGGGAAAGCACACTGCTTTCAACGATCCTTCCCACCTGTGTAAAGCCTTCCGGGGAAATCGTCAGCAGATTGGAAATCTTAAGTCCCGTGATCAGCGGTGCACACTGCAAAGCCAACTGTAGTTCCACATCGTCTGCTTCCATTTCACACAGGATCTCCCACGTTTCCTGACTCAATCAGCGCTTCACCTCCTGCCATCCAAAAGTCACTGAGTTAGTTGTAGCTAACCTATATAAATAATATAGAAAAAAGCAGTTCCCGTCAAGGGAACTGCCTGATAGAAATTCTCAACACATAAATTTTTAAAATGATATTTCAGAATTCAGATCTTTCTGCGGTCCAGCCCTGTACTGCGATAGTATTCTGCCTTGTCCTGATACATCCGTCTCTCGGACTCCGTCAGTAAATGATCCTTTCCCACGGCTTCCAGAGTGTTCACCGCTGCTCCTACTGCCATGGAGACATCATGAGCTGCCAGCTCTGTTTTTAATTCCTCCACCTTTTGATAGAATTCCTTTTCAGAAATTCCAGTGCACAGAACCACCAGTTCATCTCCGCCGATACGGAACATTCCATTTCCCTCAAATACACGTTTCAGGCAGTCACAGCACCTGCGGATCAGGCGGTCTCCGGCGGAATGTCCTTCACTGTCATTGATCCGTTTTAATCCTGTAATATCACAGTATACCACGCCGATGGGCTCGGTATGGTCCACCTGCTCAATGTACCTCTCCATAGCATAACGGTTCCCCAATGTCGTCAGCGGATCCGAATAGCTCATCACTTCCAGCTCCCGTACCAGATTTCTCTGCTTCAGGGACGATACGATAAAGTGTCCCATGATCTGCAGCATCTCCGACACAAATTCAAAATATCTGGTCGAAGGATTGTCTACTCCGTAGAAGCCGATTACTTTCCCATCATCATAAAGCGGAACCACCACCAGGGAATGAATATTCTGTCTTACCAGAACTTCATACATCTGCGGATCCACATCTTTCATTTCTTCCAGATTCTCTGTGACAATACTCTGATTCTCATCAAACTTCCGATACCATTCCGCACAGATCTCCGGCGGTAGATCCTGAAGGGTATCCTTTTCCGGTGCGACTCCCTTGGCTACCCATTCGTATGTATTGTGGTCATGATCGTGGTCATCCTTTTCAAAAATATAGGCCCGTCCCGCTTCCAGATTCTTTCCGACGAATTCCAGCAGCACCTGCAATGTCTGATCCATGCTCTCCTGCCGCTGTGCCACACGGATGGCTTCATTCAACGCAACCTCCATATTACGGTAATCTTCGGATTTGTGCCCTCTCCCATTCAGATTGCCACAATCTATGGCGATTTCCATACGGTATTTTCTCCCGTCTTCTTCTACCAGTGTGTCCTTGATATGAAGTTCTCTTCGCAGCAGCGGATTGTAATATTCCCATTCCTTAAAAAAACCCGGCTTTAACTGTTCATTATTACACATGCCACAGGGCAGAGAATTTCCCTGCAATATCTCATAACACTTTAACCTGATGATCTCTTCAAGACTTTGAAATCCATAGCTCTTCAGAGTCTTCTTGTTCATATATATCAATTCATGAGTCTCTGCATCTGCCACATATACATATTCACCCAGATTCTCGAAAAATTCCCATATTTTACTCATATACACCAACCTGCTTCCGTATTCTTCCCCTCTTTATAACTAATCAGTATACACTTGCAAACGCTTTACGGCAAGCCTGTTCTCTCAAAAATGTCTGTAATAATCTCACATCATCCGTGATCACACCGTCCGCCCCACAGTTTACGATCCGAAGCATGGCACCGGAAGTATTGGCTGTCCACCCGTATACCGACTTTCCGCAGTAATGAATGGCATCTACCATATCCACTGTAAGATTTCTCCCCTCGATGCTATAGCTGTCGGCATAGTCCAGCTCATAATCCTCTTCTTCCAGATCATGGGCAATAAAAACTGTTGAAATCCCCGGTTCCAGCTCCTTCATTTTCTGCAGGATTCCCTTGTTCATGGAGCCTATAATACACTCATCCACCATATCATAGTCCTGCAGCAGAGTCAGCACGCTTTCCTCCAGTGCATCCTCCTGTCCGGTATATTTCAGTTCGATCATCAGAGTGATCCTGCCTCTGGCACAGGCAAGCATTTCTTCCAGTGTCGGGATCTGTTCTCCCCGGTATGCTGCCGAAAAACCGCTGCCCACTTCCAGGGTTTTGAGAGCATCTGCCTCCGCATCCCATACGCAGATATCCTCTCCTGTGGTCCGTTTAAAATTACTGTCATGCATAACGATCAGGGTTCCGTCCGACAACTGCTGCACATCAATCTCTGCAATAGGCGCTCCATCCCGGATGGCCTGTTCCAGGGCCGCCACCGTGTTCTCCGGAGCTACTTTTGCCCCCGCCCGATGCGCTACCACGATCACAGGAGCGTCTTTACCTGCGGCCTGTACCTGCGGCAATACACCATATGTCAGAAAATAGAGGCAGAGAAGCATAACAATCGCTGTTTTTCTGATAATTTTCATCACATTGCCCTCCCATGAAAGTTATTTGTCAATTTTATTGTAACTATTGACTATAAACTCCATACAAGGAAAATGTTAACTTTTTGTAAATATTCAGAGCCACGTAAATATAACCGGAGGAACGTCGAATGCTTGCATTCGTAAGATCCTCTGGCTATATTTATGTGGCGAAGTGACCACATGAGCAAAAGGAAAGCATCGGAGATGCGATTTTGCGAATGGGGTTCTGAATATTACGACTATTCAGAGCCATGTAGCTTCAGGCAGGGTATTCGGCAGATGCTTGCATACGCAAGAATATCTGCCTGAAGTTATAGGGCGAATTATCGTTCTGAATCGTCGGTAAGCCCGGATAAGCGTACTCACTTCCGTAACATCACTACCAGCTCATGAGCCAGCAGTGGAAATGCTGCCAGTACATTCAATAGCAGCCATTCCTGTCCGGACAGATGGGAGGTTCCGAACGCTCCGATGAGAAACGGTACTTCCGTTACCGCAAACTGCAGCGCAAATCCAATAACACAGGCCAACACCATCAGCGGATTATCCCAGGGTCTCATGGCAAATACGGACTTCTGCATATCCCGCATTCCCACTGCATGATACAGCTGGCACATTCCCAGTACTGTAAAAGCATAAGTCTGGGATCGGGCAAGTATTTTTTCCCGGGACAGTAATTCACGAAGTCCCTCTACCCAGTCAGACAGATTCCAGGACAGTTCTCCCCTGCCTGCCAGGATCCCACAGGGCAATACCAGAAATGCCGCCAGACCGATACCGGTGATCAGCGCTCCATAGAGTAAGGTACAGGCCATTCCGCCCCGGGCGAACAGACTCTCCGCTGCTTTTCTTGGAGGACAGCGCATCAGGCTTTTTCCGTCATTTTTATCCACTCCCAGTGCCAACGCCGGAAGGGAATCCGTGATCAGATTGATCCACAGTATATGACTGGATTTTAGAGGGGAAGCCAGCCCCAGAGCCACTGCTGCGAACATGGTCATCAGTTCCCCGAGATTGGAAGACAGTAAAAATATCACCGACTTGCGGATGTTTTCATAGACGCCTCTGCCTTCCTCGATTGCCTTTTCAATCGTTGCAAAATTATCATCCGTCAATATCATGTCCGCCGCCTGTTTAGCCACATCCACGCCGGTTCCCATGGCTACACCGATATCTGCTGCTTTCAGAGAAGGAGCATCGTTCACACCATCCCCTGTCATGGCCACAATCTCCCCATTCTGCTGCAGCCCCTTCACGATCCGTACCTTCTGGGCCGGAGTCACTCTGGCATAAACCCTGATATTCCTGATCCTCCTGGCAAAAGAAGCATCATCCAGATGATTCAGTTCTTCCCCTGTAATACACTGACTGCGATGCCCTGCAATCCCCAGCTGTCTGGCAATGGCATAGGCGGTATCCACATGATCCCCGGTGATCATTACTGTAGATACACCTGCACGGCGGAAAATCTCCACCGCTTCCTCCGCCTCCGGTCTGGCAGGATCACGCATCCCCACGATTCCCAGGAATGTCATACCTTCTTCCCCACACCCGGGAGTGTTTCCGCTCTGTGCTGCCGCCAGTGTCCGAAGCGCCAGGGAATTCATGAGTTCTACAACCTCACTGATCCTTTTTCTCTGTCCGGCTGTCATTGGCACACTTCTTCCGTCCTGTAAAATATGAGTGCAGTGCTGTACGATCACATCCGGTGCCCCCTTCGTATAGGCAATGCTTCCCTTATGCCCTCCGTTTTTCGGGATTCTGTGATAGGTCGTCATCATCTTCCGGTCCGAATCGAAAGGCTTTTCATCATAGCGGGGGTACTGCTTCTCCAGACGTTCTCTATGCATCCCCATCTTCTCTCCGAAGTCTAAGAGCGCCAGTTCCGTTGGATCTCCGATCCGTTGCTCTCCCTGCAGGGAAGCATCGTTGCACAACAGCATTCCCCGGAGCATCTCCTGTACGCATCGGGATTCTCCCCTGCCATTGCTGCCGGCAGCATCCTCCAGCACATCATACCACCAGCATTTTTCCACCGTGAGCCGGTTCTGGGTCAGTGTGCCGGTCTTATCCGAGCAGACCACGCTGACCGCTCCCAGAGTCTCAACGGAAGGCAGTCTGCGGATGATCGTATGTACTTTGACCATTCTGGTCACTGACAATGCCAGACAGATCGTCACCACTGCCGGCAGACCTTCCGGCACCGCAGCCACCGCCAGGGAAATCGCCACCAGCAGCATTTCCGGAATATTTCTGTGTTGAAATACCGCCAGCAGAAACAATGCCGCACATACTCCCAGCGATAAAATACTCAGAAGCTTTCCCATATCCCCCAGACGTTTCTGTAACGGTGTCATTTCCTCTTCCGCATCTGTGATCATGGAGGCGATCCTGCCGATCTCCGTGGCCATGCCCGTAGCTGTCACGATTCCTTCTCCGTGGCCATGGGTCACCACAGTAGACATATATACCATATTGACCCGTTCAGCCAATGGAATCTCGTGTCTGCAGTCTGCCAGAAACAGCGCATCTTTTTCCACAGGTACCGATTCTCCGGTCAGGGCGGATTCCTCTACCTGCAGATTGGAGCTTCTGGTCAGCCGTATATCCGCAGGTACCTGTGCCCCTGCCTCCAGGTCTACCAGATCGCCCGTCACCAGTTCCGCCGCCGGAATCTCCTGACGGATACCTTCCCTGATCACAATGGTCTGTGGACTGGTCAGCTTTTTCAACGCTTCCAGTGCCTTTCGGGCTTTTCCCTCCTGCAGCATGCCCACCAGGGCATTGACCACTACCACAGTGCCGATGATCACGGCATCACTGAGCTCCCCCAGAAAGACGGATACCACAGCTGCGATCAATAATATGTAGATCAGCGGGTCCTTTAACTGCTCCAGAAAAAGCTGTATTTTCGTCTTTTTTCTGGCAGCTTTCATTTCATTTCTGCCATTTTGCTGTAAACGACGAAAGGCCTCACCATCGGTAAGGCCCTTCACTGCGTCACTTTTCAGTTCATTTACGGTTTCCTGTATATTCTGTTTTTCGAACACGGCTGCCTCCAATGCTTGTTTCTATTAAGCATTGTATGTCATATCTTCAGAATTCATTACACCGAATCATCGTACATTTTAATCTCTTAACTGGAATGCTGCGGTCAGCTCGTTCATGTTGGTGGCCTGCGCAGACAATTCCTCACTGGTGGCAGAAGTTTCTTCTGCGGTCGCAGAGTTGTTCTGCACCACTGTGGATATCTGTTCAATGCCCTGTTCAATCTGCATCATGGCATCTGCCTGTGCCTTGGATTCTTCCATGGCTTTCTTGGACTCGTTGGCCAGATCCTCAATGCCTTCCACGACCTTCTGCAATGCTTCGGCTGTCTTGTCCGTGATCTGGTTGCCATGCTCAATCTCCTGCAGGGAAGTCTCAATCAATTCTCTGGTATGTACCGCAGACTGTGCACTGTCATCTGCCAGCTTACGGATCTGATCCGCAACCACTGCAAAGCCTCTTCCGGCCTCTCCTGCTCTGGCTGCCTCAATGGCTGCATTCAGGGACAACAGATTCGTCTGGGATGCGATGTCCTCAATCTCACCGATAATATCGCTGATCTGCCTGGAAGTATCGTTGATCCGCTGCATGGCATCCGTCAGACCCTTCATTTCCTCTCCGCTGTCCTTCGCCTGCTGCTGGTAATCCATAGCCTTCTGGTAAGAACCTCCCAGTGCCTTGGCATTCTTCTCCACGATCTCGGTTACATTCGTGATGGTAGCCTGCAGTTCCTCTACGGAACCGGCCTGGTCGGTAGCACCCTCCGCAAGTCCCTGGGTTGCCCCCAGAGATACCTGTCCCACTGCCGTCTTGATCTCATTAAGTGTCTCACTGAGCTTATGGTTCAGCTTACGGATAGATTCCAACAGTCCCTGAAAGTCTCCCACATAGGCTTCTGCGCAACCTGTAGTCAGTGCAAAATTGCCCTGTGACATCTCTCCCAACAGATAATCCGCATCGCCAATCACTTTCTGCAGGTTACCGGATAATGCGGCGGTAGCCTCTGCCAGGATCTGTGTCTCATCCTGTGTCCGGATCACTGGTGCCGGAGTATGCAGATCGCCCTCAGCCAACAGACGTAATCTCTCGGTACACTTTGCCACCGGTTCACCGATCGCCTGACCGATCTTTTTTGCCCTGCGCACACTGAAACATAAAGCTGCAGCACCTATTGCTACACCAATGACAATACATACAACGGTAGAACCAAGGAAATCTGTCAGTGGTGCATTTACTGCCACGCTCCATCCATTGGTTCCTTCTATTGGTGCATAAGCCTGTATTGTGATGGTTCCGCCTTTCATATAAGTGCCATATCCGGTTGCTCCGGTCATCATCTTCTGCTCTACCTTTGCAATTCCCCGCAAAGATCTGTCCGTCTGAGACAGTTCAATGTTGCTCTTCTGCTCCTGGGCAATCGCAGAATCACAGTGAGCAATGGTGATACCTGTTTCTCCCAACAGATAGCACTCGGAATTCTTACTGACAGAGACTGCCGCAGCAATATCATTTAAGAACTCCGGATCCGGCACAACGAATACCACGCCGACAATATCACCATTCTTATCTCCGTCTGCATATACAGGTGCGGAAATGATAACGCTGAGCTTACCGTCTGTCTTTGCAATCACGGGATCCGATACCACGACCTCTCCCTGCATGGATCTCTTAAAATAATCACGGTCACTATAATCGGTTCCGTCATAAGCACAGATACCGTTGGCGCCGATCAGCTTGCCTCTGACCATTCCATAAGCTTCCACACGCTGGTTGATATACTGCTGCTTCTGCTCCTGGGTAAATACTGGAGAAGACAGCTGATAGCTGCATCCGAGTTCGGATACGATCGTTGTTGTCACCCGTAGTTCCTCTTTGATACGGTCTGCAGAGATCTCTGCCACCACCAGCATATCGTCTTCCAGTGTTCTCATGGTACTGGACAGATTCAGGATCACGGTAAGGATGACCAACGGAATAATCGAGAACACTACCAGCCTGCTGATTGCCTTCTGCAGACGTTCCCGGATCGTCGTCATGCCGGGTGTCTGCCCCTTTGTGCCCTTCTGTGATGCTTTTGTACTCATATGTCCTCATTTCTGCGCTGCATTTTTATTATATGCTTTATTTTCCTGTACTCTGTGAAGTGACCACTTGTCCGGCAGCGCCCGGATATCCCATGCATTTCCTTCATTTTGGAACAGTGATCTTCTGCAGAGATACTTAATTTTATATGTTGATTTTATTTTACCATGATTCAGGAAAATTTTCTATCTTTTGAAGCCCAAAAAGAGAGTTAATATTCCGTTAAGAATATCAACTCTCTCCTGTCATTTATCTCTCTATCCCCTCATGATAAGAAATACCCTGTTAATAGCCGAACTCCTGGGCAAAATACAACTTGCCATTGGTCTCATAGACCGCAATGCTGCAGGTGGTAAAATCGCCTGCCAGGATATTCGCTGCGTGTGTAGGAGAAGCCATCCAGGCATCTACTACACTCTGTGCGGAATCATAGCCCTTCGCCAGATTCTCGCCCCACATCAGTTCACTGTTCACTGTGTACCAGTCCTTACCGTTGGGTCTGGTATGGGAAAACTTGGAAGCTGCTTCCTGTGCTCTTACCATAGCGCAGGACTCCAGACCGTTGCTCCAGTTCAGTGCTGCCAGGCCGTTCTCTGCTCTCTTCGCGTTTACAATATCCAACGCATCGATAGCCATGGCACGAAGTTCATCTGCACGGGCCAGCTCAGCTTCACTCATACCGGCTTTTCTCACAGAACCCGCCAGTGCCACTGCCTCTTCATCGAACCAGACAGTTCCGTCATCCGTGGCAGGATCACGGCTTACAGAGGATAATTCTGTACTCTTGCCGCAGCCTGCAAGGCTCAGCACCATGATGACTGTCAGAACAAGACTCATCCATCTTTTTTTCATTTGTTCTACCTCTTCTTTCCTTGATTGTTTATAGTAAATATATGTTTATTCGTTATGATTGCTTCTTCTTAATAATAAGCCATGCTCCCAGCCCTGTCAAGGAAAGGGCAAAGCCCCGATTCCATGTATTGGAATCATCGCCGGTCCTGGGTCTTCTGGAAGCTCCCAGGACTGCTCTGTCCGCCAATGGTGTAGGATCATCGGTAATGCTTACAACCCGCTGACGTCTTACACCAAGCACCTGAGGTGTTACCGGGGTTGCCGGCTCAGACGGTGTACCGGGAGTATCCGGGGTATCGGAATCATCCGAATCGTCCGGAGTATCCGGGGGTGCGGTCGGAGTAGTGGTCGGCGTCGTGGGTGTGGTATCCGGTGTGCCTGTCGGCGTAGGCTCCGGAGTAGCACTGGGAGTCGGTTCCGGGCTGGTAGTCACGGGCGGAGTAACCTCCGGCTCTCTGGACAATTCAAACTGCATTCCGAAGCCGTATCTGGTCATCTGATAGCCGTTGTTGGCCAACACACCGTTAAGGTTAGTGGTGATCTTCACTTCTCCGTCCTTTAACAGGTCGGATACCCGAGTATCTGCATAGGAACCTTCCTGTCCGTTTTTCAGCATCCGGTCATACAGACCTTCACCGTCAAAAGTATATACATTATGATATGTCGTGTAATATAAAGCATCTGCTACTGCAGAACAGCTCTCCGCTACTGTGGTATCGGCGGTTCCGTTGGTCAGGATTGCCAGTTCCTCTGCCGTAAGTTCTGAAAAGCCGTAGACCTTATTTCCTTCTTCTCTGGAAGTATTGTTGAACCAGTCTAAGTAATACTGTGCCAGGCAGCTCTGCGTAACCTCTTCCGGCTTCATTTCTTCGCTGCCATATCCTTTTTTCAAAAGAGCCTCTCCGACAATCGCATCCGTAACCTTACCTGCGGTGATTCCGAGATCCCGTAACGGAGCATTTAAAATACGGCGGGGCAATGTACAGAACGCTCCCACTTCACCGATCTCATAACCTTCAAAACCACTGGACAGAACCGTTACTTTCTCTCCTGCCTTAGGCGCTGCCGGGATCGTACCGATCGTGGCCTTTGCAGGATCATACTGATACTCCTTATTACTCTCATTTACCAGCTTTATGTTGTAGTACAGGGTATCTCCGGGCTCTGCCGCATTTCCTCCTGCCACGGTACCGTTCAGATAACCGATGGCATCGGACAGATTGATTCTTACCTTGTCCGGGGCATTGCTGTGGATCGTAATGGTGATCGTTGCATCATAGGTCACCCTGCCGGTGCCGCTTTCCCAATGCTGTTCCAGTTCCGGAGTTGTAGTAATGGTAATACCTTCGGAAATATAATGGAACACTGCGCCGTTCTCATTCTGTTCAAAAGTTACCGTTCCCGTGGGATATTCATAATAATCTACTGCGGATACCCCGGGAATCCTGTAATCGTATCCGTCATAATTGATCCAGGTCTCTGTGGGTGTGGTCACATACCATACCGTGGCAATGGTGACTCCACTGAAGGATCGACCGGTGGTGAGCAACTGATCCATAAAACTTTCCGTTACATTTTCACCATACAAGACGCCGTTGTTGTCATTCACATACTGTTTTACATCCTCAAGGGTTTTTCCGCAGTTTTCTTTATAATAGGAAGTGCCTTCGCTGTCTCCACCGTAATAAACATAGTGTAACAAATCTGCGGGCTTGCAGTCAGAATATTTGTTTACATCTAATGCTACGAATCCAACGCACTGCCAGCTTGCCCCGTTACTTCCGGTTAACTTTCCTTCGGCATCTACCCCTGTATTATCCACAGAAAGATATTTAAAGGTTTCAGCATCATCCAAAGTCATCTTATGACCTGCAAACAATGAAAAATCTCCGTTTGCCGGCTTGTAATTATTGGGCCATACGTTGGGGCTGGCTACCTGTCCTCCCACATATTTTGCCATGGTGCCTCCAGCAAGAATCACCGTTTTGATGGTGGGATAGGTTTTCTCTTTTACAGCAACAACGCTGTCGTTTCCGCTTGCACTTGCCATTTCAACAACATCGTTCTGCTCATTCTGCGTTGCTTCTTCCGCCTGTACCGTAAATCCGGTGTTGGAGATGCTGCCGATCATCAGTGCCGCTACCAGAGTTTTTGCCAGTTTGGTCTGTATTACGTTTTTTAACTTCATTTCTGTTTCCCCTCAAAACCAGTATTTCTGTTTTTATTACTTCTTTTTACTCTCCTAATAAGTAAGACTACGCCAAATGGAAAAAAGGACCAGAATTTGAAAAATTTTTCAAGATTCTGATCCTTTTATACTTTTACAGCTAAGATCGGCTGTCGTTCCGTTCCTGTTTAATGTTCTTTTCGCTTAAGAACAAGCCATGCTCCCAGACTCGTCAGGGAAAAGGCAAAGCCCAGATTCCAGGCATCGGAATCATCGCTGGTCTGCGGTCGTCTGGATGCTCCGAGGACTGCTCTGTCCGCCAAGGGAACTGTCTCATCCTCGATGGTCACCATTCTGCGGCGTCTTGCACCAAGTACCTGCGGGGTATCCGGGATTCCACCGGCCGGTGTGCCGGGATCTGCCGGGGTACCGGGATCATTCGGGGTGCCGGGATCATCTGGTGTATCATCCGGAGTATCGGGTTCATCCGGGGTGTCAGGTGTTGCGGTTGGCGTAGGTTCCTCGGTTACTACCGGCGTAGGCGTAGGCTCCTCGGTTACCACCGGTACCGTCGGTGTCG
>OHIK01001080.1_pt1 | contig 12128 bp, 10 predicted proteins | sample 1568241 | NCBI WGS metagenome assembly OHIK01 (sample SAMEA3879567, study PRJEB24766) | human gut metagenome | biome: human-associated habitat; feature: feces | place: USA | collected 1985/1987 | reverse complement strand
GATATGCCCTTTTTCCTGCTGATTATGGTGATTCTCTGCATCGGCCTGGTGATGCTTTTTTCCGCGAGCTACGCAAACGCTTATTATGTTTACGGCGACAGCTATTATTTCATCAAGGACCAGGCGCTGTTCGCGGTGCTGGGGATCGTTATCATGATTTTGGTCTCCTATTTCGATTATCATCATCTTCATAAATTCGCCATGCCGGTTTTAGGCGTTTCTTTCCTGCTGTTAGTGGTGGTGCTGTTCCAGCCCGCGATTAATCAGGTGCACCGGTGGGTGCAGATCGGCACCTTCAGCTTTCAGGCCTCGGAGGTTACCAAATTTGCCATTGTCCTTTCGTTCGCTCATCTGATTTCCATCAATTTCAAGCGGATGGATACCTTCCGCTATGGGATTTTACCCTATTTGATCATTCTGGTGCCGACGCTGCTGCTTTTAGCGGCGGAGCCTCATATTTCCTGTATTGCTATTGTAGTGCTGCTGGCGGCGGGGATGCTGTTCATCGGCGGCGTGAAGCTGCGGTGGTTTGTGATCGCTTTGTCTGTGATTGTCGGAGCCATTTTGTATCTGGTCATTTTCACCGATAACTTTTCTTATGCCAACGACCGCATTTTAGGCTGGCTGGACCCCTTTAACGAGCAGATCTGGCAGGAAACCTGGCAGACCAGAAATTCTCTCTATGCTATCGGCTCGGGCGGCCTGCTGGGGCTGGGGCTGGGAAACTCCAGGCAGAAATACCTTTACCTGCCGGAGCCCCAGAACGACTTTATTTTTGCCATCGTCTGCGAGGAGCTGGGGTTGATCGGCGCTTTGATTATTATCATTCTGTTCGCTTTGCTGGTCTGGCGCGGCATCAGCATCTCGCTGAAGGCCAAGGATAAGTTCGGTTCCCTGCTGGGAATCGGCCTTTCCGCCCAGGTGGGGCTCCAGGTGATTTTGAATATCGCCGTAGTGACCAACACCATTCCCAATACGGGGATCAGTCTCCCGTTTTTCAGCTATGGGGGCACGTCCCTGGTGATTCTGCTGGCCCAGATGGGCGTGGTGCTGTCGATTTCCCGAACGTCGATGATCGAAAAGGGGTAGCGCCCTGGCCGGGCTTCCGTTTTTGCTCCGTTCCTTTCAGCGGGAAAGCGCTGCTGGGCGTGAAGGCTAAGGCTCCGGCGGCCTGGAGAGCTTTTAACATTGGAGCGCGTTCGGAAAGAGTTCTTTTATAGTAAAACGATGCCAGGCATGTTGTCCTGGGGGAGGTAGTGATATGAAATTATTGTTAGCGGGCGGCGGCACTGCGGGCCATATCAATCCGGCGCTGGCCATCGCCGGCTATGTTTGCCAGCGGGAGCCGGCCACGCAGATCCTCTACGTGGGAGCCAAGGGCGGCATGGAGGAGAGATTGGTTCCTCAGGCGGGCTATGATTTTGAGAAGATCGAGATTTCAGGCTTTCAAAGAAAGCTGTCCTTTGAAAGCCTGAAAAAAAATGTCCATACCGTAAAGCTGGTGTTCTCATCCAGCAGAGAGGCAAAAAAAATTATCAGCCGGTTTCAGCCGGATCTCTGCATCGGCACCGGCGGCTACGTCAGCGGTCCGGTGATCCGGCAGGCGCAGAAGATGGGAATTCCCACTTTGATTCACGAGCAAAACGCTTTTCCGGGCGTGACCAATAAAATGCTGTCAAAGCACGCGGACCGGGTGATGCTGGCCATTGAGGACGCGAAGCGGCATATGGACCCAAACGCCAGCTTCACTGTCACCGGAAATCCGGTGCGGGGGCAGATCGTTACCTCTCAGAAGCAGGCGTCCCGGGATTACCTGCGCCTGGACAACCGTCCGGTGATTTTGTCCTTCGGAGGCAGCCTGGGGGCGAGAAAAATCAACGAGGCGGCAGCGGATCTGATCGCCTGGAGCTCCAGGGACGACCGGTTCCAGCATATCCACGCCTATGGGCAGTACGGAAAATGGTTCCCAGAGCTTTTGGAGAAAAAGGGCGTTGACCTAAAGGCCCACAAAAACCTGGACATCCGGGAATATATCAACAATATGCCGGTATGCATGGCGGCGGCCGACCTGGTGATCTGCAGGGCGGGGGCGATCACCCTGACGGAAATCCAGGCGCAGGGAAAGGCTTCTCTGCTGATTCCTTCTCCCAACGTCGCGGAGAATCACCAATATCACAACGCCATGGCGCTGGTCAGCCGGAACGCCGCCGAGATTCTGGAGGAGAAGGACCTGACCGGAGACTCCCTGATCGCGATGGTGAAAAAAATGATTTCTGACCCGATCAAGCTGAAGGAATACCAGGACAACGCCAGGGCCATGGCGATTTTGGATTCCAGCGAGCGTATTTATCAGGTTATCAAGGAAGTTTTAAAGAAAAATCAGAGCTGAAAGCATAGGCTCAGAAACTTTGCGTTCTTCCGCTTTCCGGCAATGCACCAGGTTTTTCCTTTTCGCATAGTATGGCAGTATCAGAAAAGGAAAGGGTGTATTGCTGTGTCGAAGCTGATGATAGAGGGTTCCCACTGTCTGGAAGGGGAATTGACGGTTCACGGCGCGAAAAACAGCGCCTTGCCGGTGCTGTCCGCTACTCTTTTATGCGACGGGGAAAGCCATATACATAACTGCCCCCGCCTGTCCGATGTTGACGCTTCGGTGGAAATCCTAAGGTATTTAGGCTGCCGGGTGGTCCGGGAGGGGGATACGGTGTCGGTAAATACCGATACCCTTTGCCGCTGCGATATTCCCGATCAGCTCATGCGGGAAATGCGTTCCTCCATCGTTTTTTTGGGCGCCGTCGCCTCCCGGATGGGAAAGGCGAAGCTTTCCTTTCCCGGCGGCTGCGAGCTGGGCCCCAGACCCATTGATCTCCATCTGAAGGCCCTGCGCCAGATGGGGATGGTGATCAATGAGTTTCACGGCTATCTGGACTGCTCCGTGCCGGCTAGGCTGAAGGGAACGTCGATTGCCCTGTCGTTTCCCAGCGTAGGCGCCACGGAAAACATCATTTTGGCGGCGGCGCTGGCGGAAGGAACTACTGTCGTTAACAATGCGGCCAGAGAACCGGAAATCTGTGATTTATGCGGCTTCCTGAATGCCTGCGGCGCAAGGATATTCGGCGCCGGCGAAGGCCGGATCGTCATCGAAGGAGTGGAAAAGCTCACCGGAACAGAGCATCATGTGATCCCGGACCGGATCGCGGCCACCACCTTTATGACCGCCGCGGCGGTCACCGGCGGCGACCTCTTGCTGAGAAGGGTGGTTCCCGACCATTTGTCCCAGGTTATTCCGATGTTCCAGGAGGCGGGCTGCCGCCTGCGGTGGGACGACGCGAACCTGCGGATACAGGCGCCCCAGCGTCTGCGGGCGGTCAAAAGCGTGAGGACCATGCCGTATCCGGGCTTCCCTACCGACGCTCAGGCTCCGATGATGGCGATGACCACGGTTTCCGATGGGATCAGTATTTTTGTGGAAAACATATTTGAAAGCCGCTATAAGCATGTCGGTGAGCTTTGCAGGCTTGGCGCTAATATCAAGGTGGAGGGCCGTGTGGCCATTGTGGAAGGCGTGCCAAGGCTGTTCGGAGCGTCTGTGGAAGCGCCGGACCTGCGGGGCGGGGCCGCGCTGATTGTGGCGGGCCTTGCCGCCGACGGGCTGACGGAGGTTTCCGGCCTGCGGCATGTGGACCGGGGCTATGAGGCGATTGAGAAAAGCCTGAACCAAATAGGAGCGAAGGTCAGCAGAATTTAAAGGATGTGGAACATGGGCACGAGAGAACGAAATCAGAATAAACAGCCAGTTCCCCGGGAGAAGCCTAGGAAACCGGCGGCCCGGAATTCCAGGCCGCCGGAAAAGCGCGCCCCCCGGGGGCAGCCGGCGGCTCAAAAAAGCTCCCGGGGATCCGGAGGACGGCGGGCAGAGGCTGCTGTGGAAAAAAAAGAGAAAAAGCGGGTCTATTCGGCGCGCAGAAATAAATACCGAAAGCTGAAAATCGGCGTTTTGTATACAGTGATGATTTTAGCGATTTTGACAGCGGGCATCGCCATCGGCGCGACAGTGCTCTTTAAAATCGATACCATTCAGGTGGTGGGGGAATCACGCTATGACCCCCAGGAAATCATTTCCTTAAGCGGGGTGGAAAAGGGGGAAAACCTGATTACCATTGATACCGCCGAGGGGGAAGCGGCGATTATGAGCCGAATGCCCTATCTGGAAACGGTGCGGATCAAACGAAAGATTCCCTCCACGGTAAATATAGAGGTCACAGAGGCCCAGGCTGCGGGGTGTATCGCCTACCAAAACCAGTATGTGATCATCAGCGGCTCCGGTAAGGTGCTGGAGCTTGCCCAGGCGCCACTGGAGGGTGTACCGGTGATTAAGGGCGCCGCGATCAAGGAGGCGGAGCTTTCTGAGGAGATTGTACTGGAGGATGAAACCGTCCTAACCCTGATTTCAGACATCGAAACCGCCAGAGCGGCGGCAGGCCTGGCTTCGGTGACGGAGCTTGATCTGACCAATCCGGTGAGCCCCACGATCACCTATGATGGAAGGATTATCATTAAGCTTGGCATGCCAACGGATTTGGAATATAAGCTGCAGACGGCGGTGGCGGTGCTGACGTCGGAGGATATGAAAACCGCCCAGCGGGGCACTCTGGATGTGTCTCTCGCCGCGGATAAGGGAAGATCTTATTTCAAACCCGAGTACGGAACGGCATCCCAGGCCGGAACCAGCTCAGAGGCGGGCGTCCAAAGCGAAGAGGCTTCTGCTCAAACAGCCGCAGGCTCAGAGCTATCTTCAATACCTGAAAACATTTCCAGTGCGCCGGACGCATCTGACAGCGGCGCGGACCTGGCAAACACGGGAAATGATGGCGCGGAGCCTTCTTCGGGAGGCTAAGAGGATGCCGGCGGCCAAGGGCTGGACGGCGGGACAGGCTTCCAGGAAAGCGCGGCGGCAGGCTTGGCGCTGGAAGAATAAAATAATGGCTTGAAACGGGAAAAAAGGATTGAAATTCCCATGGAAAAGTGTTAAATTAATAAAAGAGTGTATCTAATTGGACAAGCGGTATTTCCGCGGCTTTCCAGGTACTGGAAATGTGTGAAAGAAATCAACAATACTTGAAAATATAAGAGAGTTTTAGGAGGAAAAGCTATGCCTTTTGAATTGGACAACGACTTTGAAAACATTGTACAAATTAAGGTGATAGGCGTTGGCGGCGGCGGCGGAAACGCCATTGACCGGATGGTCACTTCCGGCGTAAAATGCGTCGAATTTATCTCAGTGAATACCGACCGGCAGGCGCTGATTCGTTCTCAGGCGTCTCAGAAGATTCAAATAGGCGAGAAGATTACCCACGGAAAAGGCGCTGGTTCCAAGCCCGATGTCGGCCAGAAGGCCGCCGACGAATCCAGAGAGGCTATCGCCGCGGCGATTCGCGGCTCGGATATGGTCTTTATCACCGCCGGTATGGGCGGCGGTACTGGCACTGGAGCGGCGCCGGTGGTAGCGGAAATCGCAAGAGATATGGGAATCCTGACGGTGGGTATCGTCACAAAGCCCTTTGCCTTTGAGGGAAAGCGCCGTATGGAACAAGCGGAAAAGGGCATTTCCGCTTTAAGAGAGCATGTCGATTCTCTTGTGGTGATCCCTAATGAGCGTTTAAAATATGTCAGCGAGGCTAAGATTACCTTGGCCAACGCTTTCGCGGTGGCGGATGATGTGCTTCGTCAGGGTGTGCAGAGCATCTCCGACCTGATCCTGCTGCCCGGAATTGTCAATCTGGACTTCGCGGATGTTACCGCTGTCATGAAGGATGCCGGCTATGCCCATATGGGCGTGGGCCGCGCCAGCGGCAAGGACAAAGCGGAAACCGCCGCCAACATGGCGATTTCCAGTCCGCTTTTGGAAACTGCGATCAATGGCGCCAAGGGCGTTATCATCAATATTACCTCCAGCCCGGATATCGGCTTGGATGAGGTGGAAACCGCTTCCGCCATGATCGCGGCCCAGGCGGACAAGGAAGCCAATATTATTTGGGGCGCTGCCTTTGACGAGGACATGGACGACGAGATGTCGGTTACGGTAATCGCTACCGGCTTTGCCACCCACGACTCCTATCTGCCGGAACCTGAAATTTTGAAGAATGCCGCTCCCGCCCCCAGCAATCCTCAGGGGCAGAACCTGCGCCGGCCCCAGGAGCAGCCCGCTCAAAGGCCCGCCGTGCCTCAAGCGCCTGCGGCTGGAGCGAATCAGGATGACGACGACACCTTTTATGACATTATGTCTATTTTTAACCGTAAATGAGGAAAAGAATCTAAAAGCAAGGCAGACGCTCTGCCTTGCTTTTTTCATTTGGTGTGTTATAATAAACTGGGTATCCCAAAGACGATAGAAGCAGTTTTGCCGCGGGCTATCATACGTTGGGCCAGTGGGAAAAACGAAATATAGTGAAAAACGGCGGACAAGGTGCGTGTCGTTTTTTTGCTTTGCCCTGGCTGTCCTGTTCATTGCCTGCGCGTGTCTTCGCAGCGTGAAAACCGACGTGTTTTTGCTGCTGCCCACGATGATCGTCTTAGCAGTGATACTGGTTATTCTGACAAATACTTTTTGCAGAAAAAGTAATCCTAAATTAGAATTTGGAGGTGGCGTTGTGAACCCGGAACCTGGCGATACTTATCGAAGTAGCAAATTTATCATAACCGGACGCAGCGCCCTTTTGTGCAAGCCATAGGTGAGGTGCGCCCGGAAAAGAACGGGGGTTGAAGCCTATGGTATCTTACTACAAAACCATAGATGGGAGAATTTCGGAGATCGAGCAGTATGAAAGCGGCTGCTGGATCAATTGTGTGGCGCCGGAAGAAGATGAAATAGAGGCGCTGATTCAGGATTTTAATATTGAGCCGGATTTTTTGAGAGCTTCTCTGGACGAGGAAGAAAGCTCCCATATTGATTCCGAGGATGGGAATACATTGATTATCATTGATATTCCGGTGGTAGAAAAGCACGAGAAAAATATCAGATACAGCACGATGCCTTTAGGCATTATGCTGACGGAAAAAAACGTAATTACCGTCTGCCTTAAGGAAACGGCTCTGCTCAGCGAGTTCGCCGAGGGCGTGCTTAAAGGAGTCATGACGAATTTAAAGACCCATTTTGTGCTGCATATTATGCTGCGTATGGCAACAAAGTATCTGCAGTATTTGAAGCAGATCGATAAAATCAGTGACCACGTGGAGCGGGAACTGAGAAAGTCTATGAAAAACCAGGAGCTGATCCAGCTTTTGGATATTGAGAAATCCTTGGTGTATTTTTCTTCCTCGCTGAAGGCGGATGAGGTCACCCTGGAAAAAATTATGCGAGGACGCTACATCAAGCTATATGACGAGGATCAGGATCTTTTGGAGGATGTGCTGATTGAGATTAAGCAGGCCATTGAGATGTCCAGCATTTATCTGAACATTCTTTCCGGTACGATGGATGCTTTCGCATCGGTGATTTCTAATAATCTGAATATCGTAATGAAGGTGCTGGCCTCTATTACCTTGATCATTTCCATTCCCACGGTTATTTCCGGGTTATATGGAATGAACGTTCAAAACCTACCCTTAGCCCAATTTTGGTGGTTCCCGGTGCTCCTTTCGCTGGGGTTGATGGGAATTGCCGGGTTTATTTTGAAAAAAACCAAAATGCTATAGCGTATAGGGGGGAGAGGCGATGGCTGAGCAGGAACGAGGAAGAGTCCTTTATTTGGTGATTCCTTGCTATAATGAGGAAGAAGTGCTGCCGGAAACCTCAAAACGGTTAACGGCAAAGCTCGGCGCAATGATTGAGATGGGTTTGATTTCTCAGGATAGCAAAATAGTATTTGTCAACGATGGCTCAAAAGACCATACTTGGCAGCTTATCCGGCAGTATCACGAGGAAAATCCGATGATTCAAGGAATCAATCTTTCTCGCAACAAGGGCCATCAAAGTGCTTTGCTGGCGGGCTTGATGACAGTAAAGGAATACTGCGACATGGCGATCTCAATGGATGCGGATTTACAGGATGATGTGGACGCTATCGAACAGTTTGTAGAAAAGTACTATGAAGGCTGCGAAGTGGTCTATGGCGTGCGCAGTGAACGGAAAACAGATTCTTTTTTCAAAAGGGCTTCCGCGCAGAGCTTTTATAAGCTGATGCTGCATATGGGCGTTGAGATTGTCTATAATCATGCGGATTACCGTTTGATGAGCCGTCGCGCTTTGGACGAGATGGAGGGCTTTAAGGAGGTCAACTTGTTCCTGCGGGGAATTGTGCCGTTGATCGGCTTTCAATCTGGTGTTGTTACCTATGAACGCCATGAACGGTTTGCCGGAGAGTCGAAATACCCTTTAAAAAAGATGCTCAATTTTGCTTTTGATGGGATTACATCGTTCAGTGTGAAGCCGATTCGAATGGTCACGACTCTGGGAATTATCATCTTTGCCATTAGTATTTTAATGCTGATTTATTTTTTGATAACCTGGTGTATCGGCTGGACTGTGCCTGGATGGACCTCTATCGTGGTTTCCGTTTGGGCCATTGGGGGACTACAGCTTTTGGCCATAGGGATAATTGGAGAATATATTGGAAAAATTTATATGGAAACAAAAGCGCGTCCTAAGTTTATTGTGCAGGAATATTTAAAGTGATGAAAAACAGCCGGGAGGATTCTCCCGGCTGTTTTTCATAAAATTTCAAAGGGGTCAAGCACAAAGCGGTTAAAGCTGGCATAGGATGAAGTAATGTTCATTTTTAGGAGGTAATTTCATGTTGGGTGCGTTTCTTGGGTATGCGTTAAGTAATCTGCTTTTTGTCATTCTTCATGTCACTGGATCTGGTTCGTTCCCAAGGCCTTTGACTGCTAAAGAGGAAAGGGAATACCTGGAGCGCTTCCAAAATGGAGATATGGAAGCCAGAAGCAAGCTAATTGAGCATAACCTCCGGCTGGTGGCTCATATTATTAAAAAATATTATTCCAGCCAAAGCGATCAGGATGACTTGGTCTCCATCGGTACCATTGGGTTGATTAAAGCGGTTAACACCTTTGACAGCAGCAAGGGAATCCGTCTATCCAGCTATGCGGCCAGGTGCATTGAAAATGAAGTCCTGATGTTTTTCCGAAATGGCAAAAAAAGTGCACAGGACGTATCAATGAACGAGCCGATTGATACAGACAAGGAAGGAAATACCTTGACCCTGATGGATGTAATGTCTACTGAGGATAATATCGTGGATAATTTGGATATCAAAATCAAGTCAGAACAATTGAAAAAGTATTTGGTGGAGGTGCTGACCCCCAGAGAAAGAATTATTATTGAACTGCGCTACGGGTTAAACGGCAACCGCCCCCTGACCCAGAGAGAGGTCGCACAAAGACTGAAGATCTCTCGCTCTTATGTTGTAACCACGGCTTATTATAAATGAATGGTAAGGCAAAAAACAAGGCGACCATTCATTTTTTTATTTCTCATAATGTGGACATGCATAAAGAATAATTCTTTCCTGTTTTTATTGTATGCTTTTTAAGGCTTATCGATACAGGGAAGGTATCCACTGGCAAAACCAATTAAACGGGTTTATGCCAAACTATATGCATGAGTTTTTAGGAATGGTTTACCTTGTAAAGCGGTAAATCATTCTTTTTTATTGGCAAAAATTTAGGAGGTATAAAGTCATAATGATTGAAGAATTTCTGAGCCATTTTCAAGGTGTAACACAAAACGGACATCAATATATGGCGCTTTGTCCAGCACATGATGACCGCAAGGCAAGCCTGTCCATAAAACTTGCGGAAGATGGAAATAAAATTTTAGTACACTGTTTTGCAGGGTGTACCACCGAGGATATTTTGACAAAGGTGGGTTTAAGCATGAATGAATTGTATCTCGAACAAAGGAAATCTGCACCAAAGCAGAAAATAAACGAACAGGATTATCAGTATTGCGATTGTGATGGAACAGTTCTTTATTATAGGAAACGTATTGATTATGACGATGGGACAAAGACTTTTTACCCTTTTCAGCCTAACGGTATAAAAGGACTTGCGAACGTTAAACGGGTAGTCTATAATCTTCCAGCAGTTATGAAAGCAGATACCGTATACTTTGTCGAAGGTGAAAAATGTGCGGAAGCTGTAATTCAAGCCGGAAAGGTAGCTACAACGCTGGACAGCGGAGCAAATTCTAAATGGCTACCGGAATATAATGACTATTTCAATGGGAAAAAGGTTATTGTCATTCCAGATAACGATGAACCCGGCATGAAATATGCCCAAAGAATTGTAAAAAATATCCCTCACGCAAAAATTGTAAAACTGCCGGGACTGTCTGCAAAGGAGGATATTTATGATTGGTTAAAAAACGGTCATACAATGGAGGAATTAGACGGCCTGCCCTGTGAACAAAACAAAAAAACAGTTGACGGTAAGCCAACGCAGGCAGAAACATTATTGGAATTAGTGGAAGAGAATGATATTATACTATTTCAGAATGAGGTCAATGCTCCCTATGTGGCATTAACGGTCAACGGACATACTGAAGTTTGGTCAATCGAAGGACAAGATTTCAGTGTTTGGCTTAATAAAGTGTACTATGAAGGGACAAAACGTCCCATACAGAAAGAAGCAATCAAACAGGCGGTAGCTATATTATCTGCTCGAGCACGGTTTAATGGAAATGCGCCGATTCTATTATCTTCCCGCATAGCAAAAGAGGACAAGTCATTTTGGTATGACCTTAGCAATCCGTTGTGGCAGGCTGTAAAAATCACAGCAGACGGTTGGAATATAGAGGATAATGTCCCGATCTTATTTAACCGCTATCGACATCAAATGCCACAGGTTAATCCTCAAAAAACAGGCGGGGACGTTTATAAAATATTCCACCATATTAATATGAAAGACAACCAGATTTTATTTTTATGCTGGCTGATTTCCAGTTTTATTCCTGAAATACCACATGCCATGTTAATATTTTATGGAGAAAAAGGAGCCGCTAAAAGTACAGCCTGCGGCATTTTAAAACAGTTAATAGACCCGTCTGTATTAGAAACACTGGCACTGCCGAAAAATCCAAGAGATTTAGTTGTCAGTCTGCAACAGCATTGGTTTTTGCCTTTTGACAACATATCAAATATTGGTACAGATATCAGCGATATGTTATGTCGGGCAATTACCGGAGGCGGCATTCAACAACGCAAGCTGTGTACGAATGCAGAAGATTATATCTTTACTTTTCAGAGGTGTATTTCTGTCAATGGTATCGACAATGTTGCAAAACGTCCTGATTTACTTGACCGTTCTTTGCTGATTGAATTAAGAAGAATTCCTGAATCAGAGCGAAAAGAACTAGGCGAAATTCAGGAAAATTTCAAAAAGGATTTACCATCTATTTTAGGCGGGATTTTTGATGTTCTGTCAAAAGCAATGAGGAATTTTCCGGATATTCATTTAACCAAACTTCCCCGTATGGCAGACTTTACCCGTTGGGGATATGCGATTGGCGAAGCCCTAGGCGGTCATGGGGAAAAGTTTTTAAAAGAATATGAGGCGAATCGCGCCAAACAAAATATCGAGGTGATAAATTCCCACTTGGTTTCCTTGATGGTTACTGTCTTCATGCAGAATAAGACAATATGGGAAGGCTGGGTGTCACAACTTTTAGCTGAATTGGTACTTCTTGCGCCTGATTTAGGTATTAATCCGCATTCAAAAGGTTTTCCCTCACAACCCAATCTTTTATCAAGGCGCATAAACGAAACGAAAAGTAATTTAGAAGCAATAGGAATTGTTTTTACAACTGATGTGCGATCACAAGGGACATGGATTTTCATTGAAAATAAAAAAGCATCACCATTATCACCATACCGCCCTATAAGTGGAGGCCAGCTAACGGAATATCATGTGCCTTTTAACTCAGAGGATTTAACTTCGTATCAACCTGAAAATGGAAAGCATGGTGATGATGGCGATAAATTTACGGATAATAAATAAAAAAGGGATTTCTAAAGTGACTTGAATCATTTCCACACAAAAAAGCCATTGATTCCGCTTTTCGGGTTCAATGGCTTTTTTCATATTATGATGTTTCCCCCGTTATTCTTCCA
>OHIK01001078.1_pt1 | contig 12140 bp, 7 predicted proteins | sample 1568241 | NCBI WGS metagenome assembly OHIK01 (sample SAMEA3879567, study PRJEB24766) | human gut metagenome | biome: human-associated habitat; feature: feces | place: USA | collected 1985/1987 | reverse complement strand
GGCATGGGTAAGCTTTGCAAGGACTGGAAAACCGGAAATTTCCGGGATAGAATGGCCCGCATGTGCCGATGGCGATGAAGCGGTAATGATGCTCGATAAGGAATGCAGAATCAGGCATAATCCGGATCATGAGTTGGTCAACCGTCTGAAAAAACTGCAAACTGCTGAACATTCTGTAGAAAATGTTCAGCACTGAATAACAGTCCTTATCGAAAAAGGAACTTCATGAAATCCTTTTTTTCTATCAGGAAAATTTGGGGAATCCGACATCATTTTTTTTCGTGGGAACTATTGTTTATGAGAGTGCCAAATGTTAGATTCCTCAAAATACATTAGGTTTTTTGTTGAATTTTGAAACGTAGAATAGTATAATCAAAAATGAGTTGTCAGAATTATAACAAGGAAACCTGAAAAATAAAATTGCATGAGGAGGAATCTGTTATGCTGAACTGGAACAATTTGGATACACTGGCTTCTTATCAGGAGCTGGAAAAAGCAGAGCGTATCAATCTGGCGGAAGTGATGTCCGGAGAAAATGGCGCGGAGCGTGTAAAAACCTACAGCACCCCCATCGTGGAGGCTCAGCTGGTAGAAAAATATGAGTCATTGTACAATGGTGCAGTCATCAATACAGGAGAGAAGCGTCTGGTTCTGCATCAGCTGACACGTGGACAGCTGGGCGGCAAGGTCGAGGCAGACGGCGTAGATAAGCGCGAATTTTATGTAACACAGCAGAAGCGGATCGCAGAGTTTGCCAATCAGGTACATGCCGGTGAAATCACCAACGCTGCAGGCGAGAAGTTTACGACAGTTGTACAGATCGGTATCGGCGGAAGTGACTTAGGCCCTCGTGCCATGTATCTTGCAATGGAGAACTGGGCAAAGAAAAACGGTGCATTCAAGATGGAAGCAAAATTCATCAGCAACGTTGACCCGGATGATGCGGCTGCAGTTTTAAATTCCATCGATGTAGAACATTCCCTGTTCGTGCTGGTTTCCAAATCCGGTACGACACTGGAAACTCTGACCAACGAATCCTTTGTAAAGGATGCGCTGGCAAAGGCAGGACTTGATGCATCGAAGCATATGATCGCAGTTACCAGTGAGACTTCTCCTCTGGCAAAGAGTGAGGATTACCTTGCAGCATTTTTCATGGATGATTTTATCGGCGGACGGTATTCTTCCACCTCTGCAGTTGGCGGTGCAGTATTATCTCTGGCATTCGGACCGGAAGTATTCGCACAGTTTCTGGAGGGCGCGGCAGAGGTTGACCGCAGAGCGACCAACAAGAACCTGCTGGAGAACCCGGAAATGCTGGATGCACTGATCGGTGTATATGAGCGAAACGTTTTAGGTTATCCTTGCACTGCAGTATTGCCATATTCCCAGGCATTAAATGCGTTCAGCAAAACTCGTCCCACAAAACCAACCTCTGCCGAACCTGTATTTTGGCAATCATCAGTACGCATATGTACCCCTGAATTATAGTTCAGAGGACGATCACCTACAAAACTCTCAATAAAAAAATGGCTAAGAATCTCTTTAGTATAATCAGGAGTATAATCCGTTTCCACAGGTTTCGGTTGAAAAGTATCATAGCAATATTCCCAAGTATGACTTACAAACTCGGCAAAATCCTCCCCTTTTCCTTCATGAATTTCCCAAGTTAGTGAAATACTCTCTCCTTTCTTTAATAGTTGGAAAGCAGTGACTGAAGGTGCAAGTGTAAGTTTACGAATATAGGTTTTTGGAGCCTCTTTATACGGAAAACCAAATGCCAAAGCAGCCGTTCCATCCAGATTTTCAAATCCGGTGAAACCGAGTGAAGTAGTTCCCGAAAGAATCACCTCACCTTCCTTATGAGTACTCAAAGCGTCCTGAATATATTCTGCCCGGCGGACCACAGTCATGTATTTCTTTTGTTTTTCATCAAAAATACCGGTCAAAGGCGTGCTCAATCTATCTTCACGCACTACCCAGCTATCGGAAGTATGAAACGATGGAGCCTCTTTAGGTGAACGTAAATTACGACGATACCAGAAACCTGGCAAATAAAACTGGCAATCATCATGACGAAAATCCGTTCTGATTCGCTCTTCAAAATTGAAGTACACATCTTCCATAGCCGTCAGAACCACCGTTACCTGCTGTTTATCATCCACAGTTGATATCTGCTGAAAGATAGTTACCGGTATTTTCTCTTTTGCTTTCCACTCATAATCGAAATAACTATCCGATAGTTTACTGAGAGTAAGCGGATATTCCACAGCCGGATTCCCCGGGACTTTAAGTGCCAAAGAAGCTTGTGACTTTTCCGGAGAATAATTAGCTGCCCCTGCAGTTCCGGAAAAAGCTACTGCCAGACACACCATTGTCTTTAAAATCATTTTCATAAGGGTCTTTTCATTTTAGTAATTTCTATTTGTCGAATGATGATGACAAAGTTACCCTAACCGGCAGTTCTTTTATAAAACAAATAACCCAATTAATGACAAAAATGTCCTAAACACATAGATTCATAACAATATCCGACCTTTTTTTAGCATTACCCTATAAAGTCCTTTGGAAGTACCCCGAATTGTTTCAAGAAACATTTAGAGAAATAAGAAGGCGAATTAAATCCCACTGTATAACAAATTTCATTGACGCGACTCTTGCCCTCTTTCAGCAATTGTGCCGCTTGCTTTAAGCGTTCCAAACGGAGGTACTCATTCGGGCTTAAGTCCAATACACCTTTAATTTTTCGATAGAAGCTGGATCGACTCATCTTCAATGCATCTGCCATATCTTCCATGCTGAACTCCGGATTATGCAGATTAGCCTGAATAATATCATTCAACTTCCATATAAACTCTTCATCGGCTTTGGTCAAAGCCATCGTATTGGCTGCCACAAAGGGTGACTTCGCAAAAGTCTGACGTAACTTTTCACGATTATGAATCAGGCTGGAAATATTTGCGAGCAGATATTCCACAGAGAAAGGCTTTTCAATATAAGCATCAGCCCCCAGTTCCAATCCTTCGATTTTCGATTGAATATTAGTCTTGGCAGTTAGCAGTACAACGGGAATATGACTATAACTCAAATCTGACTTAATAGTTTTACACAGTTCAAAACCATCCATCTGAGGCATCATTACATCACTCACCACCAGATTAACATAATGATTATCTAAAACAGCAAGTGCTTCAATTCCATTCATAGCAGTTAGAACCGAATACTCTGTTGTAAGTTGCTTCCTGATAAAAGCTAACATATCCGGATTATCTTCTACCACTAGAATCATCGGTTTCTTTTCTTTCGTATCGGTTTCTTCCTGTTCCCATCCACAAGAGTTCTCCTCAACCTGTGATACGTTTTCAGCCGAGAGAGTAATTGTAGAATCTTGATTCACCGGCAAGGTCAAGCAAAAGCAATTCACCTCTTCACCCTTTTCCATCATCAGACTACCTTGATGTAATTCTGCCAAAGAACGTGATAGGGCCAACCCGATACCTGTTCCGGTAGTTACTTCATCTTCTTTATCCAACCGTACGAAAGGTTTAAAAATTTCCTCTTTCATTGTATCAGGAATCATCTCCCCATCATTAAAAGTTCGTATGTGAAATACTTTTTCGTCTGTTTCCAAAGAAATCCGGAGATAAGTAGAGGCATATTTCACTCCATTATTCAGCAAGTTACTGATTATTTTTGTCAAAGCTTCCTGATTGACATCCGCCATAAAGCACTCCTGTGGAAGTTCTAATATAAAATCCAATCCTTTTTGCTTGGCCAAAGAAGTAAAACGGAAATAGGTTTCACGAAGCACTGCAACAACGTCACATTCAGTAAAGTTCAACCGGAATCCCCGTGTTTCTGTCTTTCGAAAATCCAACAACTGATTAGTAAGATTCAACAAACGCTCCGTATTCTGCTTCATGATATACAAATCCTCTTTCGTTTCCGAATCCACTTCCTTTTTCAGGATAATATTTTCCAAAGGACCTTTAATCAGGGTCAGCGGAGTTCGTATTTCGTGAGCAACGTTGGTAAAGAAATCAATCTTAGCATGATAGACTTCCCGTTCTTTCTCTTGTTCAAGCATTTCCATTTGACGATGTTGCTTCCGATAATTCCGTCTTTTAAAGTAGAAGATGGCACAGACCAGACACCCCATGAAAAATAATACATAGAAACAATATGCCCATCCGGACAAGTAGAATGGAGGAAGAATAGAAAGATGAAGTGAAGTCTCCTGTTCATTCCACACTCCGTCACTATTAGAGGCCTTTACTTTAAACACATAATCTCCATAGCCTAAATTGGAATAAGTCACCAAAGGGCTTTCTCCTATTGTCAACCAGCCTTCGTCAAAGCCCTCAAGCTTATACATCAGTTTATTCATCCTTGGAGCCTGATAACTTAGAGCAGCGATACGAAAAGAAAAAGAATTTTGATCGGCAGTGAGTACCACTTTGTCAGAAAACGTAATACTGCTCTTCAAGGGTGAATCGGTTTCTCCAACCGACACCTCTTTATTAAACAGCAAGAAATCAGTAATAGCTACTGCCGGCACCTGCCTGTTTTCAGCGAAAGTTCGGGGATCAAATGCTACAAATCCGTTAATACTACCCAAATAAATGTTACCGGCCTCATCTTTAAATCCCGAACGGTAATTAAACTGGTTGGTCGGTAAGCCATTAGCAGTAGAGAATACTTTCATTTCCATGGTTTTGGGATCAAAACGGACCAACCCATTATTTGTAGTAAGCCACAAAAAACGATCATCATCTTCCACAATCTGGTAAACCACATCATTGGGAAGTCCATCTTTCAGCCCATAGCGTGTAAATGTTTCCGTATCAGGATGAAATAGGCAAAATCCCCCACCTTGTGTAGTTAGCCATATCTGGCGATACGAGTCCTCAAAAACACTCAGCACTTTATCATATGGCAGACTCCTTTCATCCTCGGCATCAAATACATAGTTTTTCCATCTTCGTGCACTTACGTCATAACAATAAGCTCCATTGGCATAAGTTGCCAACCAAAGATTTCCATAAGAATCTTCTTTAATATCATAAACAAACTTACCATTCAACTCCGGAATGCAGTCAAAACTATCCTGAGTACGGTTGTAACGCAGTAAACCAAACAGTGTACCCAGATAAATTTCTCCGGCAGAAGTCCGACAAATAGAGAAAATGCTATTATCGTTCAACGAATGTGGAGTATGACCTTCCGTATACGTCCTTAGAACCACTCCCGTCCGTGTATCAATCACCCGAAGTCCTTTAGAGAATGTTCCCACCCACAAATGACTGCCATCCATGCACAAACCATGGATATTAGTAAATCCGGCACTTGGCTCAAAAAAGTGGAATTCTTTCGTTTTCGGATTAAAGTGATTTAATCCGCCGTCTTCCGTTCCTATCCACAAAGTACCGTCATCCGCCCGACAGAATTCACGTACCCGCTTACCATGCAGACTATTTGCTATATTCTTAGGATAATATTTTGCAAAATAGGTATATTGTCTGGGATAATAATCCACTCCTCCGAAATAAGAACCGATCCAGAGCCCTTCTTCACGATCTTTATATAAAGCATAGATAGCATTGTCTGACAAAGAATAAGAGTCATAAAGAGAAGCACGTAAATGAATGAATTGCGCTGTACGCAAATTATAAATATAAATCCCGGACTCAGTCCCTATCCACAATTCATTATCAGAATATGGCAGCAGATCACGACAAAAAATAGATTCACCACTCTCATCGATAGCCAACAGGTTACGCACTTGCCCCGAAGTCAGATTCAACTCACTCACACCTTCCTTCACAGAACCAATATACAAACAATTATAGTTTCCTTGAACTATTTTGGTGATTACTCCTCCTTCAAATTCTCTTTTACCATCTTCTGGCGATCCATAAGGATGCACAGTTGCCAGATTATCTTTGGAGTAATAAAGACCATCACCATAAAATCCGAGCCAAAGAGTTCCACCGCTATCGAAAGTAAAACATTTGATATTGGAAGAAATCTCACTTAACGGATAATTGCGAAGTAGTTTTTGACGAGTATCGTAACAGAACATTCCCTGAGCCTCCACAGCTATCCAAACCCTGCCTTGCTTATCCCCTGCAATCATTGAAACAGAACGTTCTATCCTTGTCTTCTCCAAGCTCTGGCAATCGAATTCCTCAAAAGCCTCCTTCTCAGGATAGTAAATATATACTCCTGCATCAGTACCGACCCAAATGTTACCATTGAAATCTTCGTAAAGCGAAGTGATAAAACTGTTTCCAATGCTACGTGGATTAGCAGCATCATGCTTAAACTTACGAAAAGACAATCCATCATACCTGTTCAAGCCATCTTTGGTACCAAGCCACATGAACCCCTTCCGATCCTGCAGAATCGCATTAACCGTATTCTGTGACAAACCGTTTCGGATACTCAGGTTCTTAAAATAATAATGTTCTTCAACCGATTGCGCCTGGCAAAAGATTGTAATGAAAAAACAGGCTAAAACGCAGAATGTATTCTTCATGATGGAGTGAAAGGATTACAACTCTACAAATATAGGCCAAATGGAGTCCGAAAAATAGAATAATTATCCCAATCTATGAAAAAATAGTCCTAAATAGTCTCTTAAAGTTCTACAATCCTTTTCTGATGACAAAACAAGAGGTCTCCATTGTCATTGTGCAAATGCATACCATTGCCCTCACAATAACGGAAAAAGCTACAATCAGCACACTCTCCCTTACGGGCCCACTCACGATTACGAAATACCTGAAAACGTTTTTCCCACACTTCCATAAAATCATCTTCATAAATATTGCCCTGATGGAAATTACTGCGAATGCTGGGACACGACGAGATCGAACCATCTGCCAAAACAGAAGCTACACTGATACCTGCATTACAGGAATAAAAATGATCACGTACTTCACTTTCATATTTACCGAGAAAACCTTCACAACCATAACTCAAGTGGACACGCCCCTCTTTCCGTACCTTCTTAATGAATTCCAGGACTCCGGTAAACTCCTCGTCTGTTAGCTGGAATTCCGGATGATTGGCTGCACGTCCTACCGGAAAAATAGTAAAAATACGCCAATTACGTACTCCTATAGTATACAGATAGGCTTTCAGCTCTTCCAGATAAGAGTAGTTTTTCCGATTGACACAAGTCACGACATCCCATGTCAGTTCCGGTTCATGCACTAACATCTTGATAGCTTCCAACGCTTTTTCATAACTATCCGGATTGCCACGCAACCAGTTATGTTCCTCCGCAAATCCATCCAGACTGATCGTAACAGCATGCAGGCCGGCAGCCATCAGACTATCGAGCCGTTCGCGGGTCAAACACAACCCATTGGACACAATCCCCCATGGATAACCTTTGCGATAAAGAGCCATCCCCACCTCTTCAAGATCATCCCGCATCAGCGGTTCACCTCCGGTTATGATGATATTAACCTCATTAGGATTGACGTGCGGCGTAATCGAATCTACGACTTGAAGAAAATCCGCTGCAGGCATATCCTTCTGCTCCGACATTTTCCGACAATCACTGCCACAATGCTTACAAGCCAAGTTACACTGTAATGTACATTCCCAGAAAAGTTGACGCAACGGATGCAATTCCCTGAGGTTATTTCTTATCTTTAAGGCTATTTCCAACCCCAGGCGTTTGCGAAGTGACAATCGTCCAGAATTATTTTTCATTGTCTTTTGCTATCTCCTTCTTGATTTCAATTGTTTTATCAATACTTGTTTCTCCACGGTACCAATGGCTGCCACCTGTAAATCCACCGGCTTCTACCTCGACACTATCCTTAGAATAAGTACCATTGGCATCACCATCCACATCGCGAACGATAAAACGATATTTTTTAGATGGAAACTCCGTCCTTTCAGTAGCAAAAGCTCCATCTTTATCAGTGATCAGCGTATCCGGATAACTGAGCCATTCTTTGCCATCACCCGTATGCACAGCTCCGGTGACCACTTCTATACCCGGTACAGGTTCCTGCGTATCCGCATCAATCACTTTGCCCTTCACCCGATATTTAGCAGAAGGCATCCCATATTCTACAGGTATATCTCCACCTCCATTGTCACAAGACACAAATCCAAACAACATAAGTAATCCTGAAAGCGCCCGATTACTGTATCGTAGCCATTGTTCGTTTTTCTTTTTCATATATAGAATTCGCGTTTAAAGTCCATCTCATTTTAATAAACGCAGAAGTAAGTGTAATACTGCATCTGATATCCTTCTTTTTTATTCCGAAAGTAATGTTTATTTTTCTATGCGAATACGGGCATCAACGGCAACAACCTCCTTTTCTGTTGCCAGCAACGGATTTATATCCATTTCTTTGATTTCTGTCGCAAAACGAAGCAGTGTGGATAAGCGTACAATAATTTCTGCAAATTTATCCTCGTTTACTCCTTTTTGCCCACGAGTTCCCTGTATTATTTTATAGGCCCTGAGGGAATGAATCATCGAATAAGCCTCTTCATAAGATAAAGGAGCCAAACCGGACGAAACATCTTTCAAAACTTCCACAAAGATGCCACCCAGTCCACAGAGCACCACGTGCCCGAACTTTTCTTCATATTTAGCCCCGATAAACAACTCCGTTCCCTTCAGCATAGGCTGCACCATGATAGCACGTGCCTCAGGTATCTGCATCATGCGGTCAAACTCAAACGCCAAATGCTGTTCACCTTTAATATTGAGTACCACTCCTCCTACATCCGATTTATGAACCGGCCCCACAACCTTGGCCACCACCGGAAATCCACAGCGTCGCGCGAAAGCAAGTACTTCGTCTTTATTACCCGATACAAATTCTTCGACTACCGGAATACCGGCAGAATGAAGCAACGCCTGAACATAATGGGGTTCGATATAGCCGTTCTGCGGAATAGAATCAATAATCCTACGAATGCGGGGTACATCTACACCAAAAAGTTCAATTTCCGGAACAGCAGGTTTTGGAGCATTTATGATACGTGACAAAGCAGTTCCCAACATCACTTCATCAGCAAAGTTGACATGACCTTTCTCTAAAAAAAAGGCAACCTCTTCACCGGCCGTACGCACAGAAGGAAGAACCGGGAAAAGTGGCTTTTTACAAGTCAGCATCTTTTGATGCAATACCTCATAAGTCTCAAACATAGTCACTAACCCCGGTGTGCCGAATATGGCGAGAATCGCATCTATGTTTTCGAACTTTTCTTCACAATAATCAATGGCAATACTTAAGTGCTCGGGGGTTCCGGTTGCCAAAATATCAATCGGATTGCCTACGGAAGCCCCGGGAAAAAGCTTGCTCTTCAACTCTTCAGCGACCGGACCCTCCAGTTTAGGTACATTGAGTCCACCTTTCGAAAGAGCATCAGTCAGCATCACCCCCGGTCCACCAGCATGAGTGACAATAGCGAAATTCTTTCCTTTTAACTCAGGCAAAGTAAAAATACAACCGACGGTTGTCAATTCACCCCGCGAATAGCATCGCACTATACCGGCTTTACGAAACAAAGCTTCCACAGCTGAATCAGAACTGGCTATAGCTCCCGTATGAGATGATGCAGCGCGACTTCCGCTCTCCGAACTCCCTGCTTTAATAGCCGCGATTTTACAACCCTTACGAATCAATGAAGAGGCATGGAACAGCAGACGATCCGGATTCTTGATGCTTTCTATATAAATCAACTTGATCTTGGAGTCTTTCCGGACATCAAAATTTTCGTCCATATATTGCAATACATCTTCTACACCTATTTGCTTAGCATTACCCACCGACCACACAGAATTAAACTGAAGTCCTTTTGTCACTGCCGATTCAAGAATAAACACCGCAGTAGCGCCGGAACTGGAAATTAGATCTACTCCATGTGGATTCAGATTGGGAATGGGTTGCGTAAACACACTGTGATGCCAGGTATTCATTAATCCGATGCAATTCGGGCCAATTAATGACGCTCCATATTTATTAACAGTTTCAAGAATGCGCTCTTCCAATAAAGCGCCTTCCTGCGTTTCTTCTCCAAATCCGGCCGAAAGAATTATGAAAGCCCGCGTCTGCTTCTCTGCGGCCAGTGTTTCCACCACCTCCGGACAAAGAACTGCAGGAATAGCAAGAATAGCAAGATCTGTATCGGGTAACTCCTTTGCATCGGCAAAGGAAGGCACTCCCTGCACTTCTGTTTCTTTGGGATTGACAGCCCGAAGTTCTCCCTGATAACCACCGTTAATCAGATTCTTCAGAATAGCGCCGCCCGGCTTATGTGTATTGTTCGAAGCCCCCACTACGACAATACTCTGGGGACAGAGTAACTGAGTTGTAATCATAGATTGCATATTATACGATTATTCATTCACAAATATATTGTTTTAGAAACAACCGACAAACAAATCTCACCTAAAAGATACAAAGCAAGAAGATCTCCGAACTGGCAATATTATCAGAAAATGACTGTTTTTTCCACTACTATCCTTATATATCTCATAAAAAACAGATATTAGCAAAAGCCTCATCTGTCAATAATACACCGGCTTTCCATCCTCCAACAAGAAAGGACGCTGCATACGGCCCATATAAGTATTTCCACATACAAGAAACAAAGACCGGACAGGTATCTCTCCAAAGTCGAGCGTACGAGAGTCTTTAGAAGTCACTTCTTTAACCGGTTGCCAGCCGTCTTTCCAATAATACAAAGTATACGCTTCATCACCCAACTCTAAAACCCGCTTTACATCATACGTAAGAATACCATTCAGCACAGTGGTCTGCCGGATCGGAGTAATGAAGTGAATGCTATCCGGAGTCATCACAAACGGATTCCCTGTCGGAACCAACTTTCCTTTCTTATCCGCCATCTGAAAATAAAGTAATCCGTAAGGTAACACACGGTGCAGCACACTGTTGCTTTCTACTCTTCCCTGCGACACTACTTTGAAAGCTCCACGGTTAAAAGTAGCTATATAAGCCACCGTATCCGATGTATGTACAAGTAACCGGACACTATCGGACAAATAATATTCATCAGTTACCTCTTTCAGTAAACGATTGACCAATTGTGTATTCCAACGGTTACGCCCTATTTTCGGCTCTGGCTGACGTTCATAACAGACACGCTGTACCAAAGGAGCAATCCATTGATTCCGTTCCGGTTCGCGCTCATAAGGAGAAAAATAGAAAAATTTTCCATTTTCATCGGTAAAGCTGTTATAAGCATGTCCTCCATTCACTTTGCCATGGTATGGAAGAATATCAAGATTCAGGGGGATACCGACAGCACGCATCAACTGTACAGCATTCAACGCCAGATGATCACAGGTGCCCCCTCCCAGCTTTTCTATCAACTCGATAGAGAAGTCCCCCGGTATTTTGGCAGCATCATGAAGATATTTCTTTCCATGCTGTGAGTTAAAGAAGAAAACAATCTCTCTCATGGTAGCCCCTGCTCGTGCCAACGAGTCGACCGTCATTTTATAACGTGTATAATAGTAAGAACGCCATCGGTCCAAAGGCTCCTGTTTTAACCGATAAGGCAATATATTCCGACAAAACTCTCTAAAAGATAATTGTTTGCACCAAGGATACTTTTGCCAGACTTCAAAAGCCAGATCTATGTTTTCTATCAAATAGTCGGCTGTTATACACGTTAAGTCCGGCTCGGGTTCTTGTTGTATATAACAACTATCACTCTCCCGAAGCAAATAACGGATAGTTCCTTTACCAATCATATTTTCAATCAAAAAGCAGGCAGCTTTATGTTTCAACGAATCGCCTTCGTAATGCCCTAATACTTGTTGAAGTTCCTTCCGATTGTCTCCCGCCAATGTGAGAGCCTGCTCCAATGGCGCATCATGTACCGGGGTGCAAGAGAAACAGAGAAGAAGTAAAAATAATATGCCGGTAAAATGCTTCATCAGGAATCAGTCTTTAGTCTTTTAAGGTTAATAAAATGATCTCTTCCAAAGATATATCGTTTTTTGCAATTATCCGGAGAAAATACAGCCTTTTTTATCCTGGCAGAAAAATTGGCATCATCGTTTTTGTGCTTCCATACAAAAAATGGTTCTTCTTCAAATTTGGTGGTAAGTTTTCTTTTACTCATGGAATCTA
>OHIK01001076.1_pt1 | contig 12155 bp, 9 predicted proteins | sample 1568241 | NCBI WGS metagenome assembly OHIK01 (sample SAMEA3879567, study PRJEB24766) | human gut metagenome | biome: human-associated habitat; feature: feces | place: USA | collected 1985/1987 | reverse complement strand
CACAAGATGAGAAAGGATGGATTATGGAAGCATTATACGGACTCCTGCTCCCGTTCCTGGGCACCTCCCTGGGCGCGGCGAGCGTGTTCTTTATGAAAAAGGCGATGTCGGACGGCCTGCAGAAGGGGCTGACGGGCTTCGCGGCAGGGGTGATGACGGCGGCGTCGGTTTGGAGCCTGCTGATCCCGGCTATTGAGCGGTCGGAGGAGCTGGGAAAGTGGTCCTTTGCACCGGCCGCCGCAGGCCTCTGGCTCGGCTTTCTGTTCCTGCTGGCGCTGGACCATATCATTCCCCATCTGCATTGGGGCAGCGCGCAGCCGGAGGGCCCCTCCAGCCGGCTGCGCCGGACTACCATGATGGTGCTGGCGGTAACGCTCCACAACATTCCGGAGGGGATGGCGGTGGGCGTGGTCTGCGCCGGATATCTGGCAGGGGACACGGAGATCACTGCTATGGGCGTGCTGGCGCTTTCCCTGGGCATCGCTGTCCAGAATTTCCCGGAGGGAGCCATTATTTCCCTGCCTCTTCGGAGTGAAGGAAATAAGAGAGGAAAGTCCTTTGCCTTAGGCGTATTGTCGGGAGCAGTGGAACCGGTGGGAGCAATCCTGGCCATTGCACTGGCAAGCATTGTGACACCTATTTTACCCTATATGCTGGCTTTTGCAGCCGGAGCCATGATCTATGTGGTCGTGGAGGAACTGATTCCGGAAGCCAGTGAGGGAGAGCATTCCAACCTGGGAACCATTGCCTTTGCGATTGGTTTTGCGTTGATGATGATGTTGGATGTGGCACTGGGATAATGTGTACAGTGTAATATTTGCAAAAGCAAAGTGAGAACAGCAGGAAGGATGTACGGGAATGTCCGTGGAAAATGAAAAAGAAATACAACAGCTGAAAAACCGGATCCGTGAACTGGCAGACAAATCCTACAACCAGAACCAGTACACATTTACCGGATTCTTAGGACTGGCGGAGCAGGATGCCCTGTGGCAGGTGGAACGGGAAGTGAAGTTCGCAGGGATCACCTTATACGGCGGCAGGGAAGAGGCAGAGCGGAAGCTCCTTCGCTTCGGCAGTGAGGCGGAGCTGGGCTATGAACAGCCTTTTCCCATCTGCTGTATCCGGATCCGGCCTCTGTCGGCAAAATTTGCAGACAAGCTGTCCCACAGGGATTATCTGGGGGCGCTGATGAACCTTGGCATTGAACGGAGCACCATCGGTGATATTCTGCCGGGGGAGGGCGAAGCATTTTTGTTCTGTCTGGATACCATCGCGGAATTCATCTGTGACAATCTGGAACAGATCCGTCATACCCATGTGAAGTGTGAGGTGGTGGATGCGGCGGCAGAAGTACCGCAGGAAGAACCGGTGCGTCAGGTCATTCAGGTGGCAAGTCCACGTGTTGATGCTGTCATTTCCAAGGTATATAATAAATCCAGAAGCGACTGCCTGGAGTTGTTCCGGGCGGGAAAGGTATATGTGAACGGCAGGCTGTGTGAAAATAATTCCAAGCCCCTGGAGGCGGGGGATGTGGTAAATGCCAGAGGCTACGGTAAATTCCGCATAAGTGGAGAACCCCATGCCACGAGGAAGGGGAAGCTTGCCATAGAGGCTGAGGTATATCCGTAGCGGTTCGGTCATGAGATGACAGTTGCCTTGCTCGTAAGGAAAAAACGAAGACGTGAAGGAGGTTAAACAGTGTATCATTATACTGCGATCCAATGGCTATTTTTCTTTTATTTTTATTGCTTTTTCGGCTGGTGTTTTGAATCCACCTATGTATCCCTGAAAAGCAGGAAGCTGGTCAACCGTGGTTTCTGCCGCGGACCGTTTCTGCCGCTGTATGGAAGTGGAGCCATCATGATGCTGGTGGTGTCCATGCCGTTTCAGGACAATCTGGTGTTAGTCTATATTGCCGGATGTATCGGGGCTACGGTGCTGGAGTATGTCACAGGCGTGACTATGGAGGCGTTATTTAAAGTCAGATATTGGGACTATTCCAAGAATAAATTCAATTTCCAGGGACATATCTGCCTGGGGGCCTCGCTGGCATGGGGTGGTCTGACGATCCTGATGACGGAGTTTATCCATAAGCCCATTGAACATCTGGTATTGTCCATTCCGGACAGCATCCTCACTCCTGTGACACTGGTGCTGACGGCGCTGATCGGTGCGGATTTCGCATTATCCTTCAAGGCAGCCCTGGATCTGCGGGATGTACTGGAGAAGATGGAGAAGGCAAAAGAAGATATGCTGCGGATCCAGAAACGGCTGGATGTCATTATTGCTGTGACCAGTGAAGATCTGGAGAACCGCAGGGAAGGCTTCAGTGATAGCCTGGCACAGAAGAAGGAAGACTTTACTGCAAGTATTACCACCAGAGTGGAGGACCTGAAGTCCAACATTGAGGGCAAGCTGGAGAGCTTCCGCACTTCCGCACAGAAATCTCCCAATCAGTATTTGGAGAGCGTGAAGAACGAGGTCGCCGAGTTGCGGCAGAAGTACACCAGAAGCGTGGCAGACAGAGAGAATGTCAGCAGCTTAAGAGATTTCTTCCAGCGTGACATGATCCGTTCCAATCCGACCATGAGTTCCGAGAAGTTCAAGGAAGCTCTGGAAGAACTGAAAGAGCACTCCAATAAAAAAAATGAATAAAAAGCAGAAAAAGCATGTCTGTGATGCCCGTTTTTAGGGGGCGGAAGGGCATGCTTTTTTTGCACATGGAAAATGAGAAAAAAAGGAAAAAATAGGAAGAAATAGTATTGACAATATAGCGGGGGGGGTATACTAAATAACGGTAAAAATAAAATCCATAACATTATACTTAGGAGGAATGAGATAATGAAAAAGAAATTAATCATTGCCGCAGCCATTGCATTCGCAGTATTTGCAATTCCTTACGGCAGCAGTGCACTGTCTACCGTATCTGTAGCAAGTGAGAATAATACGGTGGCACCGACACCTGCACCTGTTGTAGATGTAGATAAGGTGAAGGTTAGCATTGATAACATTAGCATTACAGATGTGTCCAGCGCAGACGAGGCAGTAGCTATTTTGAAGAATAACATTGGAATCCAAACTTTGAGGGCCGCGTTGTGGCAGAGTTATGATCTTAGAGAGGAATTGTATGGCCGTCTGGAACAGGAATATGCAGATGCAAAAGGAATCCAGATTTCTAAACCTAACTTTACAGACGATTTTAATAAAGAATATTCAGATGAGTGGTGGGTATCCAGTGAAGGAGTAGCTCTTAATGATTGCACTGAGTTACAGGTGGATGCTCCTACAATCAAACCTTCCGTTTCTGGTGTCACATCTATATGTTATTTGGACTTCAGCCTGATTAATGCAGAAGGACGGAAAGTTGGTGCTACAGTGAACGTTCCGGTAGGTATCGGAGTATCTGTTCCTGCGGGAATGGACCCCGCGAAAGTAGTAGTTTATCATTTCGCAGCAGATGGCAGCATAGATGAGATTATTGATCCGGAATGGTATGTAGATGAGACCAGCGGCAGAGATTCTGTATATTTTCTAGTAGATCACTTCTCCACTTTTGCCATCGCAGAAGTTGAGACTACCGGCGCTGAAGGTACTGACAACGCATTTGGAAGATATCGTGACAATGTGGCAAGCGAGATCGCTAATGCCAAGGACGGTGCTACCGTTAAGATCAGCAGAGACAAGAATATCAATGCTCTGCCCAACGATATCATGCAGGCTCTGTACAAGAAGCAGACGGTAGCTCTGGAGCTGGAGTACACCTTCGAAGGCAACGAGTATACGGTAACCATCCCTGCCGGTAAGGCAGAAGACAATGCTATCGAATGGTATGGTCCTCTGTACCTGCAGATGCGTTACGGCAAATAAGTAACCGTAAGGAAATGAAATAACCGGGAAATATAAGGCACTCTTCAGTCAATGAGGGGTGCCTTGTTTTTCAGTCTGAAGGATAATGTAAGCTATGAAGAAACAGGAACAAAATACAAAAGAGACCGTGAGTATGCTGGTTTATGGGTATCTGGTGATTCTTTTTGCCGGTTTACCGCTGTATATGCAGAACAAGCTGGTGATGATCGGAAATGCAAAATATTTGTTTTTCCGGAATACTACGCTGGTGCTGGGGGCTTTTGTGGTGCTGGCTGTGCTGTGGCAGAGGATCCGGGGAGAACGGACAACGAAACGGATGTGGAAGAAAACGGATGTGTTTATGCTGTTGTATCTGGTGTCTGCAATCTTTTCTTATGGAATCAGTCCCTGCAGGGAGGATGTCCTTTTAGGGTATCCCGGCTGGTATATGGGGCTGGTGACCCAGGGATTGCTGGTGGGGATCTATTTTGCGGTATCCCGGTATTATGACGGCAGCAGAAGTATCTGGTGGATCGCCGGGATCACAGCGGGAATCGTGACACTGATCGGACTGTTGAACCGTCTGGACATCGATGTGCTGGGAACTTTCCACGGAATGGAAAACGGAGAATGGAACCGGACCCAGCTGTTGTCCACCATCGGTAACAATAACTGGTATGCAGGCTATATCAGTGTGACGGCAGGTATCTCTCTGGCAGCAGCTTTTATGGGAAAACAACAGGTCAGAGCACTGGGACTGCTCGGGAGTTTTTTGTTTTTTGCATCGGCTATTACTTCCAACAGTACTACAGCTATACTGGCAGCCTGCGGATTAAGCCTGCTGTTACTGTTGCTTTCTCTGCGGAAGAGAGACCTGCTGCTGCGGGCGTTGGAGATCCTGATGCTTTTACCGCTTTCGGTATTTATGGTCAGGATGTTTTTGCTGTTACATCTGACCGGCCTGGTGCTGGCAGGGGATGCCGAAAAAAGACTCTTTTTTACCCCGGCCTGGTATGTGGTGTTTGTTGTGGAAGTGGCGGTATATCTGATTTTGCAGCTGCGGGAGAGACAGGAGAGAAGTGACCGGCTGGAGAGCGGCCGGGTTTTTCGGACCGTTGTGGGGCTTGCGGTTGCGGTGACGCTGGCGGCACTGCTTCTTGGCTGTCTGCTGGTGGCGGGATATCTGCCCGGCAGTGATAAAGTGTCGGAAGTTGCCAACGGCCGACTGGCACTGTGGAAGGTCACGATTCTTACTTACGGAAAAGAGGGACTCCTGTTTCAGATATTCGGTATGGGCCCTGACAGCTTCTATTATGCGCTCTATCAATGGGGCAGTGACGCCATGGACTGGATCAACCGGGGACTTCTGGACAACAATATCTATTCCAATGCCCACAACGAATGGCTGACCCTTCTGGTACAGCAGGGAATTCTGGGAGTCATTGCCTACGGTGGAATCTTCCTCACCGCATTCCGGAACCTTCGAATCTCCGCAACCAGGGATCCCCGGGCACTTGCAGTTTTCTTCGGCCTCACCGGCTATTTGATCTGCTCACTGTTCACTTTTCAACATGTATTATCCACACCCTTTGTCTTTGCCCTGCTGGGCATGGCAGAGGGTGTTTTGTGTAAAGACGTCTTAAACAAATCTTAAAGGTTTTTCCTGTTTTTTATTAATCTGGATTCTGTTACAATGATTTTAGCGTAAGGGAAGCCCTTGCGGAAAAGGTGCCGGGCGGCAATGGCCGGTATGGAAATGAGGGAGAGTATGTACAATATATTGATCTGTGATGATGAGAAGGATATCGTAAACGCGTTAAAGATATACTTAAATGACACCAATTATCATTTTCTGGAGGCTTTTGACGGTGAAGAAGCCGTGCATGTGGTGGAGACGAAAGAGGTACATCTGGTGCTGATGGACATTATGATGCCGAAGATGGACGGCATTCAGGCTATGATCAAGATTCGGGAAAGGAGTAACGTGCCGGTGATCCTGCTGACTGCCAAGGGCGAGGATTCCGACAAGGTGCTGGGACTTACCGTGGGAGCGGACGATTATATCACGAAGCCTTTTAACCCCATCGAAGTATCCGCCAGAGTCAAATCCCAACTGCGTCGCTATATGCAGCTGGGTGGAGGTACTGTCCGGCCGGATGTGATAAGAGTCGGTGGTATCGAACTGGATGACAAGGAGAAAAGGGTGATGCTGGACGGCGAGCCGGTGACGCTGACGCCCACGGAGTATGAGATCTTAAAGCTTCTGATCCAGAATCCGGGACAGGTATTTTCCCCGAAGGAGATCTATACCAGAATCTGGAACGACCTGCCCCTGGGCAGCGAGAATACCGTGGCGGTACATATCCGGCATTTACGGGAAAAGCTGGAAATCAATCCGGCAGAACCCAGATACTTAAAAGTAGTCTGGGGACAGGGATACAAATGTGAGAAGCAGGGATAAGAGCAGGCAGGAGAGCGGAGCAGCTTGGGGAAATAAGGAGACAGGAATATGGATAACATGGAAGAAAACAGCAGGAGCACAGAACAGGACAGAGTGGCAAATCCGGTGGAAGAAACAGTGAGTACGACGGTAGAACCAGCATTGTCAGAGAATAAAAGGGAACGGAAAAAAAGAGAAAAAGCCGAGAAAAAAAAGAATGCACCGGCACAGGGAAACAGCCTGTTGGGCAGCACACTGGCAAAGATCATGGCATTTGTCCTGATGATCGCTGCCGCAATTGCGGGGGTGCTTGGACTCTATGGTACCTGCATGCTTGCAGACAGTGGAGCGTATTCCTCCGGCAAAATGATGTTTATCCATGATCAGCTGTTGTACCGGCAGGTCAATCAGGATCTGTATCGGATACGCGACTGGTATGAGAATGAGAGCTTGCAGACCATGGAAGCTTATTGCAGGCAGCGGAACATCTGGGTAAAGGTGGAGAGCTACGATCTGGATACGGATGAATTTCTGGGAGAATGGAAGAACGAGGATTATGTAGACAAGACAAATGATCTGACTTACCGGCTGGAGTCTCAGGTGCAGCATAGGAATGATAACACCTATATCAACACAGAAACTTCCTCTGTCTCTGATAGTTATGAAAGTTATGGAAGCTCTGATATCATGGAGCTTGAACCATCTGTCAATACCGGGTCTGATGTGGAAAGCATAACGGCAGCGGAGCAGGAAGCCCTTTCCTCCGGCAATCTGGAGAAATATCTGGATCTGGGGGACAGCGTATCCTTAGGTGGAGAGATTTATGTGCCGGTTGAACGGGCGGAACAATATGCAAAATGGATGATCGAGGATGCCTTAAGTGAGACAGAACGGCTGCAGGAAGAGGCTGCAGAGGAAGCATTAGCAGAGCGTAACAAGCGTATTGTGGTTACCCTGACAGCGAATCCCAGCCTGCCGAAGGAAGATGAATATGCCCTGATCTATCATCAGGCAGAGCAGCTTTATGATAACCGAAATGTGATCCCCGTGGTATGCTGTGCGGGAACGGTACTGGCATTCTTATGCTTTATTTTCCTGTTGTGCAGTGCCGGACATAAGAATGGCAGGGAGGGTATTACTCCCAGTGCAATCCATGAGATCCACCTGGATGTGTATACAGTGGTCGTTGCCGTTGGAGCTTTTACCGGTCTGTACCTGGCTTTTGGATGGATCGGTATGAACCCAAGTATGATCAATCTGATCGTGCTGATGGTACTGTTTGCGGCAGAGGTGATATGGTGCACCCTGTACTTCATGGAGCTGGCCATCCGCCTGAAAATGGGAAAATGGTGGCAGAATACGATCCTGTATAGAGTGTTCCGGTTCTTCGGAAGATTCTGCAAGAGAGTTTTCCGCGGTATTGTGAAATTGATCCGTGGGATTCCTATGGTATGGAGAACAGCACTTTTGTGCCTTGCAGTCTGCGTGGTAGAGTTTTTCGGTTTAATGCTGTTTTATAATAATACAGATGTATTACTCTTTTTCTGGGCCATAGAGAAATTTATTCTGTGCGGTGCGATTACTTTTGTCGCATTGATGTGCAAAGAACTGCAGGAGGGCAGTGAAGCATTAGCGGACGGAGACCTGAATCATAAGCTGGATACCTCCCATATGGTATTGTCCTTCAAGGAGCACGGAGAGAACCTGAACCGCATCGGCGAGGGGATTTCCGCAGCCGTGGAACAGAGGATGAAAAGCGAACATTTAAAGACGGAGCTCATTACCAATGTCTCCCATGACATTAAGACACCACTGACTTCCATTATCAATTATGCGGATCTCATCGGAAAAGAAGTGGAAGAGAACGACGCAGTCACAGGGAACAGCCTGACGGATCCGGATTCTGAAAAGAAACAGCGGATCTCGGAGTATGCGGAAGTGTTGTTACGCCAGTCCAAGAAGTTGAAAAAACTGTTGGACGATCTGCTGGAGGCTTCCAAAGCCACCACAGGCAATCTGGAAGTACACCCGGAAGTCTGCGATGTATCGGTACTGTTGTCACAGGCGGCGGGGGAATACGAGCAGCGATTCTCTGACAAGAAGCTGGAAACTATCGTAAAACAGCCGGAGGAGACCGTAAAGGTCATGGCGGACGGCAGGCATCTGTGGAGAGTGTTTGACAATCTGCTGAATAATATTTACAAATATGCCCAGGCAGGCAGCCGCGTCTACCTGAACGTGGAGCATGACGGTCAGGATGTGAGAATCATTTTCCGGAATATGTCAGCCTTCCCGCTGGAGATGTTACCGGAAGAACTGGAAGAGCGGTTCACCAGAGGAGACAAATCCCGCCACATGGAGGGCAACGGTCTGGGATTATCCATAGCCAAGAGCCTGACGGAACTGCAGAATGGTGATATGCAGATTGTCACGGACGGCGACCTGTTCAAGGTGGTGATCACTCTGCCAGAGACAGAGTAACAGTTGTTCGTTGGATTCGTTGGGTTTACGAATGTAAGTATGTGACAGTGCGGATAAGATTTGTAAATTTTCTAAAAATAGTATTGACAAAATAGAAAATAGAGATTATTCTAAGACACATAAACAACTTTCATAAGTTTACCAAACCTGTGAGGAAGAGTAGTAAGCCTTAGGGAATTTTACAGAGAGCCGTGGATGGTGGGATCACGGTAAAGGAACTTTCGCCGAATGGACTTCCGAGGCTGGCCCGAGAACAGATCAGTTTTAGGCGTCAGCGGGATTCGGACCCGTTATCAAGCCGATGGATATGATAGTATCCAGAGAGAGTGGACACAATTCGCAGGAATTGTCAAATTGAGTGGCACCACGATGATGAGCAAGAGCTTATTACCGTCTCAAGTGTATAGCAATATACATTTGAGGCGGTTTTTTGTTATGAAAGTCTTTCAATCCACATGACGCTTGTATGCAAATACGAATGTGGGTACAGATGCGAAAGCATCTGGCTTTCATGACAGTGAAAGGTTCAGTAATCTTATGAGCAAACTATTTTATGGTATGCGCTGCATATCATGGTACGCAGGACGTACAGAAAGCGAGGAATAAGATTATGAAGAAGAGAATTTTGGTAGCAGTATTAACCGCAGTTATGGCAATGGGTGCCCTCACCGGATGTGGCAGCACCGCAGGAAAGGACAATTACACCATTGGTATCATGCAGTACGCCGTACATGGTTCCCTGGACAACTGTCGTGAAGGATTTATTCAGGGGCTGGCAGAGGAAGGTATTGTAGAGGGTGAGAACCTGACAATCGAATATGTCAATGCACAGGCAGACAACGGAACTTCCGCCATGACCGCCAGCAACTTCGTAAGTAAGAAAGTAGATATGATCTGTGCTATCGCAACTCCTTGCGCTATGGCAGCATACAATGCTACAATGAATACAGATATTCCCGTGATCTACACTGCAGTATCTGATCCTGTGGAAGCAGGTCTGGCCAATGAGGATGGTACTCCCGTAGGCAACATCACCGGTACTTCCGATGCACTGGCAGTAGATGCACAGTTGAAAATGATCCGTGAGGTACTTCCTGAAGCGAAGACCATCGGTATCATCTACACCACCAGCGAAGCAAACTCCATCAGTACCATCGCAGAGTACAAGGCTCTGGCAGGCAACTACGGATTCGAGATCGTGGACAGCGGTGTTACCGCAATGTCTGAGGTAGCTCTGGCAGCAGCGGATATCGCATCCAAGGTAGACTGCATTACCAACCTGACCGACAACACCGTAGTAAGCGCACTGCAGACGGTATTGGATGAGGCTAACAAGGCAGGCATCCCTGTATTTGGTTCTGAAGTAGAGCAGGTTAAGGCTGGCTGTGTGGCATCCATGGGTCTGGAATACATCGAACTCGGCAAGCAGACCGGTAAGATGGCAGCAAGAGTCCTGAAGGGAGAGGCAGAAGCTTCCGAACTGAATTTCGAAGTAATCTCCGAGCCCAGCCTGTATGTGAACTTTGCAGCAGCAGAGAAGATCAATCTGGAACTTCCCGAGAATTACAAGACCGATGCTTACCAGTCCTTTGATGAGATCGTAGTACAGTAATCAGGAAATAGCTGCTGACAGGCAGAAAATAATAGAGTAATCCGGATATACAGGATTTTAAGAATGGAGAAAAATATGGCGTTATTATTAAGCGTACTGGAACAAGGAATGATCTACGGCATCTTGGCACTGGGTGTCTACATTACCTATAAAATACTGGATTTCCCGGATCTTACGGTCGATGGCAGCTTCCCCTTTGGGGCTGCCATCACTGTGCGTCTGATCAACGGTTTCGGCGTCCCGGCAATTCTCACCCTTCCCATTGCATTCTTAGGCGGAGCACTGGTGGGAATCTGTACCGGATTGATCCATGTGAAGTTGAAAGTAAGAGACCTGCTTTCCGGTATCATTATGATGACCGGTCTGTATACCATCAATCTGTGGGTGGCAGGCTCCGGCTATGTAGCTATTTTTGATAAGGAAAATATTTTCAACAACAGCTTTGTGAACAGCATTACCCCCTCTTTTTTGTCGAATTTCAAAAATGTGATCATTATTTTCCTGATCACCATGGTGGCAAAATATCTTTTAGACTGGTACATGAGTACCAAGTCCGGATTCCTGTTGCGTGCCGTAGGTGACAATGATACTATCGTTACCAGCCTCGGTGTGGATAAAGGACTGGTGAAGATTGTGGGGCTGTCCATTGCCAATGGTCTGGTATCCTTAAGCGGTTGTATCTATGCACAGCAGCAGAGAAGTTTTGAGATTTCCATCGGAACCGGTGCAGTAGTCATCGGTCTGGCCAGCGTTATCATCGGCACCAGCCTGTTCAAGAAGGTAACATTTTTCCGTGTGACCAGCAGTGTTGTGGTGGGATCCATTCTGTATAAGGCATGTGTGGCAGTAGCCATGTTCGCAGGTATCAGCCCTAATGCCATCAAGCTGATCACAGCAGTCCTGTTCCTGATCATTCTGGTGGTCAGCATGGACAGAAAGAAGGTGAAAGCATGCTAGAACTTATCAATATCAACAAGAATTACAATCCCGGTTCGGTCAACGAGCTGTGCCTGTTCAAGGATTTCAACCTTACGGTAAAGGACGGAGAATTCGTATCCGTTGTAGGAAGCAACGGTTCCGGTAAGACTTCCATGCTGAACATCATCTGTGGAAGCATTGCGGTGGACAGCGGCAAGATCCTGATCCACGGAGAAGATATTACGAGACAGAAGGATTATATTCGTCAGCGTCGGATCGGCAGAGTCTATCAGGATCCTTCCAAGGGAACCTGCCCCGGCATGACGATTTTAGAGAACATGTCCATTGCGGAGAATAAGGGCAAGCCTTATAACCTGGGACGTGGTGTGAATAAAGCAAAGCTGGAAGAGTATCGCGAGATGTTACGTCCCTTAAATCTGGGACTGGAAGATAAGATGGGGGTGCAGGTCGGCTCCCTCTCCGGAGGACAGAGACAGGCACTGGCGCTGCTCATGGCTACCATGACACCGATTGATTTCCTCATTCTGGATGAGCATACCGCTGCGCTGGATCCCAAGACTGCGGAGATCATCATGGAGCTCACCGATCAGGTCGTAAAGGAGAAGAAAGTGACCACTATTATGGTCACCCACAATCTGCGCTATGCCGTGGAATACGGTAACCGCCTGATCATGATGCACGAGGGAAAAGCCATCCTCGACAAAGCCGGAGAAGAGAAGAAGACCATCAACACCGAGGAGATCATGGCGATCTTCAACCGCATCAGCGTAGAGTGCGGTAACTAAATGGAAAGTTACGCGAGCAATGAGCCGCGCATAGGCATAGTGAAGACAGCGA
>OHIK01001069.1_pt1 | contig 12196 bp, 9 predicted proteins | sample 1568241 | NCBI WGS metagenome assembly OHIK01 (sample SAMEA3879567, study PRJEB24766) | human gut metagenome | biome: human-associated habitat; feature: feces | place: USA | collected 1985/1987 | reverse complement strand
CAAGAAGAAAGAAAATTTTGAAATTGACCAGAGGTTACTTTGGTGCAAGAAAGAACGTTTGGACCGTTGCCAAGAATACTTGGGAAAAAGGTTTGACTTATGCGTTCCGTGACCGTAAGAATAAGAAAAGAAACTTCCGCGCTTTGTGGATTCAACGTATCAACGCTGCTGCACGTCTGGAAGGTATGTCTTATTCCAAACTGATGGGTGCTCTGCACAAAGCTGGTATCGAAATCAACCGTAAGGTTTTGGCTGATTTAGCAATGAATCATCCGGAAGCTTTCAAGGCTATTGTAGCTAAAGCAAAAGCTGCATAAGCCGGGGTAAAAGAATAAACCTGCAAGGCGCTGATTACGAATACGTAATCGGCGCTTTTTGTTTTGGGCAGTATTGTGGAAATGTGAAAACATCAGATGCAGGCAAACAATTTTCTTGTTTTTCTTGTTTCTTTCGTAGAAACTCACTACCTTTGAAGTAGAAAAAATAGCCGCATTGATTGGATCGGGAAACTCATCAATTCTAATGAAATACCGAGACAAGCTTCAGTTCTCAATGGCGGGCCACGCCCTTCGGGGTAACTCTTGAGTCGGTGGATTACAAAGAGGACGAGCACTCAAATCATGTCATACGGAGTTTCATCACATCATCGGTGCGGCTTTCTATAAAAGAGGAACGGTAATCTTGGTTGACTACCGTTCCTTTTTCTTTTGTCGTTATTTTACGGTTTTGCTTCTTGAAGATCAGAGAGTTCAGTAAAAATCGGATTGGTTGCAGTGAGGGGGAAAAGTCCAGGCTTTTGCTCGTTTAACTCCAGGTGTTTACTCCCGAAATACCTGAAGTTTTAGGTTGGAATGCCCGGTGTTTGGGAAGTAAATTCCGGGAGTTTCGGGAGTATAATGCAGGGATATTTACCGGTATGGCACGGCTTCATTAACGGTTGGAACTGGACATACCGGTAGAATATTATTTGTTATCCCGCAAGTCTTTTACCCTGACGGCTTTGCCTTCGCTTTGAGGCAGGGAGCCTTTCTTGACCAGCTTCACTTTAGGAGTGACAAGGATTTCATCTTTCAGTCGGCGGGAAATAGCTTTGCGTACTTTCTCCAGTTCTATATAGTTGTCGGTGGATAAGTCGCTGAGCTCTACTTCCACAATCATTTCATCTTGATTGCTGATGGTTTCCAGAGTAATGAGGTAGTTGCTGCCCAATTCGGGGAATTGCACCAATACCTTTTCCACCTGCATGGGGAAGATGTTGACACCCTTGATGATAAACATATCGTCGCTGCGGCCCTTGATGCGGTCGATGCGCAGATGTGTACGTCCGCAGGGGCATGTATCCGGAAGTATGCGGGTAAGGTCGCGTGTGCGGTAGCGTATCAACGGCATCATTTCACGGTCGAGGGTAGTCAGTACCAGCTCTCCAATCTCACCGTCGGGAACCGGTTCGCCGGTTTCCGGATTGATGATTTCAACCAGATAGCAATCTTCCCAAAGGTGCATGCCGTTTTGCTCGGTACACTCAAAGGCAACGCCGGGACCGTTCATTTCGGTCATGCCGAAACTGTTGTAGGCTTTGACACCCAGTATCCGCTCAATCTTCCTGCGCTGTTCGTCCGTATGAGGTTCGGCTCCGATGACGAGGGTTTTCAGAGTAGTCGATGCCGGATCGATACCTTCTTCCTGAAATACTTCCGCCAGGCGTATGGCATAACTGGGAATGGCATGCAAGGCGGTGGTTCTGAAGTCCGTGATGAACTTGATTTGCCGCTTGCTGTTACCGGCAGCGGCGGGTACGGTCAGTGCGCCCAGGCGCTCGGCTCCGTATTGAAAACCTAATCCTCCGGTGAACATGCCATAGCCGGAACTGTTTTGAAAAACATCGGTCTTTCGTATGCCTACTGCGTATAGGCAACGTGCTACAAGGTTGGCCCAGGACTCCAGATCGTGCCGGGAGTGGACGATGACGGTGGGCGTTCCCGTGGTTCCGCTGGAAGAGTGGATGCGTACACCGTCTTCGTGCATATTGCCGGCCACAAGTCCGAAAGGGTAGTTGGCGCGCATGTCCGCCTTGGTGGTAAACGGGATTTTCCGGATGTCTTCTATCGACCGGATGCTGTCTGCCGTAATGCCGTGCTTTTGAAAAACTTGTTTGTAATAGGGGGAATTTGCTGCAATGCCGATTGTCTTCCTAAGCCGCCGGAGTTGCAGTTTGTGCAACTCCTCACGCGGCATGGTTTCTATCTCTTCTTCCCAGTATTTGTCATTCATGGTTATTGGTATTTTGATTTACATCAGGTTTTCTGCAATTTCCTTACCGGCAACCAAGGCCTTGAGGTTCAACTCTACAATGGCTTCGCCTTTACGCAGGAAAATGTCGCGGATGCTGTCTTGTACCTTCTGATAATCAATGCCGAGGAACGGAATGGTAGCTCCCAGCAACACGATGTTGGCAACGCGTGGAGAGCCCACTTCTTTGGCTACTTCGTTTACGTTCAGTACAATCTTGTGAGGAAGCTTGTCAAGTTCGGCTTTGAGAGCTTCTTCGGCAGGATAGTGGGGGATATTGATGAAAGGGGCTTCGTTCGTTACCAGCCAGCCTTCAGGACTGAGGTAGGGAAGATAGCGCAGCGCTTCCATGGGTTCCAGCGATATGATAAGGTCACATTTGCCTGTAGGGATGAGGTCGGAAGCGATAGGCCGGTCGCTGATGCGGAGGTTGGACTGTACGTCTCCGCCTCGCTGGCTCATTCCGTGTACTTCGGCCTGTTTCATGTATAATCCGTCTTTAAGGGCTGCCTGCCCGATTACGGTAGCGATAGAGAGGATGCCTTGTCCGCCTACGCCGGAAAGTATAATGTCTTTTTTCATGGCTTTACTTGTTTCGTTTCTTACGTGCTAAAGTTTGAATACATTCTCTGCGGGGAATAATGACGGATACTCCGCGGTATTCGATTTCTTCGCGGATTATCTGCCTCATTTCCTCGTAGTTCTTCTTCAATGGAACTACTACGCGGATATGTTCGGGCGCTACGCCGATACCTGCACAGATAGCTTCGAGACGGCCGGTTCCGGCTGAATCCTGTCCGCCGGTCATGGCTGTGGTTTCGTTGTCGGAGATGACGATGGTGACGTTGGCGTTTTCGTTTACGCAGTCCAGCAGGCCTGTCATGCCGGAGTGGGTGAAGGTGGAGTCGCCGATAACGGCAACCGCAGGATGGACTCCGGCATCCGAGGCGCCTTTTGCCATTGTAATGGAAGCTCCCATGTCTACGCAGGAGTCAATGGCATTGAAAGGAGCGTTGGCTCCTAAGGTGTAGCAGCCGATGTCGCTGAATACCTTGTGGCTGGGGTATTCTGCCCGGAGCACTTCGGTCAGCACGGTGTACATATCGCGGTGTCCGCAACCTTCGCACAAGGCTGGCGGGCGCATTTCGACGAGTGAAGGAACAGCGAATTCCGCTTTGTTCTCTTTGCCTACGGCGCGTGCTACGCTGTCCGGATTCAATTCTCCGTCCTGCGACAGTGTGCCGTCCAGGCGTCCTTTGACTTTTACGCCGATGCCGAGGCAACCTTTCAGTTGTTTTTCTACAAACGGTTGTCCGTCTTCCAGTACGAGTATTTCGTCGCAGGCTTCTACAAGCTGCATCAGTTGTTTCTTGGGAAGCGGGTACTGGCCGATTTTCAATACCGGAAATTCGCAGCCTTCGGGATAGTTCTCCATAAGGTAGTTATAACCGATGCCGCAGGCGATGATGCCCAGTTTTTTGTTGGGACCGTCTATGTACTTGTTATAAGGTGAGTTTTCCGAGGCTTTGACAAAATCGTCCTGATGCTGCAACAGAAGTTTGTAGCGTTTGCGGGCGTTGCCGGGGAGCAGGATGAACTGGCGCGGGTCGTCACTGAAAGAAACCCCGTTCTGGGGCTGTTGCGCCTTGCGTTCTACACCGGAACGGGAATGCGCCAGCCGGGTAACCATACGCATCAGCAGCGGTTCGCCGGTTTGTTCGGAAAAGGCAAATCCGTTGTAAACCATGTCGTAGGCTTCTTGCTGGTTGCTCGGTTCGTACATCGGAATCAATGCAAAGTCACCGTAGAAGCGGCTGTCTTGTTCGTTTTGTGACGAATGCATGCTGGGGTCGTCGGCTGCAACGACAATGATGCCGCCTTTAACACCGGTCACGGCGGAGTTGATAAAACAGTCGGCAGCCACATTCATGCCTACATGTTTCATGCAGACCAGTGAACGTTTTCCTGCGAACGACATTCCCAAAGCTGCTTCCATGGCAGTTTTCTCGTTGGAACACCAGCGGTTGTGGATACCTTTTTCGGCAGTAATCGCTGCTGTCTGGATATATTCGGTAATCTCCGTCGAAGGAGTACCCGGGTAGGCGTACACACCGGATAGGCCGGCGTCTAATGCAGCCTGTGCAATGGCTTCATCGCCAAGTAAGAGTTGTTTGCTCATTTTTTAGTGTTTAAGTGTTAATCATGGTTTTAGTAACAATCGCAAATATAGCTTTTTGCTTTTGTTTTATTATGATATTAGTTGAAAATCTTTCTTTCGTTTAACGCCTTCCAATACTTTCTGGCATTTTTCATGTGTTCGGCGTAGTTGGCTGCAAAATTATGGGTTCCTGAAAAATCTTCTTTGGCACACATATAAATGTAATTGTGTCTGGTGTAATTCAGGACTGCGTCTATACCTATGGGGGTGGGAATGCGGATAGGGCCGGGGGGCAGGCCGAGGTTGCGGTAGGTGTTGTAGGGCGAATCGATGGTGAGGTGTGCATTGGCAATACGGCGCAGGCTGAAGTCTTGCAGGGCAAACTTGATGGTAGGGTCGGCTTGCAGCGGCATGCCGGCGTGGATACGGTTGATGTACAGGCCGGCAATCATGGGCTTTTCCTGGTTGTTGTTTGTTTCCTCTTCAACGATGGAAGCGAGGGTGCATACCTCTTCCTGTGTCATGCCGATGGCTTTCGCTTTATTGAGCCGTTCCCGATTCCAGAACTTCTGATGTTCTTTCTGCATCCGTTCGAGGAAATCCTCTACGCTCATGTTCCAATATACCTGGTAGGTTTCGGGTATGAAAAGGCAGGCTATTGTCGCTTTGCTGTATCCCAGCCGTTGCTGGAGCAGAGAGTCATTTATCACTCCGGCTATTTCGGCGGAATCAATCATCAGTTGTTTCCCTACGTTACGCGCCAGCCTGTCCAAAGTGCGTACGCTTCCGATGGTCAGGTTCATGGGGGCTTGGTATCCTCTGTAGAAACGGTTGAATACATGGTAAACGTTCTCGCCGGGACGTATCGCATAGCGTCCGGTGTGGATGTTACCGGAGTAATCGCGCCATTGGGACATCCATTTGAAACCGTTGAAACTATTGGGCTTTCCTTGTGCTTTTATCTTATTGTATATGGAGTCTGTCGTATCGTCGCGGTCGATGTAGATATAAACTGTCTTTTGCGGATGAAATTGCGGAGTGAACAGGTAGTAATACATTGTACCCGCACTTGCAATGCCTATGAAAAGAATAACCGCCAGTGCTCCGAAAAGGATTCTTTTTTTCTTTTTTTCCATCATAATCTTGATTGTTTTTGAGTCGGGCAAAGTTAGCAAGATTTGGGAATAAAGAGAATGCTTCCCTTGTTTTATTCATGACAGGAAGAGGGGGATGTGTCAATATATACTTGACGATTTCTTTTAGATACGGAAAACACGGATTTCACAGATTTTCTTTATTCTTTTTCTGTGAAATCCGTGTTTTCCGCGTAATCCGTGCCTAAACAAAGAAACAAATAGTAAGCGGATTTTAGTTTTGACACACACACACACATTCTCTTCGGATGTTTCAGCACTTGGATTTCAAATCCCGATTAATCGTCATCGTCGTCATCATCATCGTCATCGTCGTAGTGTCGACAATGTCTCTTGTGGTGTTTTTTCGGCTTTTTGTATTTGTGTTTCTTATGGTGGAATTTGTCATGGCGTTCACAGTATGAATTATAGTATTCATGCCAGCAGTCACTGTGGTGATGGACTCTGTTATAGAAAGGGTTATAATACATACTTCCCGGCTTTATACCAATCTCCACAAGGATACGGTTCCACCCGTAACGATGATACCGCTTGTAATAGTCGCATACATCACGCATCTTTTTTCCTGAAGTCCTGGCTATCTCAAGTGCAATTCCCACATTTCCCCAGTCATTGCCACAGCGTCTGTAGTAATCGTCTAAGGAATGGTTTGAAATATTATATTCCAGGCATAGGCGCTTTCTGTAATCAGAGAGTTCCACAGATGCATAGCGGTTAGCTCTGCCGATAAAGACGGAAATGCCATCCTGGGCAGGCAAAGCGCATGCAAGCAGGAGAAAAAGCAGTAGCAAATTAATCTTTTTCATAATGTTTCTAAGTTAAATGGGGTTCTGTTCCTTACTGTGCGAATATTTGGACAGTTTCCCGGTAACTTCTATTCCAGTTTTTCTTTGGCTTTTTCAATTTCATCGCCGGCTTCATCCAAAGCCTTCTTTACCTCATCCGCTCCCTCTTCAATCTGGTCCTGCGCCTCTTCGAGGGCTTCCTCAACAGATTCCTTTACATTTTCTACACGGTCTTTAACCTTGTCTTTAGCCTTTTTTTCTCTGCACGATGCAAAGGCAAGTGTAATTGTACATGCCAACATGGCGAATAATAATTTTCTCATATACTTACATTTTGGTGATATTGTGTAATTAGTTAAAATTCAAATGTAGAAATAAATATTGTGTTTGGCAAATTACGAAAATGTTTTTGAGTATCATACATGAGTAAAATGCCCTGCTTATTGATACGTTCTACACAGTGGAGTTTTTTTGAACTGTCGGATAATTAAGGAGATAAGTCTGCTTTGAAATATGTTTGTGAGCATATAAAAAGCTATCTGTTTCAGTTAGCTGCTCCTTTTGTAGGTAAATGCCATCTGTTCTATTATGATGTGTGGGGAATAAAGGGAATGAGAAAAATAATTTTTTTATTCGCACGACGGCTTTAAAAAGGAAAAAACGCTGATTATTTATTTGACAATCAGCGTTTTTTAGGAGAGCCGCTAGCCAGACTTGAACTGGCGACCTACGCGTTACGAATGCGTTGCTCTACCAACTGAGCTATAGCGGCAATGGGTTTTCGATTACGAGGTGCAAAGGTACATCTTTATTTGAATTTGCAAAAAGAATTGCCTGATTTTTTAGAAATATTTCTGTCTGGCATTTTTTCTATATTTGTGTATTTATCGGAGATATTATGGATAAAGCCGTATGGTAAAGACGTTTAACTCTATTGAGTGATTGGAAAAGTACTGTTTGGTATAAGTGGTGTTTGTGGCAAAATACCGGTTGCATTGAAGCCCGGAATTAATTCTTTTTCCAAAACTTCAAAAGGAAATAAATGTATATTATGAAAATAATATATTACCTTTGTCCCCAATTAAAAACATTACTAGATAACTAAAAGATTAATCAAAGATCTTACTTATGCGTAAATTTATACTATTGTGTTTGTTGGTATTTACGGTATCAAGTGTGGTATTTGCCCAACAAATGACGGATGAACAAGTCATTCTGTACGTGCAAGAGGCTCAGAGTCAGGGGAAGACACAACAGGAGATGTTGGTTGAATTGATGAAGAAAGGAGTCACAAAAGAACAAATCCAGAGAATACAGTCTAAATATTCAGGCAAATCGGACGGAAGCTCTGAGGAAAATGCCAATTTCATGGGAGAAGCGAACTCCCGTTTACGTACGCAGAAAACTTACGAGAACAAAAACAAGAATATCTCTCAGGATGAATCCGGCTTGGATAATCTCGGTTCCCAAAAGCAAAGTATTAAAGGGCTGCGGGCGAAGTCGGCCCAGCAACGCAACGGATATGGAACGGGATTGAATAACAATGGACAGCCGGGTTATGGTTATAATGGTTCTAAAAGCGCGGAAGACGCTTTTACACAACAGATTTTCGGACATAATATTTTCGATAACGAATATCTGACTTTTGAACCCAATATAAATGTGGCAACACCCGACAATTATCGTTTGGGGGCGGGCGATGAAGTTATTATTGATGTTTGGGGAGCTTCCCAGACTACGATTCGTGCAAAAATCTCGCCTGAGGGTACTGTGCAAATCGCAAAGTTAGGACCGGTTTATCTGAGTGGAAAGACCGTAAAGGAAGCCAATGATTATTTGAAACGCGAATTTGCCAAGATATATGCCGGTGTTGCGGGAGAAACTCCCAATACGCAAATAAATTTGACGTTAGGCGAAATCCGTTCCATTCAGGTGAATGTTATGGGTGAAGTTGTCGTACCGGGTACTTACACCCTCTCTTCATTCGCATCAGTTTTCCATGCCTTGTATTGGGCCGGCGGAGTAAATAAAATCGGTAGTCTTCGAAGCATAAAAGTCATACGCGACGGAAAGACGGTTGCAGATTTGGACATCTACGATTTTATCATGGAAGGTCGGCTGAAGGATGATATCCGTCTTCAGGACGGTGATGTGATTCTTGTCAATCCTTATCAGACCCTGGTGCAGATATTGGGTAAGGTAAAGCGTCCTATGTATTATGAAATGAAGCCTACGGAAACAATCGGTACGTTGCTGAGATATGCCGGCGGCTTTACAGGCGATGCGTATAAAAAAGCCATCCGTCTTGTACGCAAGAGCGGACGCGAGCATCAGATTTTCAATGTGGACGAAATGGATTATTCGGTATTCCGCCTGGAAGACGGTGATATGCTTACAGTGGATTCCGTTCTCAACCGTTTCGAGAATCGTGTAGAGATTCGCGGTGCTGTTTACCGTGAGGGCTTGTATCAGCTGAGCGGAGAGGTGAATACCGTGAAACAGCTGATAAAGAAAGCGGAAGGTGTACGTGGAGATGCTTTCCTAAATCGTGCCGTAATCAATCGTGAACATGAGGATTTGACGCGCGAGGTTATTTCCATAGATTTGAAAGGCTTGTTGAAAGGTGTGGTTGCGGACATTCCTTTGCAAAAGAATGATATACTTTATATTCCCAGCATTCAGGATCTGAAAGAAGAGCCTACGGTGACTATCCATGGTGAGGTTGCAGATCCGGGTACTTATCTTTATGCCGACAAGATGACCATCGAGGATTTGGTCTTGGAATCGGGTGGCTTGCTTGAAGCGGCTTCTACAACGAAAATAGATGTATCGCGCCGTATTAAATCTCCCAAAAGCACGGACGACAGTAATATTGTAGGCCAGACATTTACCTTTGACCTGAAAGACGGCTTGCTGATAGGAGCGGGGAGCGAGAATTTCTATTTGGAGCCTTTTGATGAAGTGTATGTCCGTAAAAGCCCTGCTTATCGCAAGCAGAAGAATGTGGGGATAATAGGAGAGGCATTGTTTACCGGTACTTACGCGTTGTCCAAGAAGAATGAACGTTTGAGCGACCTGGTCGCTAAAGCCGGTGGTGTTACATCCGATGCTTATGTAAGAGGAGCCCGTCTTATCCGTAAAATGTCGGAGGAAGAGCTTCGCAGAAAGGAAGATGCCACCCGCATGGCTATAAAGGTCGGTGCAGATTCAACTACTTTATATGTATATACGGTAGGTATTCATCTGGATGAGGCTTTGAAAAATCCGGGTTCTGATTATGATATGGTGTTGCGCGAGGGGGATGTATTGTTTATTCCTGAATATGTAAGCACAGTGAAAATCAACGGTGCCGTGATGTATCCTAATACCGTACTGTACAAAGAGGGAGAGAACAGCCGTTACTACATCAATCAGGCGGGCGGATATGCTTCGAATGCCAAGAAGCGCAGTGCTTTTGTAGTTTATATGAATGGTACCGTATCCCGCATACGCTCCGGTAGTAAGACGGCAATCGAGCCCGGGTGTGAGATTATCATCCCGACTAAGGATCCGAGTAAGCGTATGAGCGTGGCCGAAATGGTAGGTATGGGTACTTCTATTGCCACTTTAGGCACAATGATTGCTACTTTGGTTAATCTCTTTAAGTGATAAGGACAATGGACGAAAGTAAAATACAAAAGGCTCCGCAAAAACTGGAGGAACAGGAAATAGATTTGATTGAGTTGGCTCAGAAAGTGTGGGCCGAGCGTAAAATGCTTTATAAGGTATGCGGTATTGCGGCAGTGATTGGCTTGATTGTAGGATTCAGCATTCCTAAAGAGTATTCTACGGAAGTGACATTGGCTCCCGAAAGTGCAAGTAAAGTGAATGCCGGGAGTATGGGGGCATTGGCTGCTATGGCTGGCATCAACTTAGGGGGTTCTGTCGGAGAAGATGCCCTGTCGCCCGAACTGTATCCCGATATCGTTAAGTCAACTCCTTTTCTGCTGGAGTTGTTTGATGTAAGGGTCAAAGACCAGAAAGGCAAAATAGATACGACCTTATATGCTTATCTGGATAAATACCAGCGTTCGTCATGGATGGGTGCTGTAATGTCTGCGCCATTCAAGGCTTTGGGTTGGACCTTGTCTTTATTCAAGGATAAACCGGAGAAGAAGGAAGGAAAAATCGATCCGTTCCACCTGACATTGGATGAGGCGAAGGTGGCGGATGCTTTGAGTAAGCGTATCTTGGTTACGATTGATAAAAAAACAGGGGTTACAACTTTGGAGGTTACTATGCAAGACCCTTTGATTTCGGCTTCGTTAACTGATACCGTGATGCATTGTTTGCAGAATTATATCACAAATTACCGTACCAATAAAGCCCGTCATGATTTAGCTTTTACAGAAAAATTATATAAAGAAGCAAAGGCGGATTATGAGAAAGCTCAGAAAAAATATGCTACTTTTGCAGATGCCAACCAGAATGTGGTTCTGTTAAGCTATCGTGCCGAACAGGAACGTTTAAAAAACGAAGTTGAGCTGGCTTATACTGTTTATACCCAGGTTTCCGGACAATTGCAGATGGCAAGAGCCAAAGTGCAGGAGATTACTCCGGTATATACGGTTGTGCAACCGGCTACCGTTCCTTTGCGTGCTGCCAAGCCTAATAAGATTATGATTCTTATAGGTTTTGTATTCTTGGCAGGAGTGGGATGTGTTGGCTGGATATTATTTGTGAAGGATTTATTTAAAGATTGGAGAAAAGCAAACAAAGCAATATGATGGCTAATAATGATATGAGTCGTTGGTGTGTTCTGTATACGGCGCCAAAGTCGGAGCGTAAATTAGTGCAGCGCCTGCATGTAGCAGGATATATGGCATTTTGTCCTATGCAAATCGTATTCAAGAAGTGGAAAGGACAGACCAAAAAAGTGTTTGCACCTCTGTTTCCCGGCTGTGTTTTTGTAGAAGAAGCGGCGGGTGTGGAGTCGTTTGTTGTTTCGCAGGGTGGTGTATCTTTCTTACTGGACGCTGAGGATCAGAAGCTGTTTGTTTGCGCCGATAAAGCAGAGTTGCCGACAAAGTTTGTGCATCTGTTGAAATAGAGGCCACTTTCTTCCCGGCATAAAAAAAGCTACATTCCAAATGTAGCTTTTTTTATGCCGGGAAGCATTGTTTTTTAATCAAACAAACTCTTGAACTTCTTGAAAATCTTCTCCTTGATAGAAGTATTCGGCTTGAAGTTATCCGACCTTTCCATTTCTTCCAGCGCTTTTTTCTCTTCCTTGTTCAGTGTTTCGGGCACATATACGCTGACATTCACCAACAGGTCTCCGGTTCCGTATCCGTTTACGTTAGGCAGTCCTTTGCCGCGCAGGCGGAGAACCTTACCCGGCTGTGTACCCGATTCGATTTTTACCTTAACCTTGCCGTCAATGGTGGGTATTTCTACTGCACCGCCCAATGCGGCTGTCGGGAAACTGAGCAACAGGTTGTAAATCAAATCATTCTCATCGCGAATCAGTTCCTTGTCCTGCTCTTCCTCTATGAGAATCAGCAGGTCGCCCGGTACGCCGTTGTGTTTGCCCGCATTGCCTTTACCGCCCATGGAGAGCTGCATGCCTTCGGCTACACCGGCAGGAATTTTCACGGTAACGACTTCTTCGCCGTAAACGATACCTTCGCCTGCACATTCCTTACATTTATTCTTGATGACCTTGCCTTCGCCACCACAGGTAGGACAAGTGGTACGCGTCTGCATTGTGCCGAGGATGGTCTGCTGGTTGCGGATTACCGTACCGCTGCCCTTACAGGTAGGGCAGGTTT
>OHIK01001064.1_pt1 | contig 12274 bp, 8 predicted proteins | sample 1568241 | NCBI WGS metagenome assembly OHIK01 (sample SAMEA3879567, study PRJEB24766) | human gut metagenome | biome: human-associated habitat; feature: feces | place: USA | collected 1985/1987 | reverse complement strand
CGAGTGCAGGTCGTTCACCGTGGCGGCGAAGGAGGCGTGGCGTATCTGCGTCTCGGCGTAATGCCCGTAAGGACGGCGCTGGTAGATCACCCCGTTGGAGGTAAGCGCCTTGAGGCGGTTCAGCTCGGCGTAGCTCTGGCCGGACATCTCGTCGATGACGATCAAGAAGCAGTCCGCCATCATCTGCTGGAAATCCTTGCTATAGGGGTCGATGTTTCCCGTGAAGAGATAGTCCCGCAGCTCGGGCGGCACGAGGTTCCGCAGCCACGAGGTCTTGCCCAGCCCCTGTCCGCCGGCCAGCAAGAGGATGGCGTGGTTCTCCCGCCCCAGCTCCATGGAGCAAGCCACTTGGGCGATGAGCCAGCGCTTGAGGCAGCCCCGCCAGAAAGCCTGCCGGGTAGTGTCTACGGTATCGGCCAGCTGCCCGATCCAGTCCGTCACCCCGTCCCACGGGACCAGCCCCTCGAAATAGCTGCGGAAAGGATGATACGTCTCGCTGAAGTCCGACAGGAGGATGGCCCTGAGGTCGTTCGGCGAGCAAGCGTAGCCCGCCTTCTGGAGATTGCGCCAGAGGCTGTTCACCCAATAGTCGCTCACCGTTTGGAAAACCGGCTTCGGGCCGTTCCGCTTCTTTCTCGTGGCCACCTCCACGTATCCCCTCACCTCGTTCTTGCGGGTGAGGAAACGCTCGGATATATACGCCTCCACGGCAGCGATGTCCAGCGAGCCGCGGCCTGTCCCCCGGGGCGTGGCGGCGCCCTTCTCGGCGGCGTGCTCCTCCACGTGGCTGTAGGCGTTCCTGATGGCGGTGAGGCGCTCGTCCGCCGGCAAGTCGGCGAAGGCGGTAGCGGCGTAAGCCTCCATCTCGGCCTGCTTCACGCCCAGCCGGTTCGCCCGGGCGGCCATGACGAAGATGAAGTTATTACGGTTGCCCTCGGCGTAGGCGCCTTTCCGCTCGGCGGTCCGGCGAGCCTTCTCCAGCGGCGAGGCCATCTTCCTTTTCTTCGTCCCGGGAGCTGTCTTGCTTACCTCCTCCTTCCAGGTAAGGGGTAGCGGGTCGAGGCCCTCCGGCACCTCGCCGGTACCCTCCAGCCAAGGGCGGTAGGCGGGCGAGAGATATAGGGCGGGGTCGTCCGATACGAAGCAAAGCCGCCCGATGTCGCTGCCCGAGGTATCCAGCTCCACGTCGAGCCGGGTGGCGTACCAGCGGCTCACGGCCTCGTACACCCTCCGGTGATTACCCGGCGTGGCGGTCTCGCTCGTGGCGGCGTAAGCGATGAGTTTCGCCCCGTCGCCGCTGGGACTGCGGAAATACGCCACGGTATAAGGCGCTTCCGTGGCGAGCGGGGCGATACGCTCCAGCTCCCGTTTCCCTACGTGGTCGATGTCGAGTATCACCAATTGGTTGTAGCCGGTGATGTAAGGATTGAGGCGCTTCTTGGTGTAGGTGGCCTGCGGGGTGAAAGCGGGCAGGGTTTTCTTTAGCTTGGCGGCCCGTTCCTTCTCGCCCGCCGCCAGCGCCTTCCGTATCTCGCCGATGGTCAGCCTGTACGTTCCTCTCCGGATGTTCTCCAATACTCCCTCCAGCGAGGCGTCTCCCTGGTATCGCCCGAAAAGGGCGAATAAAGATGTGTTTATCATGATATAAATTTAAATGATAAAAAAAGAGCCAGTATCTCTGGCTTGATGGCGCTAAGGTAGGGAGGCGCTTTGGGACGCCTCCCAAGTTTTAACTTTTGTTATAAAAAAAGGGAAATAGGTTATTCATGCGCCTTTCCGTATTCCTCCTGCATCGCGGAGAGGATGCTCCGGAAGCTCCTTGGCTCCGGGCAGCCGTTGGGGTGTATCTCGAACACCTCGTCCAGCGCCCGTATCATGGCTTCCCGGTTCGTCTTCCCGTTTACCCGGAACCGTTGGTCATCGAGGATGGGCAGTATCAGCCGCACGAAGTCTTTCACGGAGCCCGTGTAGATGATCTTCTCCCGTTTCACCAGATCCTCCTCCGGTTGGTAGTCTTTAAACAACTTATGTACCTCCCTTGCGTTTTTTATCAAATCCACCCATGCCTTTCGGAGATTTTCCAGACTATCCAGCAGCTTTCTCACGCTTGTTTCCGCTTCCCGGAAACTGACTTTTTTTCATGGATCATTAATTGTTAAAGTTGAAAACGTCACAAAGTTATATTATCCTCGTGATAATTCCTCGGAAGTTGTTGCTTTGTCGGATATATATGCCTATATTTGGCATGAAACTTTAAATCTGGATCTTATGAGAAAGCTTCTGGGGCTTTTATGCGTATGCGCGTTGGCTATCGCTACGGCTGGGGCGCAAGATGTGGGGGGAGATTATATTTCTTCCGCTGCCGTCCAATCCGTGATCTACCATGGGAAGGAGCAATTGAAATATCCCACCTCGATAAGAAATCATCCTTATTTGAAGAGCGAGGAATACGTACCCGGGGACTTGAGCTTCGAAGGCATCCTCTACAAGGGCGTGAAGATGCGTTTAGACCTGTACAAGAATGAGCTATTGCTGTTCTCTCCGGACAATCGCTATAATATCGTCTTGCCGAGCGATCGGGTAGACTACGCCGAGTTTCACGGGTACCATATCTTCTACAGGCATCCGGACGAGCGGTCGGGCAACCTGCCGGAAGGCTATTACCTACGCTTGTATGAAGGGAAGTGTACCGTGCTGGGGAAATGGTCTTGTACATTATCCAAGACGATAAAAGATATGCAGCTGGATGATTCCTTCGATCAGTCCGTAAAATATTACATCCGGAAGGAGGGCGTTTATTATACCGTGAGGAGCAAAGGCTCCGTGTTGAAAGTCTTCAAGTCCAAGAAAAAAGAGCTGGCCCGGTATATCAAGCAGCGAAAGCTGGATTTCAGGCACGCCCCCGAGGAAGCCATCGTAGCCGTGGTGAGACAGTATGAGAGAATTGAAAATTGAGAATTGAAAATTGAAAATTAAGGGGGTATGCGAAAGGGGATATGTTTATTGGTTTTGTGTTTGCTGTCTGGCTGGGCGGCGAGGGCACAGCGGACGGTCGATCTGGATTTCCGGCAAGTTACGTTGAATGTCGTGTTCGACGCTATCGAGCGGCAGACCGGACAGCCCGTCTACCGGCAACCCTTGGAGACGGACTCCACGATCGTCAGCGTACACAGTGAGAAGGAAGAGCCCTTGGTGGCGTTGCGGCACGCGTTGGAGGGGACTCCCTTCCAAGTATCCTCGTATGGCGGTGCCTTCTTCGTATTGAGAGATAACACCTTGATGACCTCCCTGCCCGAGAACTTCTTCCTGCGGGAGAAGCGGAGAGAGGGCGATGGCGACGAGGAAGGCTCCGGTATCTCCCTGATGGCGGGCCGGAAGCAGCAGAAGGCTACCTCAGAGAACAAGGTCTACGAGATCGGCGACGCCTCGGGCAAGGCGGCGGACCGGGTCACGGTGACCGGCAATATCAGCGATTTCAAGACCGGCGAGCCGATGGTGGGCGTGGCCGTGTTCGTGAAGGACCCGATGATCGGGGCCACGACCGACGCTTACGGCTATTATACGCTGCGCCTCCCTCCCGGACGGCACGAGCTGTACATCCAAGGCATGGGCATGAAAGACACCCGGCGGCAGATCATGCTCCATTCCGACGGCAAGCTGGATATAGAGCTGGAGGAACAGGTCTACACCTTGAAGGAGGTCACGATCTCCTCCGAGAAGATCGCCAACGTGCGGAATACGACGATGGGCGTGGAACGACTGAAGGTGAAGGATATAAAGAATATCCCGATGGCGTTCGGCGAGGTGGATATCATGAAGGTAGTCATGTCGCTCCCCGGCGTGAAGGCGGTGGGCGAGGCCTCTAGCGGCTTTAACGTGAGGGGCGGGGCGACAGACCAGAACTTGATCCTCTTCAACGACGGCACGGTCTATAACCCGACCCACCTGTTCGGCTTCTTCTCCGTCTTCAACCCCGACGTGGTGAAGGACATGGAGCTGTACAAGAGCAGCATCCCCGCCAAGTATGGCGGACGTATCTCCTCGGTACTCGACATCAACAGCCGGGAGGGGAACAAGAAGGAGTTCAAGGGATCGGCGAGCATCGGCTTGCTGACCAGCCGCCTTACCTTGGAGGGGCCTCTCTTCTCCGAGAAGACCTCCTTTATCGTGGGCGGACGTACCACCTACTCGGACTGGATCTTGAAGAAGCTCCCCGAGAAGAGCGGCTATAAGGATGGCAACGCCGGTTTTTACGACCTGAACGCCACGATCAACCATAAGTTCGACGAGCGGAACAATCTGTATCTGAATGGCTACTACAGCCACGACCGTTTCCGCTTTAACGCGGATGAGCGGTATGCCTACGAGAACGCCAACGCCTCGGTGAAATGGAGGCATATCTTCTCGGATCGTTTCACGGGGGTCTTCACCGCCGGCTACGACCATTATGGCTACAATACCCGCAACACGGATAACCCGGTGAACGCTTATTCCCTCGCTTTCCGTATCGACCAGATGTACGGGAAGATGGACTTCACGCATTACCTGAGCGATAAGCATACGCTGGATTTCGGAGCCAGCTCGTTGTTCTACGGCTTGGAGCCGGGGAAATACCTTCCCTATGGCGGGGAGTCGCTGGTGAAGGAGGACCGGATGGAGAGGGAGAAAGCGGTGGAGTCCGCTATCTACGTGGGCGATCGTTGGGATATCACCTCCCAGCTCTCCTTGAACGTGGGGGTGCGTTATTCCATCTTTAACGTCTTGGGACCCCGTACCTATAATCTCTATGCCGACGACCAACTGCCTTCCTTGGCTACCGTGACGGGCAGGGTGGATAAGACCGGGGCGTTCAAGACGTACCACGGGCCGGAGTTCCGGGTATCCGCCCGTTACGCCTTTACCGAGGACTTCTCCGTGAAGGCGGGCTTTAATACGATGCGCCAGAACATCCATAAGCTATCCAACACGACGATCATGTCGCCCACGGATACGTGGAAGTTGAGCGACGCCAACATCAAGCCGCAGACGGGTATGCAAGTGGCCGCCGGGCTCTACCGGAATTTCTTGAACAATACGATCGAGGTCTCCTTGGAGGGGTATTACAAGACGATGAAGGATTACCTAGATTACCGGAACGGCGCCGAGCTGCTGATGAACCACCATATCGAGACGGACGTGCTGAGGACTGAGGGCCGTGCCTATGGCGTGGAGCTGATGGTGAAGAAAACGCAAGGGAAGTTGAATGGCTGGGTAAGCTATACCTACTCTCGCACGCAACTGCGGCAGAACGACCCGATGATTGTTACCCCCGTAAACAACGGGGATTGGTACGCCGCCGATTTCGATAAGCCGCACGACTTGAAGTTCGTGGGTAACTATAAGTTCACGCATCGTTTCAGCTTCTCGCTGAATTGCGACTATAGCACGGGGCGGCCGATTACTTTACCGGTCTCCAAGTATCATTATGGGGGCGGTGAGTTTGTTTACTATTCCGACCGTAACCAATACCGTATCCCGGACTTCTTCCGGATGGATGCCTCGTTCAATATCGAGCCGAGCCACCACCTGACCTTGCTCACGCATAGCACGATCTCCTTCGGGGTCTATAACCTGACGGGGCGAAAGAACGCCTACTCGGTGTATTATATATCGGAGAACGGGAAATTGAAGGGATATAAGATGGCGATATTCGGGGTGCCTATCCCGTTTATCTCATATAATATAAAGTTTTAGGAGGAAGTTGAGATGAGGAAAGGATCTAAGATAAAAGATTATATAAAAGGCTTTCGTTGGCAGCTCGGGGCGTTGCTGTTATTATTGTCCGCCTGTGTCACGGATTACGAGCCGAAGGGTTTGGAGCAGGTACGGGACTTATTGGTGGTGGATGGTATCATCACGAATGGCGAGACTACGATAAAGCTCCGGAGAAGCGTGGGCCTGACCGACGATTTCACGGAGGATGAGTTCGTGAATAACGCTAAGGTAGTGGTGGAGCGTGAGGATGGAATTGTTTTCGCCTGCGCTAATTCCTCCGGGAAAGGGGAGTATAAGGTGGATATGGGAGATTTGGATCAGGGTAGCCGGTATCGGCTGCGTATCTCGCTGGATGGGCTGGAGTATGAGTCCGACTATCTGGGGCCGGAGATAACGCCTCCGATCGACTCGATTTCCTTGCTGAAGAAGGGGCCGGGAGAGGATGTTCGTCTTTGTGTGTCTACGCATAATGCTCAAGGTCAAACCTCTTATTTTCGCTGGATGTACAAGGAGAATTGGGAGGTGCAGGCGGAGATTTATATGGAGGCCGAGAAGATAAATAATGTGGTCGTAATGTACGATTTGCTTACATCGAATAACTGGTATTATTGTTGGGGGAAGGACAGCTCGAAGGTGATCTCCTTAGGTAGTTCCGAGAGGCTTACGGAGAACGTGATCTCCAACAAGAGTCTGGCCTCGTATCATCCCTACAATCGTCGTTTCTCCATATTATATCATGCGGAGGTGGAGCAATACGCATTGCGTCGGGAAGCTTACGATTACTACTTTAATTTGCAGAAGAATATAGAGGAGTCCGGTAGCCTGTTCGCCCCTATCCCCTCGGAGATGAAAGGGAATATCCGCTGCGTGACGGATCCGGAAGTCCCGGTGATCGGCTTCGTGGAAGTATCGACAGTCACCCGCCTCAAGCGTTTCTTTCCGGAGATCGAGGAGATCTATGAGGCTGAGGTTACGGGTTGCGCGAGCACGATCGTACAGGGGGAGGAATATGAGGATAATTCGGATTACGGGTATGTGGTCTATAATCCGATGGATTCGAAGAGTAATGTTTTCGCCTTGAAACGTTGTATGGATTGCGGCCGTTATGGGTCGAAACAGAAGCCCTCTTGGTGGCCGACTAGTCATTTATAATTTTAGCTGTTATGGAGAAGTCTATGATAAAACAATTGATCTTATCTGTTCTCTGCCTTTTATGGGCGGGGCAAACGATTTTCGCCGGGGAATTGAGAGAGCGGGTTTATCTACAAACGGATAAGCAGTTTTACCTGTCGGGTGAGCTTGTATGGATGAAGTTCTTAACGACGGATACGGAGCGGCAGTTGTCCGACGTGAGCAAGGTCGGTTATGTGGAGCTACTTGATAGCGCCTCGGCGGTCGTGCAAGCCCAACTGGTGCTGGAGAACGGCATTGGCGAGGGATGCCTGCAGCTACCTTCTTCCTTGCCGACCGGAAACTACCGGCTGGTTGCCTATACCCGCTATATGAGGAATGAAGGCGAGGAAGTATTCTACGAGAAGCCGCTAACGGTGGTGAATACATTCGTGACAAATGAGGCCATGATGACGGATACCCTATTGCCCTCTTACTCATTTACAAGACAAGAGAGCCTGATCTCCGTATCACCGGACCAGACAGTCTATAACACACGCTCGGGAGGGGAAATCCGGATAAAAGGTTTGCCATCGGATCTGCGGACCCTATCCGTCTCTATCGCCGGGATTGATTTATACAAACCTTCCGTGCGGAATGGCATCGTCGATTGGAAAAAGGAAATGGCTTCCATAGGGCAACCTCCCATTCATGGTAATTTATTGGCGGAATACGAAGGACCGATTCTGACGGGTAAAATGATCGATATATCTACGGGCGAACCTTCGTCTAAAGAGACGGTAAGGCCTCTATTAGGCTTTTCCGGGAGTGAGATCCGTCTTTTCGGAGGGCAATTGAGTGCCGCCGGTGAGGTGACTTTCTTTACGAAACACATATCCGGAACGCATGAGATCGTAACGGTGGCTTTATCCCCTTCCTCCTCTCGCTACCGGGTGGACATCGAATCTCCTTACGCTACGCATCCGGAGAAGGAGCTTCCCGCCTTGAGATTGAATCCCGCTTGGCAAGACGAGTTGGTGAAGCGGAGCGTGGGGCTACAGGTGTTGCATGCTTACCGGTCTGATTCCTTGGTTCGGGAAAAAGCGGAGAAGCCTTGGTTCCAGTGGCAACCGGATTGGAGTTATCTTTTAGATGAGTACACCCGTTTCACGACGATGGAGGAAGTCGTGATCGAGTTTATCCCCGGCCTCCGCTTCCGTAAGATGGATGGGGTTCGCCGGTTGGCGGTCCTGACCGAGGAGCGGATCGGGTATACGATCGGTAACTCATTGGTTTTATTGGATGGTATCCCCATCACCGATCACGAGATCATTTTTAAGTACGATCCCCTAAAAATCCGGAAGATCGATGTGTATAAAGGTAAGTACGTATTCGGTGGGCAGATATTCGACGGTATCGCCTCCTTCTCCTCTTATGAGCATAATTACCCGGGTCTGGTAGTCGATAACTCCACCCAGTTCTTTGATTATGAGGGCACGCAAGCCCAGCGCATCTTCTATATGCCCGCTTACCGGACAGAGACCGAGAAGCGATCTCCCGTTCCGGATTTCCGCCATACCTTACTTTGGCGACCCGATATCCGGACAAACGGCGAGTCCTCTATATCCATCCCCTTTACCACCTCCGACCTGACCGGTGATTTCACCATCACCATCGAAGGCCTCACCCGAACCGGCGAGGCCCTCTACGCAACGGAACAATTTCGGGTAAAATAACGTGCGGTATGGATTATTCTATTTATCTTTGTCTTGACAAATAAAAAATCTTACTATGAAAAAAGAAATCGGAAAATGGTTGATGGATATCGCTAAGTATGTAGTGACTGGCGGAATCATTAGTACATTCATCAGTAATTATCAACAGCAGAGTTGGATCATTTATATAAATGCGGCAATTGTTGCTATAATTACTTTTTGGGCGGGTATCCGCTATTTTAAGGAAGGAGAAAGGGCTGAAAACAGTAAAAAAAGGAGGAAATAGTTATGGGACCTTATTTATTCTTTTGTAGTATAGTGGTTATTCCTTGTGTCGTTTATCTGATATATTCATATACGCATACAAATAAGAATAACGTAATGGATAGCGATAAATAGTTACTTGGATATCTTCGTTCTCATCTTAAATCCGTACTTTTGGCGAAAAATCAGATTTAAAGATGAGAAGTTTCGCTAGTGACAACAATTCCGGCGTGCATCCCCGGGTAATGGATGCGATCATCAAGGCAAATGATAATCATGCGGTTGGATATGGTGATGATCCTTGGACAGAGGCCGCTATAAGTAAGATACAAGAAGTGTTCGGCAAGGATGCCTCTCCCTTTTTCGTGTTTAACGGAACAGGGGCGAACTCCGTGGCCCTGCAAGCCGTGACCCGTCCGTTTAATAGCATCCTGTGCGCCGAGACCGCTCATATCAACGTAGACGAATGTGGTGCTCCCGCACGAATGACCGGCTGCGCCATCGTCACGATCCCTACGACGGACGGTAAGCTGACACCGGAATTGATCCGTCCCCATCTGAAGAACTTCGGGGTTTGCCACCACTCGCAACCCAAGGCCGTTTATATCTCCCAAGTATCGGAATTAGGTACGATCTATACGATAGAGGAAGTGAAAGCGATCGCCGATCTCTTACATTCGTACGATATGTATCTGCATATGGACGGAGCCCGCTTGGCGAACGCCTGCGCTTACCTGAATTGCACGATGCGCCAAGTGACCGTAGACGCGGGCGTGGATATCTTGAGCTTCGGAGGCACGAAAAACGGTATGATGATGGGAGAGGCCGTGGTCTCGTTCCGTCCGGAGATCACGGAGAACCTGCGATTTTACCGGAAGCAATCCGCTCAGTTAGCCTCGAAGCTACGTTATCTCTCCGCCCAGTTCATCCCTTATCTGGAAAATAACCTCTGGCTGGAGAACGCCATGAAAGCGAATATCAGCGCCGCCAAGCTGGCGGACGTGCTACGGCAATACCCGGAGATTCATTTTACGCAGAAGATCGAGTCCAACCAGCTCTTCTTCACGATCCCTACCGAGGCGTTGAGGAAGTTGCAAGATAAATATTTCTTCTATATGTGGAACGAGGAGATCAACGAGGCCCGTCTCGTTACCTCTTGGGATACTTCCGGCGAGGATATCGCTGAGTTCGAGCAGTCATTGAAAGAGATATTCGGTTAAGGTATAGATATAAAATGAATATAAACATTAGATCGAATCCTATGAGGAAATGGTTTATTTGGGCGATCGTTATGATCGGATGTTTGCCCATAAATAAGGCATTGGCACAGCAAAGCGGCGATGCCGAGCGGAATACGTTGCGTATCATGAGCTATAATATCCGCAACGGAAGGGGCATGGATGAGGTGACGGACCTCGGGCGTATAGCGGAGGCTATACGTAAGGTAGCCCCCGATGTAGTCGCCGTACAGGAGGTAGATAGCGTGACCGGAAGAAGCGGCGGGATCGACGTGCTCCGGACGTTGGGAGAACGCACCCTGATGTTCCCTACCTACGCCCCGGCCATCGACTTCGATGGCGGTAAATACGGAGTAGGTATGCTGAGCAAGGAGAAGCCGGTAAGCTACCGCTATATCGCCCTTCCCGGACGGGAGGAGGAACGGGTCTTGCTATGGGTCGAGTTCGAGAGATATATCTTCTGCTGCACGCACCTCTCCTTGACGCCGGAAGACCGGATGCTCTCCTTGCCGATCCTTCGGCGGGAAGCCGCTTCCGCGCATAAGCCCCTGTTTATCGCCGGGGATTGGAACGCTACGGCGCATTCCCCCTTTATCACGGAAATCAGCAAGGATTTCCTGCTATTGAGCAATCCTAAACAGGCTACCTTCCCGGCTTCCGCACCGGATAGCTGTTTGGACTATATAGCGGGTTATGTAAAGAATGGACAGCCCTTTACCCGTTTGTCCGCATGGGTTCCCGAAGAGGCGGTGGCATCGGATCATCGCCCGGTCGTGACGGAGGTTCGCCTGAAGGCCAAGCCGGAAGAGATCTTTTATGCGGCGCCCTATCTCCAAAATCCTACGGAGGGCGGTATAACGGTGATGTGGCAGACCCATGTCCCTACGTATAGTTGGGTAGAATACGGTACGGACACGCTGAATTTGAAGAAGGCCCGCACCATCGTGGACGGTCAAGTGATATGCAACGGCTTGCATAATAAGATCCGGCTGACGGACCTACGACCGGGGCAAACCTATTACTACCGGGTATGCTCGCGAGAGATCATGCTTTACCAAGCCTATAAGAAAGAGTTTGGCGAGACGGCGGTATCCCCGTTCTACACCTTCACGCTCCCTTCCGTGTCCCAAAAGGATTTCACGGCCTTGATCTTTAACGACCTGCATAAGCAGATCCCGACCTTGGAGGCTTTATACGAGCAGGTGCGTGATATCCCTTATGATTTCGTGGTATTTAACGGGGATTGTATCGACGATCCGGCCCATGAGAAAGAAGCTTTGTATCACTTGGCCTATTTATGCGGGAAGGTGGGCGCCAGTCGTGTACCCGCCTTCTTCCTGAGAGGCAACCACGAGATCCGCAACGCTTACTCGATCGGCCTGCGTGCCTTGTTCGACTATGTGGGCGATAAGACGTATGGGGCATTCAACTGGGGAGATACCCGTTTCGTCATGCTGGATTGCGGCGAGGATAAGCCGGATAGCACATGGGTGTATTATGGCCTGAACGATTTCACCGGTCTCCGGAAAGATCAAGTGAGTTTCCTCTCGAAAGAATTGAACGGCAAGGAGTTCAAGCAAGCCTCGAAGCGGGTTTTATTGAACCATATCCCTATCTACGGAAACGGGGATGCCTATGAGCCTTGTCCGGAGCTTTGGGGAAGCCTGTTGGCGAAAGCCCCTTTCAACGTGAATATATCCGCCCATACGCATCAATACGCCTTCCACCCGAAAGGCTCGTTGGGAAACAACTTCCCGGTGATCGTAGGCGGGGGGTATAAGCTCGATTCGGCTACGGTGATGGTATTGCGGAAGAAAGGAAACGAGATGAGTCTGCGAGTGTTGAGCGCAAAAGGGGAGACCTTATTAGACTTGAAATTATAAGAGACAGGATGAATACGGATTTGATTTACGGGATTGATGACCGTCCGCCTTTGAAAGAGACGTTTTTTGCCGCCATCCAGCATCTGCTGGCTATTTTCGTGGCGATCATAACACCTCCCTTGATTATCGCCGGGGCGCTGAAACTGGATCTGGAGACGACCGGTTTCTTGGTTTCCATGGCTCTGTTCGCCTCCGGGGTATCCACATTCGTTCAATGTCGTAAATTAGGACCGGTCGGGGCGGGGCTGCTATGTATCCAAGGAACCAGCTTCTCGTTTATCGGCCCGATTATCACGGCTGGTTTGGCGGG
>OHIK01001063.1_pt1 | contig 12275 bp, 11 predicted proteins | sample 1568241 | NCBI WGS metagenome assembly OHIK01 (sample SAMEA3879567, study PRJEB24766) | human gut metagenome | biome: human-associated habitat; feature: feces | place: USA | collected 1985/1987 | reverse complement strand
ATCGTCGTGAACATGGGCGTATTGCCCGCATATCCAATGCACTCGCCGGCACTCACGATATCGCCGATCGCGCGGTCGGACCTAAACACACCGGCGGCGGGGCTGTGGATTACACGCTCCTTGCCGTATCCGGCGATGACACCCGGCACGCCCGTATTGGGCTGGGGCGAGCCCTGGGTAATCACGCGGCCCAAAAAATGCCCGCGCATAGTCTCGACCACGGCATCGCAATCGACCGGCGCGGTAAAGCCCGGCCCCACGGCGATGACGGCAGGCGCCATATCGCGCGTGGTGCCCAAGTTGCGCTTGGCCAGAATCGCGTCGACCACGGCAGCGGGCTTAAGCTCGCCGAGCATCTGTGCCTGGGGGTCCACCACCACGGCGACATCCCCCTCCTCGGTAATCTCAAGCGCCTCGGCCGGCGTCTGCGCCAACCGGGCGCGAATGCCCTCGACCTCGACCTCGCCCAAGCGAATGGCCTCGCAAAAACTGATCGTGCGACGGATGCACGTGGGGACCGCGGTATCGGCCATGACGACCGACACGCCGGCGCGCACCAGACGAGCAGCCACGCCCGTGGCGATATCGCCTGCGCCGCGAACATAAACGAGCATTCCCGGGGCACCTCCCTGTGCTACGGTTTGAGCAGAGCAAAAGCGGTTCTGCCGCTACGCTAATGATTATTTCTTATCGCAGCATTATACGGCGGTGAACAGATGGAAACGATAAACGGCGGCCTTGCCTCCACGCTCAAGATTGAGCCGGGCATCACCGCGATCATCGGCAGCGGCGGCAAGTCGACCTTGCTAAAGACGCTCGGCCTTGAGCTTATGCGCGTTGGCGGCCGCGCTCTCCTCTGCACCACCACGCATATGTTTCCCGTCGCCGGCGTACCATGGGACGGGTCGAGTCGTCGCCTGGACGCTGCACCTTGGAAGCCGGGCGCCTTACACGCCCCCGGTTGCACCTGCGAGACCTGCGCGGGGCTTGTACGGGGAAGCATCTGCCAAGCTGGTGTCTTGGACCCCCAGACGGGCAAGCTCTCCTCCCCTGCCGAGCCGCTCGACCAGCTGGCGCAGCGCTTTGACTACGTCCTGGCCGAGGCGGACGGCAGCAAGCGGCTCCCGCTCAAGGCGCACGCCCCGTGGGAGCCGGTCGTTCCCGCCGGCACGGCCAACGTCATCTGGCTCGTCGGCGCCTCGGGATTCGGCAAGCCCATCAACGAAGCCGTCCACCGTCCCGAGCTCTTTTGCGAGCGGTGCGGCTGCGAGCCCACCGACATCGCCACGCCCGAGCGCGTCGCCCGGGTGCTCAATGCCGAAATGCAGGCGCTGGAACTCAGCACCGCACGCGTCATGCTCAACCAAGTCGACACGCTCAGCGACCCCACGATGGCCGACCGCTTCGAGGCCGCCCTCGGCCGCCCCGTCGTCGCCACCAGCTTAAAAGGGTAGCTAATTTGGAACGGGGCTCCTTATTGTTTGATAAAGTCCGCCACGCGATCAAAGTACGAGCAGGCCGCAACGTGCTCCGAGACGCGGTGCTGGCCCTTGGCGGTGTCGACGTCCCACAACTCGTAGGCACGTGCCTCGACCAACTGGACATCGGCGCGGCCGCGCAGCAGCGACGATCCGCCATCCTTGCCCTTAAGCCCCATAAGGTCGGGAAAGAGACTCGCAGGGAACAGCACCGGCGAGGCGGGTTCACCGTTTAGGGCAAGACGCACGGGCGCAACGCCGCCGTTGGCCTTAAAAGCACCGGCGAGTGCTTCAAAGGAATCCGAACTCACGAGCGGCTGGTCGCCCGGCAAAAAGAGGCAGCCCTTCCAGCCGCGATCGGCTCCCCAGGTAAGACCGGCGCGCACACTCTCGCTCCTGAGCGCGCCATCGTGCAGCGCGCACGCGCAGCGCAGCTCACGGCAAATCTCGGCAACTTGGGGCCAGCGCGTCGTAACAACAACGTCAAATCCTTTGGGCACCGACTCAATCGTCCGCTGAATCAGCGGCTTTCCGCAGATATCAGCAAACATCTTGTTAGATCCAAACCGCTTGCCCTCGCCCGAAGCCATAATGACGCATCCAAGTTTCATGTCGATACCTCCCCTGAAGCCATCGTACCCATAACTCGCGCCGCGGGTGCATAAAGATGGTGTCCTGGCCGTTGGCGGCCTTATAACGCAGCGACGCTTTCGTTATTTGCGACCATGTGGCATTTGTGGCACAGTGAGCCCAAACTTATTTTTAGGAAGGCACCCATGACCCCCGCACAGATTGAGTTTTACAAGCGTCTTGCGCACAGCCTGGCGCTACAGTTTGGCCCCAGCTGCGAAATCGTCGTCCACGATCTGGAGACCGAGGACATGGACCACTCTATCGTGGTGATCGAAAACGGCCACGTCAGCGGACGTAAACTGGGCGACGGCCCCAGCCACATCGTGCTCGAGTCCATGAACGAGGATGCCACCGAGGTCCACGACCGCGCGCCGTATCTCACCAAGGCCGCCGATGGCAAGCTGCTCAAGTCGTCGACCATCTTCATTCGCGATGACGACGGCAACCCCGTTGGCATTATGGGCATCAACTTTGACATCACGCTCATGAAGGCGTTTGAGCGTTCGCTCGAAGCGCTCACCGGCACGGGCGACAAGGGATACACCGAGCCCGATCCCATCACCAAAAACATCGGCGACCTGCTCGAGGATCTGCTGCGCGAGTGCGAGCAGTACGTGGGCAAGCCTGCGGCCCTCATGACCAAGGACGAGCGCATTCGCGCTATCGGATACCTCGACCGCCGAGGCGCCTTCCTTGTCTCCAAATCGAGCGAGCGCGCCTGCGAGTTCTTTGGCATCTCCAAGTACAGCTTCTACAGCTACCTCAACGAGGCCAAGGCAGAGGCTGACGACAAGTAAACGACCCGCCTGAACCATCCTCCCCTTAGTACGAGTTCTTGAATGCGCGAATCCGGGCATCGGTGACAAGGCAAGTTCCATATAATCGAAGGGCTAGACAGTTCGAAAGGATGGGACAAGATGAGGCCGAGCAACGCATCGCGCAGCAGCCACGGAGGCACCGCGCCTACCGCCAGGCATGCGAAAAACGCGTTTGACGAGGGCGAAGACGATCTGTTTGCGTTGAGCCTCGACGACGTGATGAGCGACCAACCTTGGACCGCCGATGAACTCATGGGCGGCAAAACCCCTTCGGCAGACGATCCTACCGAGACGGCATCGTTTATCGCCGCGGCACAGCACAATGCGCCCGAACCGCCCGTTGCGGATCTCGACGACTTTGCAACCCGCCAGTTTGCCTTCGATTCCTGGGCCGCGGCCGACTTGGACGAGACCTCGGCCGACATGCCGGCGCTCGATATTCCGGTCAACCCGCTGTTTGCAGCTGCCGAGGAACGCGACTCCGATTACAGCGAAACAACAGCGTACAACGACCGCTTTGATGCCGCGTCCCGCGCCTCCCGCATTGAGACCGAGGACTACGGATCCGCATCGAGCGCATACGATAACGGCCCGTTTGCCGACGCGTCCACTCCCGAGTACAACAAGACCGGCGTAAAGGACGCATCGGCATCGTCGTATACCCGCGGCACCGACGACGAGCGCTTTGCCGACTACTACACCGAGGAAGAGCCGCCGCACTTCTCCGAGTTTCCTCAAGCGGCAAAGGTTGTCTTTATCGCCATCATCATCGCTCTGCTCGGCGTGATCGCGTTTGAGGGATTCCAGCTGTTCCGTGGCCCCACCGCGCCCGAATCGGCAACGCAGCAAAAAGAGGACGACAACCAGTACCTGGACATCAACACCCTCAAGGGCGACCCCAACGACGGAGACGAGTAGCGAAGGTTAAAGGAGGGCTGGAAGAGCCGGCAACGCGTTACGGCTCCAAGAGGCCCGCCATAAAGATGGGCAGATACAACACCTCTCCATCGCGGTGCAGGTTGCACTCAGCAAGCACCAGAGCACGGTCGATTCCGTAACCCTTCGTCACGAGCGCGTTGTCGAGCGCCGCATGGGACCTAAAGCTCTTGCCCGACTTGACCTCGATGGCAAGCACTTCCCCATCGAACGTCTCTTCCACAAAATCGAGCTCGCCAACCTTTTTCGATGTAAAGTAGCGCAATCTGAATCCATGGGCTTTGAGCTCTTGGGCAACAAAGCCCTCAAACGCCGCCCCCATATTCATGCCAAAGGGGCCTTCTGCCTCTCCATCAAAAACGCCTTGGGCAACCTTTTTGGAATACGACGACATGAGCATTCCGGTGTCCAAGTAAAACAGCTTAAAAAGACTTCGCTGCTCCCCCAATAAAAGGGGTGCCACAGGCGCGGTTACGTTATACACGGGAAGCGAAACACCCGCCTCCGACAGCCAGAGAAAATGGTCCGTCACCTGCGAAAAACGTTTAACACCGCTAATCGACGACAGCTTGAATCGCTTGTTTTTTGAACCGGACTCGCTAGGAATTAAATCGTAGATATCGCGAATAACCAGGCGCAGCTCGGGCGGAGCGTACTTTGCGATGTCATCGCGATACAGGGCGTGAAGATCGCGGTGGATGTTTCGAACCTCGTCGACATTGCGCGTCGCCAAGAAGGAATTGACCGCGTCGGGCATGCCTCCCACCACCACATACTGATGGAACAGATCGAGCAAGCGGTCATATAGATAATCTGGAAGCTCCCTCTCATCCTTAGACAGCCCCTGAGCATTTCAAACGCGCTGGCACCAACGCCATTTGCCCAGCAGAACTCCTCAAAGGTGAGCGGGTACATCTGGATCTGCTCGACATACCCCACCGGCAAGGAATCGATGCCCTCGAGCTCAACGCCAAGGAGCGATCCAGTAAGGATGTATCGAAAGTCGCCGCGCTGCACGAGGTATTTGATAAACGTCACCACATTGGGGCATCGCTGCACCTCGTCGATAACCACGACGGTTTTGTTGGCAACCATCGGCTGCGTCGCAGCGATAGACATGCGCATAAGAAGGTCGTCCGCGCTTTTTGCCGCCAAAAATGAATCGCGCACGGACGCGTCGGCGATAAGGTCGAACGTCACGACGTTTTCGAACGATTCACGTGCGAACGCGTTGACCAGATATGACTTTCCTACCTGTCGGGCGCCCTTGACCAAAAGGGCCTTGTTAGGCGACGAGACAAGCCAAGATTCAAATTGTGCTTTCGCTTTTCTCTGTAGCATAAGCGTACCCCTTATTACGTGCTGTTTTAGCACTAGGATACACTTTTCCGTGGTTGTTAGGTGCTCATTTCGACACTTTTCCGAGGTTTTAAAGTGTACATTACGACACTTTTCCATACTTTTATATGGTCGATTTCGACACTTTTTCTGATTTAAGCCTAGCAGCAGCTGGCGAAATCAAGCGCCGTCTGCACATCATTTCGCAGGCGGCGCTTGATTTGTGTCCGCGCGCGCTGATAGACTCCATCTTGCCCGCAAGGAGTGGGCGCGTTTTATCCAGAGTCGGGGTAGAGAGTTGGCTCCACGATCCCGACGCCAACCGGCCAAGAGGCACGGTGGCCCTGCCAACATCGATGAAAGGAGTCCGTATGGGCAATTTCTCTGTGCGCAGCGAGCGCAACTTCCACAACCTGGCAGCCAAGCCAAAACGAATGCATCTTCTGGACAAGCCGAACGGCTATGCCTCGGCCATGGTCAAGAGCAGCCTCTCCCACCAGATGCGCTTTACGGTGGAGAAGCTCGAGGAAGAGCTTTGCGCCGCCGGCAATCCGCACGTGCTGCAGATCAAGCTGCTTGGAGACGATTCGCGCGAGCCGTCTAGCTGGAAGCTCTTCGCCGACGGCATGTGCGTTGCGGACGGATCCGGCGCCTTTGCCCGCGAGCGCTTCTACGAGGGAGCCGAGGTGTTCCTGGGCCTGTGTCGCGATGCCGTGCGCGCGGCCGAGCTGCGCCAGTGGAGCCAGAGAGAGTACGAGCTGCTGAGTGTGGCACGCGGGATTGCGGGGGTATAGGCGAACGCACCCGCCACGCGAGACCGCAACAGCGTCGTTGGCAGGATTGTCCCTGCCTGACTCTTTGATTCCACGCCCGACCGTTCACCCGTTCGCCTCAACAGTCACCAGCAATGCAACGCTATAATTCTATAAACGCATTTGTATTGCATTTCGAGCGATGGGAGCGCAGATGCCTGGCAGTTACAAGGAACTCATTAAGAGCAACCCTAACGAAACCGAGATCAGGAGCTTCCTGGTGAACGGTAATCAAGTCTCCGTGACTCTGCGCATCCCCGACACCCTGCGCGACGCAGCGAAGGAGGAAGCGGCGCTGCGAGGCATGAGTTTCTCCGCCTTCGTGCGCACGTGCATGATCGAAGAGCTCGCGAAGAAGGGGGCGTGAGCATGATCCGGGTCAAGACTCTCACCGTCCAGCTCATAGACGCGCGGCCGGACCGCATCCGCATCTGCCGCATCGACGGCGAGTCGCTTGTGACCGTCGTCGTTCCGAGGGAAGACCTCGCCGAGGCGAAGTCGCTGCCGAACATCCCGCAGCGCGGCGTCTACTACCTGCTCGACGAGGACCACGGCAACGTGAGCCGCGTCTACGCGGGGCAGACGACCCAGGGCATCGCCCGGCTCGACGCGCACAAGGCGAAGAAGGAGTTCTGGAACAAGGCCGTTATGTTCCTCGATGACGACCAGAACATCAGCAGGGACGCACTGGACGTTCTCGAGGCGAAGGCCATCGACTACGTGCGCACCCACGGCTCGTACGAGACCGACAACTCGGCGACGCCCAAGCCCTACGTCGACCCGTACAAGGAAGAGGCCGTCGAGCGCCTGCACGAGAGGATCCTCTTCAGGATGGCGGCTCTGGGGTACGACCTCGACAGGGTCGACCAGGGTCCCGCGGGTGCCCCGGCAATCTTCCACACGAAGAAGAATGGCATACGCGGGGCGGGGCGCTACGACAAGGCCACCGGGCACTTCACCGTGCTCGTCGGCTCGAAAGTTAATCTCTCGAGGCCCGTGCTGAAAAACGCGGGCGTCGCGGCCGTGCGCAGGAAAATCTTCGGTGATTCTGGCGGCATCGCAGAACTCGCCGAGGACCTCGAGTTCCCGACGCCCAGCGCCGCGGCGGTGTTCGTGCTCGGCGGCAGCCAGAACGGCTGGACCGAATGGGCAAGCGACGACGGAGAAACACTCAACCAAGTCTATAGAAGTGAGGAAAACTAGATGAACAAGCAGCAGCTGGCCTCCAAGATATGGGAGTCCGCCAACAAGATGCGATCCAAGATTGAGGCTAACGAGTACAAGGACTACATTCTGGGATTCATCTTCTACAAGTTCCTGTCCGAGACCGAGGTTGCCCGCCTGAAGGCGCGCGACTTTGCCGAGGAGGACCTGCCCAGCCTGGTGGAAGACGACGAGGAGACGGTCGAGTTCGTCAAGGGCGAGTGCGGCTACTTCATCGCCTACGAGAACCTCTTCTCCACCTGGGTGGCAAAGGGCGGCGACTTCGAGATTTCGAACGTTCGCGACGCGCTTTCCGCCTTCAGCCGCAATATCGATCCTGCACGCAAGCGCGTCTTCGACGGCATCTTCGACACGCTGCAGACGGGCCTCTCCAAGTTGGGTACCGATGCGCGCAGCCAGTCCAAGGCCGCCCGCGACCTCATCTACCTCATCAAGGACATCCCGATGGACGGCCGCCAGGACTACGACGTGCTCGGCTTCATCTATGAGTACCTCATCAGCAACTTCGCCGCCAACGCCGGCAAGAAGGCCGGCGAGTTCTACACGCCGCACGAGGTGTCCATGCTTATGAGCGAGATAGTCTCGTGGCACCTGGCCGGACGCGAGAACATCACCATCTACGACCCCACGAGCGGCTCGGGATCGCTGCTCATCAACATCGGCAAGGCTGTGGCGCGCCGCAATGGCGACCCGGACTCCATCAAGTACTACGCTCAGGAGCTCAAGGAAAACACTTACAATCTCACGCGCATGAACCTGGTGATGCGCGGCATCCTTCCCGACAACATCGTGGCCAGAAACGGCGACACGCTCGAGGACGACTGGCCGTGGTTCGACACGGTGGAGAACAAGGACGAGACCTACGACCCGCTGTTCGTTGATGCCGTGGTATCGAACCCACCCTATTCTCAAAACTGGGATCCGGAAGACAAGGAGCTCGACCCGCGCTTCAAGTTCGGTGTGGCGCCCAAGTCCAAGGCAGACTACGCCTTTTTGCTGCACGACCTATACCACCTGCGCCCCGACGGCATCATGTGCATCGTCTTGCCGCACGGCGTGCTGTTCCGCGGCGGCGAGGAAGGCACCATCCGAAAAAACTTGGTGGAGAACCGCCATATCCAGGCCATCATAGGTCTTCCTGCCAACATCTTCTTCGGCACGGGCATCCCCACCATCATCATGGTGCTGCGCAAGCAGCGCGAGACGAGCGACGTCTTGGTGGTGGACGCTTCCAAGCACTTCGTGAAAGAAGGCAAGAACAACAAGCTGCGGGCAAGCGACATCAAGCGTATCGTCGACGCTGTGACAACGAACGCGACCGTCGATAAGTTCAGCCGCCTGGTTCCCATCGACGAGATCCGCGCCAACGACTATAACCTCAACATCCCGCGCTATGTGGACTCGAGCACGGCTGCCGAAAGCTGGGACGTGTATGCCACCATGTTCGGCGGCGTGCCGAAGGCCGAGGTCGACGCGCTCGAGCGCTATTGGAAGGTATGGCCGAGCCTCAAAGGGCAACTCTACCGTGACGCAGGTGGATCGTGTCTTGTGCCCGCGACCGACGACGTTGCGCAAGCGGCGAAGGAAAATGCCGATATCCGTGCCTTTCTGGACGGATACCGTAATGCAATAAGCCATTTACCTGCCACGCTGCGAAGCCGCTTGGTAGACGGCGCCGATGAAGTTGATACCGTGGCGGAGGAAGAGAGCATCGCGGCGCTATTGAAAGACGCGCTGGCAGGCATGGCCCTGGTCGACGGCTACGACGCCTACCAGGCGCTCGACGATGCCTGGGTGGGAATCTCCGGCGATTTGGAGATCATCCAGACCGAGGGGAAAACCGCCGTGCGCAAGGTAGACCAGAACATGGTGGTCAAGAAGAAGAACGGCAAAGACGTCGAGGTACAGGACGGCTGGGCTGGCCGCATCCTGCCGTTTGCACTTGTGCAAGAGCGCCTGCTTGCCGAAGACGTCAAGGAGATCACTTCCCGTGATTCCCGTCTAGGCGAGATATCGCAGGAAATAGACGAGGTTCTCGAGAGTTTCGATGAAGAGGACAAGGGGTCTTCCGCTGCTGTCAACGACGAAGGTTCGTTTGTGGCGACTGAGCTCAAGAAGGCTGTGAAGGCTATCGGAAAGCACCCCGAAAACGATTTCGAGCAAGGTCTGGTCCGTGCTCAGGCGCTGTTCGATGAGGAGAAAAGCCTCAAGAAGGCAAACAAGGAAGCGAGAGTGGCTCTTGAGGAGAGGACCAAGGAAGTCATCGAGGGCCTGACCGATGCCCAGCGCGACGATCTATTGGTTGCCAAGTGGATAGAGCCGTTGCAGACCGAGCTTCTGGCTCTTCCCGAAACTGTCGTGAGCGACTTCATCACGAAGGTAGCTGCGCTCAACGCCAAATACGCGACAACCTACTCGGACGTGTGCAACCAGATAGATGATGCAGAAAGCCAGCTAGCAGACATGCTGGGGCAGCTTACGGGCAATGAGTACGACATGGCTGGCATCGCCGAGCTGCGCAAGCTGTTGGGCGGTGAGTAGCATGGCAGAGAAACAAAATACCCCAGAAATCCGCTTCGAGGGTTTCACTGACCCTTGGGAACAGCGTAAGTTGGGAGATGTCGCCACTATTGTGGGCGGCGGCACGCCGAGCACCAATAACGATGCGTACTGGGATGGCGATATAGACTGGTATTCGCCCACCGAATTAGGTGAGCAGGTATACGCCGACAGAAGTGTCCGAAGGATAACCCAGGCTGGTTACGATAGCTGTTCGGCAACATTGCTTCCAGCTGGTAAGACAATTCTCTTTACAAGTCGTGCGGGCATTGGTAATACAGCGATTCTTCGCAGGTCAGCATGTACAAACCAAGGCTTCCAGTCTTTAGTCGTGAACGATGATACCGATGTGTATTTCGTCTACTCCATGACCGATCGAATCAAGAAGTTCGCTGAACAGAAAGCTTCTGGATCAACCTTCCTAGAGATATCTGGAAAAGGTCTGGCGGCCGGAGAATTCGCCTTTCCTTCAAAGGATGAGCAGACTGCAATAGGGTCCATGTTCAAGCAACTTGACCATCTCATCACCCTTCATCAGCGTAAGCACGAAAAGCTGTGCACGGTGAAGAAATCGATGCTCGACAAGATGTTTCCGAAACCCGGCGAGACCGAGCCCGAAATCCGCTTCGAAGGTTTCACTGACCCTTGGGAACAGCGTAAGTTGGGAGAGCTATGCACGTTTTCTAAGGGACATGGATACAGCAAAGCTGACATTAGGGATGCCGGCACCCCACTAATCTTATATGGACGCCTGTATACCCAATACGAATCGCGTATCGAGGAAGTAGACACTTTTACCGTTGAGCAGGATGGATCGATTCTTTCAAGGGGCAACGAAGTGATCGTTCCTGCATCCGGTGAGACGGCAGAAGATATCGCCGTCGCATCATCCGTGCGCAGGTCAGGAATCATTTTGGGTGGTGATTTGAACGTCGTTACCCCGACAGGCAAGCTCGATCCGGACTACACCGCGCTTGCCATAACGTACAGCAAAGCCCATGACGATTTGGCAAAGCGGGCACAAGGAAAATCGGTCGTACACGTCCATGGCAACGACATCGCTGAAGTTGAGATCTCTTACCCGTCGGAAAGCGAGCAAAAGCGCATATCATCGGTTGTTCTCAATCTCGATTCCCTCATCACCCTTCATCAGCGTAAGTTGGATTTACTGAAGAATATGAAGAAATCGCTTTTAGATAAGATGTTCGTTTAGTTTTTTGACACAGACATCACTCTGTAATCCCTGAAACCGTCGATTCGCATTGGCCGAATCGACGGTTTTTACTATTTGCGACCGAGACATAAGACGTCATCGCCTTCTTGCCGCTGTCGCTGATGAAGGGTGATGAGGTTAGCGAGATGGAGGAAAACCAATCCGACAGCCTCCTGTTCGCGCATGGAGGGCATCAAGAGAACGACATCGGCTAAGGTATCCTGTGACACATTGATATGTTGAGCACCCTGAGCTCTGTGAGTAATTTGCTTGCGAATAAAAGAGGAACCAAGAAGATATTTAATGAAAATGGGGTTATACTCATCGACTTTTTTACCTCTTATCACGAATCCTCCGAAAGCGGATGGAACATGCTGGTCAAGATACACGTTCGACGTTCCGGCATCCTCCTGATTTTCCGAGCTGCGCTGAAACAGTACATCACCGTACTCAACACAATAGCGGCTAGCTTCTTCGTAATTCAGGCGAGCTTTGCCCCTTATTGTCTCGTGCGTAATGAATTCGTCATCAAGAACATCCATGACACTGATAAGCGGAATCCCGCTTCCAAATGACTCGCTGGAGCCATTAAAACCATTTTGGAAAAGAAGCAGTTCCCCCAACTTACGCTGTTCCCAAGAAAGATACCCGCATAAGCCACGGTATCGGCACTTACGCTGATGAAGGGTGATGAGGTTATCAGTCAACTCCAGTTGCTGTGCAATTGCTTCCTGCTCGGCTAAAGACGGACACCAAATCGGCATCTCAAAGAACAACGAGTCAGAAATGGAGAACCTGTCTGATCGTGCGCCTGTATTACCCTCAAGAAACATGAAGTCGTGCCATCTAGATGTTTTGAAATAGTGCTCAAGATACGTCTTGCAAACACCGTCATCAATAGAAAAAACCGTGTATAGCGGCGACATGACACCCGTTCTGTTCAGGCGATTTCTATTAATTGGCCCACATGGCGCGATGGTAGAAATGCGGGGGTTATACACGAAATCATTTGGACGCACGACGTAATACCCATTTACGTTTGCTTCGTTAGTGATGTCGTGGTCAAAATAATCGAGTTGGCTAACAATCCCGCGCTCAGCAGAGTTTGTAAATGTCTCATTCAAAGCACCGTCAGCATTCTTGGTAGTTACCTTTTTGCCGACATCCCCCAACTTACGCTGTTCCCAAGTTGAAACGAGGGGACGCATGGTCGCATGCGTCCCCTCAGATAGACAAACTTTCGATTTCGCCTGTTCAAAAAAGC
>OHIK01001061.1_pt1 | contig 12285 bp, 8 predicted proteins | sample 1568241 | NCBI WGS metagenome assembly OHIK01 (sample SAMEA3879567, study PRJEB24766) | human gut metagenome | biome: human-associated habitat; feature: feces | place: USA | collected 1985/1987 | reverse complement strand
CATTCTGGCAGGCGGTGCGGTAGGCGATACCGTGACTCTGCCCGTGACCATTGCGTCCACCAATTATGAGACAAGCACCGTCAATGTAAAGATCACTCTGACCAACAAAGAAGAGCAGACGGCATTGACCGTTACCGGCAAAACCACCGTGGAATTCGGCCATACCCTGCAACTGGGTACCAAGGGCGGCTCCGGTACAGGAAATGTGACCTATACGGTAACCAATGGGGATGGTCAGGCCGGTATCGATGCTGACGGTAAGCTGATTCCCACGAAAGTGGGGACCGTCACCGTTACGGCGACCAAGGCAGGGGACGACAATTACAATGCGATCACCAGCGCACCGATGACCGTCACCATCACAAGAGCCGCATCCACCGGCACCCCCGGCTACACCGGGATCACCACCGATGGCAAGACCTTAAGGGATACAGATCTGAGAATTAGTGAAGGCTCCCTGCATCCCACAGCCGGACGACTAGAGTGGATTGACGATGCGGGCAATGTCCTGCCGGATACCACAGTGGTGGAAGCCAATAAGACCTATTTGTGGCGTTATACTCCTGAGGATACCAACTATGTGCCTCTGACCGGTTCCGTTGTGTTGTATCCTGTATCTAATCGTGGGGATATCTCCGATGTCCCGGATACTCCATCCTATACGCCGACCCCTGTGGTACCCGATACCGGTGACAGCAGTTCGGATGACGATGATGATGACGATACCCCTGCTGTTTCCAACAGCAGTAACAGCACTACCGCAGGGCAGCCATCTGCAGGCCCGGCGGCCTTGGACTACGCCATCAAGCGCGGTGATACGCTTGGTGCGATTGCGAAAAAGTACGGCTGCACCGTCGCAGAACTTGTAGCGGCCAACAGCGATCTGATCAAGAATCCGAACCGAATCCATATAGGCTGGAAACTGAAGATCCCGCAGCACCGGACTACAGGAACGACGGTAACTCCGACGGACAATAACAATTCAGACGCTTATATTATCAAACCCGGCGATACTCTCTGGGCAATTGCCAGAAGATATGGCTGCACCGTTGCAGACATAATCAAATGGAATAACAAGCTGATCACTGTACCGGATCGGATCCGTGTCGGCTGGCAGTTAAATATGCCTGTAAAGTAATAGAAAAGTTATAAAAGTAAGAAACGAATACATTGCCCCGGGCACCGGATCTGAAATCCAATGTCCGGGGCGATTTGTGCAAAATAACCAATAGTTGCATTTTCTGCGTAAAAATGCGAAAATATAAGATAACGCATTGATTGCAAGAAGGTAAGGAGAAATATATGTATATTATCGCAGGGCTGGGAAATCCAGGCAAAGAATATGAAAATACCAGACATAATATCGGGTTTGATGTCATAGACAGATTAGCAGAGGAAGAAAATATCGCCGTCATGGAGAGTAAGCATAAGGCGCTGATCGGCAAGGGCTATGTGGCCGGACAGAAGGTGATCCTGGCGAAGCCCCAGACTTTCATGAATCTGAGCGGTGAGAGCATCCGGGAGATCGTGGATTATTACAAGGTGGATGACACCGCGGAACTGATCGTAATCTCCGACGATATCAGTCTGGATGTGGGACAGATCCGTATCCGCAAAAAAGGCAGCGCCGGTGGCCATAACGGCCTCAAGAATATCATCAAAATGTTAGGGCATGATACTTTTATCCGCGTGCGTATGGGCGTGGGAGAGAAGCCGAAGAACTTCGATCTGGCAGACTACGTGCTGGGACATTTTCCAGCGGAGGAACGAAACACCATGGACGAAGCGGCGAAGACCGCAGCAGAAGCTATCCGTATGATCATCACTGAGAATGCGGATGCAGCCATGAACCATTTTAACAGTAAGAAAGCGTAACGGTTGTATAGTAAGAGGAAAAAGCGATGCAGGCACTGATTGCGCCACTGAAAGAACTGGCGGAATATGATGAGATCCGAAAAGTGACCAGACAGGGAAAAGGAACCGTAGCTCTGTCCGGCTGTGTGGACTCCCAGAAACTTCATATGATCTACGGACTCAGCGATGGCCTGAAATACAAGGTCATCGTTACTTATAGTGACTTAAAGGCCAAAGAGATCTACGAGGAATACCGCTTTTATGACAGAAATGTCATGCTGTATCCGGCGAAGGACCTGATCTTTTTCCAGGCGGATATCCACGGCAATCAGCTGGTGCAGGAGCGGATCAAGACCCTGCGCAGAGTCGTGGAGGGTAAGCCGGTCACCATTGTTACCACCTATGCGGCACTGATGACACCGCAGGTATTGTGGGAGGAGAAAGACATCATCCGCACCGAGCGGGGCGGCAGTCTGGACGAGAGCAAACTGGCATCCAGACTGGTGGCTATGGGATATGAGAAAGCCTATCAGGTGGAAAGCCCGGGGCAGTTCTCCATCCGTGGCGGCATTGTGGATATCTTTGATCTGACGGAGGAAAACCCCTATCGTATCGAACTGTGGGGAGATGAGGTGGAGTCCATCCGCAGCTTCGACATCCTGAGCCAGCGTTCCATTGAGAAGCTGGAAAGCATCACTGTCTACCCGGCCACAGAGTTTGTACTGTCGGAAGAGCAGATCCGCAAGGGCATCAGTAAGCTTGAAAAAGAAGCAGACAAACAGGAAAAAATCTTCCGGGATGCCCACCAGCCGGAGGAAGCCCACAGGATCGCCACACAGGTCAGCGAATTAAAAGAACAGCTGCTGGAATTCCAAAGTAAGATCAATCTGGAAGGCTACATCCGTTATTTTTATGAAAATACGGTAACCATGCCGGAACTGCTGTCAGATATGGCGGGGCGTTCTCTTGTCTTCTACATCGATGAACCGGCGAGAGTGAAGGAACAGGCGGATGCCATCGAACTGGAATTTCGGGAGAGCATGGAACAACGTGCCAGAAAAGGTTATGTGCTGCCGGGACAGATGAACATTCTCTACAGTGGGGAACAGGTAGCGGCTACTTTAGAAAAAAATGCCGTGGTGACCCTGGCTACCATGGAGACCAAGTACGGATATTTCAAGAAAGAAATGCATGTGGATATTGCTGCCCGCAACATCGCCCCTTATAACAACAGCTTTGAAGCACTGGTCAAGGATCTGAAAAAATATAAAAAGAACGGCTACCGGGTGCTGCTGTTGTCCGGTTCCCGTACCAGAGCCAGACGTCTGGCGGAGGATCTGCGCAACACCGAGGATGCCGGACTGACAGCAGTATACACAGAAGACCCCATGAGGGAAGTACAGCCTGGAGAGATCCTGACCTATTACGGGCATGTGAACAAGGGCTTTGAGTATCCCTGGCTGAAATTCGTGGTGCTGTCCGAGAGTGATATTTTCGGAGCGGAGAAGCGTAAGAAAAAGAAGAAAAAGCTCTATCAGGGGCAGAAGATCAATGATTTCAACGACCTGAAGATCGGGGATTATGTGGTACATGAGACCCACGGACTGGGCATCTATAAGGGCATCGAGAAGGTAGAGGTAGACAAGGTCGTCAAGGATTACCTCAAGATTGAATACCGGGACGGCGGCAATCTGTACATTCTGGCCACCGGACTGGACGTGATTCAGAAGTACGCCTCCGCCGATGCAGCGAAGAAGCCGAAGCTGAACAAGCTGGGCGGCAAGGAATGGGAACACACCAAGACGAAGGTACGCAGTGCCGTCAGCGCCGTGGCGAAGGATCTGGTGGAATTATACGCTGTCCGACAGCAGAGCGAGGGCTATGCTTTTGGAAAAGATACGGTGTGGCAGCGGGAGTTCGAGGAAATGTTCCCCTTTGAAGAGACAGAGGATCAGCTGAATGCCATCGCGGACACCAAGGCGGATATGGAAAGCCATCGGATCATGGATCGCCTGATCTGCGGAGATGTGGGCTACGGCAAGACCGAGATCGCCATCCGGGCCGCTTTCAAGGCTGTGCAGGAGGGAAAACAGGTGGTCTATCTGGTGCCCACCACCATTCTGGCACAGCAGCATTACAACACCTTTGTGCAGAGAATGAAGGATTTTCCCATCAACATCGCATTGATGAGCCGTTTCCGTACGCCATCGGAGATCAAAAAGACGGTGAAGGATCTGGAAAAGGGCATGGTGGATATCGTGATCGGTACCCACAGAGTATTATCTGCGGATGTGAAGTTCAAGGATCTGGGTCTGCTGATCATTGACGAGGAACAGCGTTTTGGTGTGGCCCATAAGGAGAAGATCAAGAAATTAAAAGAAAACGTGGACGTGCTGACCCTGACGGCAACCCCCATTCCCCGGACACTGCATATGAGCCTGATCGGTATCCGGGATATGAGCGTGCTGGAGGAGGCCCCCAATGACCGACTGCCGATCCAGACTTTTGTCTGCGAATACAATGACGAACTGGTGAGAGAGGCCATTGTCCGGGAAATGGCCCGGGGCGGACAGGTCTACTATGTCTACAATCGGGTGAACAATATTGCGGATATCGCGGCACAGATCGCAAAGCTTGTGCCGGAAGCCAACGTTGCATATGCCCATGGACAGATGAAGGAACACGAACTGGAGCGGATCATGTTTGATTTCATTAACGGAGAGATCGATGTGCTGGTGTCCACCACCATCATAGAGACCGGACTGGATATTTCCAATGTCAACACCATGATCATCCACGATTCGGACAATCTGGGATTGTCCCAGCTGTATCAGCTCAGAGGCCGTGTGGGTCGTTCCAACCGGAATGCCTATGCTTTTCTGATGTACAAGCGGGATAAGATGTTAAAAGAAGTGGCGGAAAAGCGGCTGGCGGCCATCAAGGAATTTACGGATCTGGGCAGCGGCTTCAAGATCGCCATGCGTGATCTGGAGATCCGCGGCGCCGGTAATCTGCTGGGATTAAGTCAGCACGGACATATGGAGGCCGTGGGATATGACCTGTACTGCAAGATGCTGAACGAAGCGGTGCAGAACCTGAAGGGCATTCATACGGCAGTGGATTTCGCTACGGTGATCGATCTGGATGTGGATGCTTACATTCCGGCGGAATACATTGTCAACGAGACACAGAAGCTGGATATTTACAAACGGATCGCCGGCATCGAGACGATAAAAGAGCGGGATGAAATGAAGGATGAACTGTTAGACCGCTTCGGCAACATCCCCAAGGCAGTGGACAATCTGCTGCGGATCGCCCTGATCCGTATGGCGGCCCACGGTCTGGACATGACGGAGATCAAGGGCAAGAACGAACGCATTACCTTCAACTTCCAGCCGGATGCGAAGATCGATCCCCGCAAGATTCCGGATTTCCTGAAAAAGCATAAGGATGAATTAAGCTTTACCGCTTACGGCAATCCGTTTTTTACCTATAAGTATAAAAAGACGGGACTGGTGGAGACCGATGCGGAGCTTTTGATGGGCAGAACCGAGGAATTATTGGAAGAAATGAAAGAATTGGTGCTGGAAACAGAGCCGGTTCAGAATAATTAAGAGAGTTTTATGGGACTTTAAAAATGATACCTTTTTATCAGAACAGGGAACGAAAGGATTCTGATAAGGAGGTATTTTTTATGAAAGGATATGTGACTGCCAGCGGATATATGGGATATGTGGAGAATGAATATATCTTATTTGCCAGCGAGGATGATTATTTTGAATATGTGGATTCGTTAAATTTTTAATTAATGTCCAGTGTCTTTACCGGGGCTGTGTATATGTGATATAGTACAAATGTAAAGAAAAAATGTAAGGGGTTTCAACGCTGCACTGTAAGGAGTAACGGTGAAATTCTGATAAAGCATTTGGCAAAATATGCAGATGGGAGTTTATATTATGGAACTGACTGAGAAGAAGGAATTTGACCTGCTCTCCCTGGGAGAGATCATGCTGAGATTATCACCGCCCGACAATGAGCGTATTACCAGAGGCGACAGCTTCAGCAAGCAGGCAGGAGGCGCAGAACTGAATGCCATTACCGGTGCGGCAATGCTGGGATTGCGCTGCGGTATCATTTCCAAGCTTCCGGCCAATGACCTGGGTGTATATATCAAGAACCGTGTACGTCTCTGCGGTGTCAGCGATGACTATCTGGTATACGATGATGACAAGGATGCCAGACTGGGCGTGTACTACTATGAGAATGGTGCTTACCCCAGAAAGCCCCGTATTGTATATGACCGTAAGAATACCTCCATCAACAAGCTGACCGTTGATGACTATGATGACAAGATCTACAGCGATACCCGCTGTTTCCATACCAGCGGCATCACACTGGCGCTGAGCCCCGAGCTGAGAGCAACCGCTGTTGAGATGATCAAGCGTTTCAAGGCACAGGGAGCCATCATCTCCTTTGATGTGAACTTCCGTGGGAACTTGTGGACCGGTGCTGAGGCGAAGGAATGCATCGAATCCATTCTGCCTTATGTGGACATCTTCTTCTGCTCCGAGGACACGGCGCGTCTGACCTTCCTGAAGGAAGGCGATGCCAAGAGCATTATGAAGAGCTTCACGGAGGAGTATCCGATCTCCATCGTGGCATCCACACAGCGTATTGTACATAGTCCGAAGCGTCATACCTTCGGTTCCATCATCTACAGTGCCAAGGATGACACCTATTATGAGGAGGCACCTTACACCGATATCGAAGTCGTAGACCGCATCGGAAGCGGTGACGCTTATATCTCCGGTGTCCTGTACGGACTGTTGGCACATCCCGGTGAGTATCAGAGAGCACTGGAATACGGCAATGCTATCAGCGCACTTAAGAACACCATCCCCGGTGACCTGCTGTGCACCGACTTAAAGGAGATCCAGGGGATCATCAAGGAGCACAAGTCCACCGGACGTATTGCGGAGATGGACCGCTAAAGCATTTCCCCTTCTTATCTGATCGAACAAATAGAAAACACAAAGCTCTGCCATGTTAATTTAAGTGCATGGCAGGGCTTTTTCTGTTTATTTTTAACAAAATTGAGCCTAAAATATATTAAAAAGTCTGCTATACAAGATTAAATTAGTTTGATATACTAAAGACTGATATATTACTAAAAGCAGGATATTATCAGACGGAAGATTCGAGAAACGGAAGGGAGACAGCAGCTTGGAAAAGGAAGATCGTATCCGGCAGAAAGAGCAACGGAAAGAACTGTCTCCTGCCGAGAAATGGCAGTATTTTATAGATTATTACCTGTGGATCACCATAGGTGTGGCAGCGGGGATTGCTGTTGTTATTTTCCTGATCGTACATTTTGCCACCAAGACCAGTTTCATTATGGGTGTCATGGCGGTGAATACGGACGGGGAACAGATCGAGGCCACCAGCTCGGATTATTTTACGGATTTCCTGCGGGAGCACGGTGTGACTTCCAAACGGGATGTGGTCAACTTAAACTATACGATCTGGATCGATCCCAACTCGGATTCCGATGTGGATTCCACGAATCTCAGCACGATCCAGGTATTGTTCATGACCCGGTCGGTGGATGTGTTTTTTTCTGACGAAGAGTTTTTGAAGCTCATGGGAGGCACGGATTATCTGGCGGATTTAAGGGATTATCTGCCTAAGGAACTATTGGACAGATATGAAGATCAGCAGATCATGGTGTTAAATACCATGACGGGAGAAACGATTGTGGCGGGAATCTGGCTTGAGAACAACGAATGGGTAAGGAAGACCGGATGGTATCAGGAGACCGCAGCCGTGGGGCTGGCGGATGGCATGAAGAATCCGGAGTTGGCAGTGGCACTGTTGGAGGAGATCCTACAGTAGTTCCGTCACGGCTGCCTGCGCCTGCGGCAGATGATGCGCTGTGGGAACGTGGATGACAGAGCACGATGGGAACAGGAAGGCATGGAGTATAAAGAGGGAATGGATAACATGGACGCAAATGAAAATGACAGAAAACATTATCGGGGAATCAAAAAGCAGACGGACAATCCGTTTTTGAACCTGTATCACATTGATGCCCTGGGACGGGACGGAACGCCGTTTCATTATTATTTTGCGTCCCGAAATGATGAAAACAATATCAAACACAAGACCCACAGTATGCGCCCCGAGGGCATGGCGGTCTACGCAGTGACAGAGGACGGAGAGAAACTGGTGCTGGTGCGTCAGTATCGGTATCCCGTGAATGATTATCTGTATGAATTGCCGGCGGGACTGATCGAGCCGGAGGAGACTGCTTCGGAAGCCGCCTGCCGGGAAATGATCGAAGAGACCGGCTGGAGGCTGGAGGTCTACGAAGGCGGAGAACCGGCTTTCCGAAGAGGATTTTTCCTGGCACAGGGGCTGACAGACGAGAGCGGCAGCATGATCTTCGGAACCGTGACAGAGAATGTGGGACAGCAGATGGAAAATACCGAGGATATTCAGGTGATCCTGGCAGACAGACAGGAAGTACTTTGTATCCTGCGGGAAGAACGGGTGTCCATGCGCTGTGGACTGATGCTGATGCAGTTTTTGAAGACAGAACCGGAAGCACCGTTTGCTTTTTTATATTTGTGACAGAACCCTTGGGCGATTTATTATTCGGAAATGCCCGGAAGAACCGATATTGTGAAAACGGCTATTGGTTATTAATTTTTATAAAGGAAGAGGTAAATTATGGCAATCAGATACATCGAACAGGACAGAACCTTCTGGTTGGACACGGAACACACCAGCTATCTTCTAGCAATTGTAGATCAGGAGAATTTTGTGGGACACGTATATTACGGTCAGAAATTGCAGTATACCGAGAATACACCGGCACCGGTATATTTGCTGCGTACGGGAGAAGCACCCTTCGTTCCGTCACAGAATAACAGAGAGCGTGTGTCATTTCTGGATTCTTTCCCCATGGAATATCCGGGAAACGGTCTGGGAGATTACAGAGAAAGCGCCATTTCCGTGCGGACAGCACAGGGACATGTAGGAGTGCAGTTACAGTATGTCTCTCATGAGATCGTAAAGGAGAAGCCGGCACTGCCGGGACTTCCTTCCACATTTCCGGGGGATGAGGACTGCGATACCCTGATCCTACATCTGGCGGATCCGGTCATCGGTCTGGCTGCAGACCTGATCTATACTACATTTGAAGAGGAAGATGTGATCACCCGCAGTGTGATCCTGAAAAATACGGCAGGGCAGCCTATTTATGTGACAAAAGTTATGTCTGCCTGCCTGGATCTGGACTGCACGGATGAAAAGTATGACATCCTTACCTTGCACGGTTCCTGGGGGAGAGAACGTCAGATGGAGAGGAGAAGCCTGATGCATGGTAAGCAGAGCGTTGGGTCTGTCAGAGGAGAATCCTCCCACCAGGAGCATCCGTTTATTGCATTGCTGTCAGAAAATGCGACGCAGGATACAGGTGAAGTCTACGGCATGCATTTTGTATATTCCGGTAATTTCCTGGCACAGGCAGAGCTGTCACAGTTCGACTCCATCCGTATGACTATGGGGATCCATCCGGAGAATTTTGTATGGAAGCTGGAGCAGGGAGAAAGCTTTGCTGCGCCCGAAGTAGTAATGACTTATTCTTCAGAGGGGCTTAGCGGTATGACACATCATTATCATGATATGTACCGCGAGCATCTGATCCGTGGAGAATACCGGGATAAAAAGCGTCCGATTCTGATCAATAACTGGGAAGCTACCTATTTTGATTTTAACACGGAAAAACTACTGAAGATCGCAGAACAGGCATCAAAGCTCGGCATTGAGATGCTGGTCATGGATGACGGCTGGTTCGGACACCGTAACGATGACAGTACCAGCTTAGGTGACTGGAAGGTCAATGAGCAGAAACTGCCGGGGGGCTTAAAATCTCTGGTGGAGCAGGTCAATGCACTGGGAATGAAGTTTGGTATCTGGTTTGAGCCGGAGATGATCTCCCCGGATTCGGAGCTGTACAGAGAGCATCCCGACTGGGCCATCGCCATTCCGGGACGGGCAGGCAGCTTATGCAGGAACCAGTATGTGCTGGATCTGTCCCGAAAGGAAGTCAGAGATCATGCCTTTGAAAGCGTGGCGGCAGTGTTGCACAGTGCCAATATTGAATATGTGAAATGGGACATGAACAGGCAGCTGTCGGATCTGGGAAGCGTGGAACTGCCCGCAGACCGTCAGGGAGAGCTCTATCACAGATATGTGCTGGGTGTGTATGAACTGCAGGACAGACTGCTGCAGGAATTCCCGCATCTGCTTCTGGAGAACTGCTCCGGCGGCGGAGCGAGATTTGATCCGGGTATGTTATATTACAGCCCGCAGATCTGGTGCTCCGATGACATGGATGCCATTGAGCGATTGAAAATTCAGGAGGGCACGATGTTATTGTATCCGCTGTCCACCATGGGCGCCCATGTATCGGACTGCCCCAACCATACGGTGGGAAGAGTGACTCCTTTTGAGACCAGAGGTCATGTGGCACTGGCAGGCACCTTCGGCTATGAACTGGACATTACGAAGATCCCGGAGAAGGACAGACAGCAGATTCCAGCACAGACCGCCATGTATCACAAATACAACGACCTGATCCGCAGAGGAGATTATTCCCGGATTGCATCATTTTTGGAAAACGGTAATTATGACTGCTATCAGGTGACATCCAAGGATCAGAAAGAAGCGTTGGTAACCTATGTACAGGTACTTTCCCGACCGAACTTCCACAGCAGGAGAGTACGTCTGAAAGGCCTGGCACCGGAGAAACAGTATCGCATCGAGGAGACCGGGGAAATCTTTGGCGGCGACGTGCTGATGCAGGCAGGACTGCTGGTGACACCTCTGTGGGGAGACTACCGCAGTAAGCTGATCCATCTGACCGAGGTGTAAAATTAAGGCAGTGACATGCCTTGACAAACGATTTTTAGAAATCTAATATGGAAGTATAATTGACGATTTATCGGGAAATGTGTAGAAAAATAGCGATAAGGAGTACAAAATTATGGCAAAAGCAGTAAAATTAGCAGATATCGCAGAGAGAGTTGGAGTCAGCACAGTAACAGTGTCCAAGGCACTGTCCGGACAAAAAGGCGTCAGCGAGGAAGTCCGGGAGAAGATCCGCAGCATTGCGGAGGAACTGGGTTATCAGCAGCCGTCAGCGGCAAGAAAAAGTCAGAACCAGAAGAGCTACAATATCGGTATTCTGATCTCTGAGAGATTCCTTGATAAATATGAATCATTTTACTGGCAGATGTACCAGGCGGTAGCTACCAGAGCCACGGCAAAGGAATGCTTTACCATGCTGGAGGTCATCGGAATGTCAGAGGAAGAGAACGGCAGAATGCCGAAGCTGGTACAGGAACGCAAGGTGGATGGCATTATCGTTATCGGTAAGATGATGGATACTTACCTGCAGCATCTGAATACAGAAGCCGGGATCCCGGTGATCTATCTGGACTATTATAACGGAAGGGAAGCCAGCGATTCCGTTATTTCCAACAGTTATTACGGAACCTATGAACTGACCTACTATCTGTATCGGATGGGACATCACAAAATTGCTTATGTGGGAACCCTGCTTGCTACCGAGAGTATTACGGACCGGTATTTTGGTTATCAGAAGGCTCTTTTGGAGCTGGGACTGGAGCAGAAAAAGGAATGGGTCGTGGACGATCGGCACATTGAGACAGGTAAGATCGATACGGTGAATATGTTGCAGCTTCCCAAGGATATGCCTACCGCATTCGTATGCAACTGCGATCTGACTGCGAGCTTTCTGATCAAGAAACTGAGAGAGAACGGATATCGTGTGCCGGAGGACATCTCTGTGGTCGGCTTTGATAACTACCTGTATCCGGGGCTCAGTGACATCCATATCACGACGTATGAAGTAGATATGGGAGAGATGGCGAGAAGAGCCATTCATAATATGATCAAGAAGATCACCAGTGATAATTATAAGTCCGGAGTTACCGTGGTGGAAGGCCGACTGGTACTGAAGGACAGTGTGTCTCACGTATAGACTGCGGTGCATTCTGCCTGTAGACGAAGGGTGTGACACCGGTGTGCTTTTTGAACAGGTGGATGAAATGATTGGTATTGTCGATGCCTACCATAGCCCCCACCTCGTGAATCGGATTATCCGTAGATAGGAGCAGTGATTTTGCTGCTTCTATTTTTTTCCCCTGAAGATATTGCAGCGGGGAAGTATGGAATGTAGCGGAGAATTCCCGACACAGACGGTAGCGGCTGATGCCCAAAGTCTGCTCAAAGTATTCCAAAGAGTGATTTTCAGCATAGTTTTCTTCAAAATCCGCTTTCATGGACAGCAGATAAGCAGGAATGGGCTTCACATCCCGGGAGACGGACAGGGCGGACAGCATC
>OHIK01001058.1_pt1 | contig 12297 bp, 7 predicted proteins | sample 1568241 | NCBI WGS metagenome assembly OHIK01 (sample SAMEA3879567, study PRJEB24766) | human gut metagenome | biome: human-associated habitat; feature: feces | place: USA | collected 1985/1987 | reverse complement strand
TTAAGCCTGTAGCTAGCGTTCATCCTGAGCCAGGATCAAACTCTTCATTGTAAAATATTTTCTTACTCTTTTAAGAGTATTGTTGTCTCTGTTCAGGAAACCGATTTTTATTTTTTCTTGATTATCAAGAATCATCGACGGTTGTCTTCCGTTCATCCTATATATACATTATACATAAGACTACTTCTTGTACTACATCCTAGTCTGTTTATCTAAAGTCTTTCAAAGAACTATCTTTCTTTCAAGCTCCCGTTTCAGCGGGAAAGCGTTTGCAAAGGTAAGGCGTTTTTTCATAACCTCCAAATTTTTTCGAAAGTTTTTTTTGAAAAAATTTTCGGAAGGTTCTCAGAAGGCGTGCGGCTTACCCTTTCTCGCTCCCTTGCACATCGCAAGGTAAGATACTCGGTGCAGCAGTCAGCACTATCTCCCGTAGCCTCAGCTCTGCCAGTCTGTCATCTTCAGCGGCTCTCCCTCTCGAAAGCGGTTGCAAAGGTACAGACTTTTTCCTTTCATGCAACTTTTACACCATACTTTTTTGCAGGATTTTTTCAGGTTCTTGCCTAACTCGCTGATTTACTTTATGCTATAAAGCATATTTTTTGTTGCAATACGAAAACGGATGTGAAATACCATACATTATATAATTCGTGCGGGCGCGTACGTGTGCGCGTAACGAGACGGAAAAAGTTTTACAAAAAATAGGGGAAAACAGCTGCAAAGCCTGAAGCTGCGAATGGAATACGGAAAAAGGAACGGAGTTTTTACACGGACAAGGAGGAACTTTTTACGTTTCCGCTACGAAAAACATACGGTTCCGCAACGCAAAACGTACGGTTCGCATGGCGGAAACATACGTTTCGCCAAAGGAAAACATAAAAATAATGGAAACGTTACGAGATTTTCGACCCGAGGTTTTCTAAAAAACCGGATTCCGGAAAAAAAGACAGCCCTTCGCGTAAGGGCATAAAAAAAGGAGTTCCGCTGAACTCCAACCTTTGTTAACCTTAAATCTAATACTATGAAAAACACAGTACAAAAGTATTTATTTTATCCGGAATGGCAAAATACAAGACTAAAAAAGAATGCTTTACAACATACATTAACCAAATTCTATTTACCGATTAAATCCCTTAACAAATACAGACTCAACCTTAAAAAAATCAAGAACGAGACTGCATTATCATATTACCTCTCCCAACCATCAATTACTTTTGTCTAAAAATCATACACCCCATGTCAAAAATTTAGACACTCACAGAAAGCTGAAAAATCGCATATATCTATAAATCAAAGATTTGAAATAATGGCACGAAAATTGTATCGTACATTTGCAGTAAAAACAAAACCAAACACAGAAAAATGAAAACTTACTTTACCTTTTTACAGCGCAACAAGCTTTTTACCTTTGTCAATGTCATTGGATTAAGCATCTCACTCATGTTTCTCCTGCTGATTACCCACATGGTGACCCGACAGCTCACCGTAGACAAAGACATGAAAGATGCAGACCGGACTTATGTACTGGCTAATGAAATATGGGCAGGAGGCCACATCTTGCTGGGTGACAAACTGCAAAGCCGTTATCCGGAAATAGAAGACTGGTGTGCCGTAAGCGGTTCCTATGAACAGTTTGTCAGAACTAACGACCAGCCGGTTAATATACAAATGATGTTTGTCCGCGAAAACTTCTTCCGGTTCTTCAACTTCCATCTGCTGGAAGGGAATCCGGAAACCTTGCTGGCCAATGAGAACAACATCGTGCTGACACGCTCCTGTGCCATCAAGCTGTTTGGTACGGAGCATGCGTTAGGGAAAACACTTATTGAACAAGCATTCGGTGACCGACGCTGTACAGTGAGTGGAATCATTGAAGACATTGATAATTCTATTTTTCCTTCCAATATTGAAGCATTCAGCCTTCATAAGAATGTGCGATACGTTAATTGGAGTGCCAGCGAAGAAAATACCCACTTAGGCAATGCCGCCAGCTACATCTTCTTCCTGCGTTTCCATCCGAACGTCAACCCTAACGACAAAGCCGATGACATTGCCCGCTTCTTCAAAGAATTCTTCTGGATTTACCAGTATGATTCCGTTAAAGAGGTATTATTCATCCCCATACACGAGTTTTATTTCTCCGATACACTGGCCGCCGGAGCCATACTTAACCAATATAGCCTGAAAGTGGTACTTATTTTCCTGACCATCGGCGTCTTGATTCTGTTTATGGCCATCTTCAACTATACCAGCATGAGCATTGCCCAAACCAGTTACCGGGCAAAGGAAATGGCTACCCGACGCCTGTTAGGTTCCTCCAAGAAAAGCATCTTCTGGCGCATGATTGCCGAATCGTTCCTGCTGACCACACTGGCCTTTGTGATTGGTTTTTTACTGGCCAAGGCTGCAGAACCTACAGCCATGGAACTGCTTCACACACGACTTGATATTGTGGGCGACTTAAATCCCTTCACCCTATTGTGCTACCTGCTTCTGATTACCGTACTTTCCCTGCTCTCCGGATTCGTGCCTGCCACCCTGCTGTCACAATACAATCCGCTGGACATCGTAAAAGGTACCTTCCGCCGCAAGACCAAGACTTTATACCTCCGCCTGCTAAACATTGTGCAAAACGGACTCACCATCGCCATGTTAGGATGTGCCATTTACCTGAGTGTACAGATTTACCGCATCCTGCATGCCCCATTAGGATATGAATACGGTCACGTCATCCACTACCCTCCTATGGGCAGCGACCAGAAACTTCAGCTTTTCCGCCAGGAAGCCCAGAAGCTTCCTTTCGTAAAACGTGTCAGTTTTGCACAAGGTACTCCCATTGACGGTGGAAACAATGATAGCATGTACTTCACATCGGCCGACAGTACCAAGGACCTAAGCTTCCAGACTTTTGTGGTGGACTCTGCCTTCATCGACATTTTCCATATCCAAATTACAGAAGACCGTCACGCAGGATACAATCCAAAAAATTTCTTTGTAAGCCAGTCCGCCATGAAAGACTTGCGCCAGTTAGGATTTACAGACTTTGTAAGAAGTGACCGTGGGGGCTATACTATGAACGTGGTTGGAGAATTCAAAGACTTCCAGATTCGCTCTCTGCTTATGAAAGATCCTCATCCGCTGCGTATGCAAATTGCTCCTTCCGACAGCATCAGCCCATGGAACATCCTGGTAGAAGTACGCGATGAACAACCCGAAGCTTATAAAAAGCAGCTGGACCAGCTCTATTCCAAGATAATAGACGGATACCCGTTTGATTCAGAATGGTATGACACACTGGTACAGAAAATATATGAAGACATTACCCGTATGAATCACCTGATTCTTATCTTCACCTGTGCAGCACTGGTTATCTCCCTGTTAGGACTTACCGCCATGAGCATCTACTTCATCGCACAACGTAAACGAGACATCGCCGTACGCAAGGTATTCGGCTCCGACAGCCGCAGCGAAATGCTCCGGTTAATAAAATTCTCTTCCGCATCACTGGCGGTCAGTCTACTCATCGGCCTCCCGCTGATGTATATCGGCATTCAGCAGATAGACAAGATTGTGACCTACGAAAGCAGTTTCCCCTGGTGGGTACCGGTTGCCGCTTTCCTGATTGTAGCCCTCATCTCACTGGCTTCCGTCTGGCTAATCAGCCGAAAAACCGTACGGGAAAATCCAGTACTGAACCTGAAAACAGAATAGTCTTTATCAACTCAGAAACATAAAAAACGAAAATATGAAAACCATCCTACGAAATCTATTCTACACACTGAAACGCTTCCAGACCGCCTCTGTGCTAAACCTGATGGGACTTTCGGCTGCCTTTGCCGCCTTTGTCCTGCTTATGATGAAGGTAAGCTACGAACGCGATTTCGATACCTGCTATCCTCATACCGACCGCCTGGTCATGCTGAATCTGGCACAACCTCAAGAGGAGAATTATGTCAGTACACTCCCCCGAGGCCCTATCGACTACCTCATCCAGCAAGTACCGGGCATCGAATATGGCACCATCTATTCCCCGGCCTGGCAGAAGCAGGCTTTCTACACCGACCCCAAGAATCCGCAATACTTCTACGAGGAACCTTGGGCTGTGTATCCCGATTTCGGAAAAATTATCGGACTGAAGTTCGTAGAAGGCAGTGACCAGGAGATGAACCGGCCCGAAAGTGTCATCGTATCCGAAAGCTATGCCCGCAAACTATTCCCGAATGGAGATGCCTTAGGTTCCTATCTGTACACAGATACTCCAGACTGGCGAAATCCGGAAGCCACCAAATTCCGAATATGCGGTATTTTTGAAGACCTGCCGGAAAACTGCCAGTTCAAAAATGACCTCTTTGTCCCGATGGGAAAACTTCAGGAGAACGACTGGGGCAGCCAGAACTTTTTTGCATTCTTCTTGCTGAAACCAGGAGTCAGCGTGGAAGAAATCAACCAGCAGATTGCAGCTACAGAAGCCAACAAACGACTGTTTACCGGGGATCAAGGTACTCAGAAACTCTATGTTCTCCCGATACAGAAACTATATTATGACATGCATTCTCCCTACTACTTCAAGACAGGCAGTTGCAGCACCATGACTCTGCTGGTAAGTATCGGGTTCCTGATTATTCTTATCGCCTGCATCAACCTTATCAATTTCAGCACAGCACTGGCTCCGGTGCGTATGCGCAGCATCAATACCCAGAAAGTGCTGGGAAGCACCAACGGAGAACTGCGCCGTGCCTTGGTAGCCGAATCGGTGAGCATTGTATTGATAGGCTGGCTATTATCATTGGGTATTATCGCAGCCCTGATACGCCTGAACGTGCTTTCTTTTATGGGCTTCACCCCTTCCCTGCTCGTTTACTGGAAATACGTGCTTTACACCGGAGTGATAGCCCTGCTTACCGGTATCGTGGCCGGACTGTATCCGTCATGGTACATGACTTCTTTCCCTCCTGCCCTTGTATTGAAAGGAAACTATGCCCTGAGCGGAAAAGGTAAACGGCTTCGTACGGTACTCATCGGTTTCCAGTATATCGTTTCGTTTGCCCTGATTGTGACCGCAGCTTTTATTTTCCTGCAGAACCGATTCATGCGAAACCATGAACTGGGTATCGACAAAGACCAGATACTGGTCGCTTCCCTCCCCCAAATGCCTTATCACAGCAGTCCGTACCGCAAATTCGACAGTCAGCTGAAAAGTTTTGCTGAAATCGACGACATCGCCTACGCCAAATGGGAGTTAGGAGCCACCGAGGGATATACACAGTATACCTTCCGCTACAAAGGAAACAACTACGGACATCAGTATATTGACATCACAACGAACTTCTGCCGGGTCATGGGAATGCACATTCTGTCGGGAAGCGACTTCCTGCCCAGTGATTCCATCTACACCTCCCAGCTAAACTTTATCGCCACGCAGGACCTTCAGGAAGAAAGCGGTATCCCGGCAGGAGAAACACTCGACTTTTTCCCATGGGGAATGAGTGCCACCCTCAAAGGATATGTGAACAACGTGCAGTTTACATCACTCAAAACAGGCTCCTTCCCCTATATTTTCTGTCCCAACGGTATCTACAGCAACAATGTGCTACCATTTGCCTACATCCGCGTAAAGGCCGGAAGTAACATGGACAGGGCACTGAAGCATATCCGTCAGACAATGAGTGAATGTTTTACGGGCTATCCCACAGAAGTAAAATTTTACGACCAAATATACGGCCAGCTTTACCAAAAAGAAACAAACCAGCAAAAGATAATCACCTGGTTCAGTCTGCTTGCCATTCTGATTTCACTGGTAGGAGTATTCGGACTGATTATTTTTGAAGCCGCACACCGCCGTAAGGAAATCGGGGTACGAAAAGTATATGGAGCCTCCACGGGACAAATTCTTTGGATGTTCGGCCGCTCCTACCTCACGCTTTCCATCGTCTGTTCACTCCTGGCCAGTCCCATCGCCTGGTATGCCGTATCGGAATGGCTGAAACAGTTCAATGAAAAAATCCCTATTTCTCCATGGGTATTTCTGATTACATGCGTCATAATCAGTCTGATTACACTGATAACCATTACTATACAGAATTACCGGACAGCCCGTAACAACCCTGTAAACAGCTTGAAATCAGAATAAATACAAGAGAAATAGCCTAGAAAAGAGCATAAAAAAAGGAGTTCCGCTGAACTCCAACCTTTGTTAACCTTAAATCTAATACTATGAAAAACACAATGCAAAAGTATTTATTTTATTTGAAACAGCAAAACGAAAGAGCTAAAAAGAATGTTTTACAACATACATTAACTACAAAGTACCGGGCGATAAAACCCATTAACAAAATCGAGTTCAAATATAAAAAAAGACTATCAGAAACGACTGCCTGTCAGCAGTCAGCCAGTTTGTAAGTGCGGAAGCGTTTCCCTTTCTTAAGTTTGAACACCAGTTCCCTCCGATCTTTATGGAAAAAGCGATCGTGGATATTCACACCAAACTCACACGTTTCTCCTTTTTTCATATTAGGAAGATGAATCCGGCATATTCTTTTCTTTTTATAGAACAAATAGAAACAGGTCTTACGCATCACCTTTTCTCCCTCATTACTGATTTTCATTTTCAGACGTTTTCCATCGTGCATCGCACAAAATACCGGAGGATAAATCACCATTTCCTTCAGTACATCATCGCTGTCATTAGACTCCACCAGCCGCAGGCATTCATTGTCCGATACAGACTGAGCACAAATTTGTCCGATAAAGAAAATCCACACACATACGATTCCTATGATTCTATAATACTTCATAACCCAATACCTCCTTTGTTATACCCATGGCACCTAAAGTTACAAAAAGATTCAATTGCCTTGCATAAATGAAAGGTTTATTTCACAAATAAAGAATAAAAGGCCAGTTTCAGGATAAATCATACCATAAAGCACGCGGCCTGACACACCGTTATAGCATGCCAGGCCGCCCTGCTGAAATTTACAATTCTTACTTATTTTTCTTCCATTGTTCTTTTTCTATCAAATAAGAGATGACAAGGCCTAAACCTCCTCCTAACAGAACGCACGCTCCGTAAATTATGGAAACGGCCTCTTTTACGGTATAAGGGTAATTATCAGACAAATAATCCGGTTGGGTGGTACATGCCAACATGTATCCTACCAAAAGCCCTGCCCCCAATCCAAGCAGCAAGCATCCTATACGCAGTCCTCCAAATGAATACAGGCTGGGACGATACATAATGCCATTCTTAAAAGTTTCCGGCGTCAGTTTATCGCCCATCTTTTCAATCAGCATCATCCGTTCCCTTCTTCCGGCAAACAGTTCAAACAATTTATAAATCACTCCAAAAACAATTGCCACATTGGCCACAATCATCAATTCTTCCATTTTATTCAGTTTTTAATTTGTTACTTTGCCCTTTAGACGCAACCTATACAGAAAGGTTACACTTTTACCGAGAAAAATATTTTTCTAATTTCAGTGTAACCTTTTACTTTGCTCTGCGTCTAAAGGGCATCATGAATCACGAGGAACTACATATCATTGCATCTATCCTGAGCGGACGAACCGAACAGTTCGCCTATTTTCTCGACACCTACGGGCCACAGGTCTTCCACCTGATCGTCCGTATGGTAGGCTCACCGGAAGATGCCGAAGAACTGACCCAAGACTGTTTTATGAAAGCCTTCACCCACCTTTCCTCGTTTCATGGAGACAGCAGTTTCTCTACCTGGATTTACCGCATTGCCTACAATGAAGCGACTTCCGCACTCCGGAAAAAAGATAAAGAACTGCTTTCATTCGACGACCGGATGTGGAACAGTCTTTCAGATAAAGAAATAGATGAGGAGCTGGATACCGAAAACGAAATGCAAATTCAGAAACTGCAGCAGGCACTCACCCAGCTCAAGCCCGATGAGCAGGCACTGGTCACTCTGTTCTATGAAGAAGAAAAAAACATAGAAGAAATAGCCTATATCTTTCACCTGACAGAAAGCAACGTAAAAGTAAAGCTGCACCGCATCCGAAAAAAGTTATGTAACTTAATGAAAGAGGAGATTTAAGCCATGAGAACAACAGATAGAGGACTTCAGAAAGCAATAAAAAGGCAGCCCCATTACGAGCTGCCCAGCAATTTCAGTTACCGCATGATGCAAAAGATACAAGAGGAAAGTATCTTACGCGAAAAACGGCAGGAAAAAAGAATGTTCATCCTCTTCCTTGTCTTCGCCATACTCAGCGGGGGAGGCTGCATCGGATTTTTTATTTGGAAATACGGAACAACCTTCATCAGCTATTGGCACACCTGTAAGGAAATACTTCCGGACTCCCATACGCTCCTTTTCTACCTGCCTACGTTCTGCGCCCTCTGTCTGTTGTACTTCTTCGACCGATGGTTACGGAAAAAGATAGACCTTGAAAAAAAATAGTCTACCTATTTTTTCACACAAACGGTTACAGACTTTCCACAAGAAATACCCTGAGGCATGGGCACCACAATTTTTTGCCCATTCCATACCAACGTAATTTCTTTTAATGTGGCATCCATTCTGGCATCCGTTACTGACACATAACACTCTGTATCCGTCTCACGCAAGACAAGTGCACAAGGTGCAGAAACCTCCAACGTTAACCCCTTTGCTTTTAACACCGGAGCTTCCGGATAGAACACGGCTTCTACCACCTTTTTGTCTGTCGAACGAACGGCTTGAATCAATGTATCGTTTCTCAATACTTCAAACGGAAGCTTACGAGCCGGTTCATCTTTCCCCAAGTAAACCGTATAGCCATAGGTATCATTCTTCGGACTTTGCCCATGGTCTGTCCACAAACGCAATACAGAAACCTTTTCAGGTAGTCCTGATTTCTTTTTATTCCGTGCATTCATCTTTGCCCAATGAGCCGGACAACTCTCTGAAGCGACGTATAAATTAGCCTGATACTCCGGCAAACCTTGATAGGCAAACTGTCCTTCTTGTATAACCCAGGTATCTTTCATCTTACGTGCATCCAAAAGCATGCTTCCTTTCGCCACATCTGTCTTCTTACCTTTCTTCCAAAGATAAACCGGAGCCACCCTTGCTGTCTGATCCAATGTGGTCCGGATGTGCCCTTCCATATCCGGACAGTTATTGGTCACTCCTGCTCCTAAAGCTACCAGATAATCTCCCAATACAAAATAACCTTTATAAGCCTTAAAACCATAGAGTAACTCATTCTTCACCTTACGGTCACCTTTATCATTCACATTTTCCTTATCGGCTCCATGCATTTTTTCAAAAATATAGCCACCAGCTGCATAATCTGCCCCATCTGCTGCTCCTGCAGCGAAATTATGACGACTACAATATCCTCGCCAGTTTGTTACCGGAGTCAACCGCTCCATTCCTTCACGTGCAGTTACACCGGGAGAAGCGGTCACATCCCAATCTCCCATAATCTGAAAATATTCATTTCCATGACGCTGAAATAAAGTCATGCCATCTGTCGGATAAAAATTATAGTTGTCCGCGAATGCTGCACTTTCAAGCCCGTCACAGCGCACAGAAGCCATATTAATCATCAAATGATAATCTGGAGTATGCTTCATCAAGTCATCATTATTAAAGAACCAGCGTGTACCTTGATAAACACCTTTTTCGGTTCCCTTCATCCGGATACGATTTGTTTCTGCCTCAGCCAGAAGTTGCTGAAGCTCTTTCTGCTCTTCTGGAGAAAAAGAAGAAAGCCAATTCTTCACCACATTGCGTAACATCTTGTAATAAGGTATTGCTTCCTCCTTATCCCGATACTCATAAGAATTTCGGTCCAAGCAAGGCAAACGATAACCGTCCCGATAATACCAGCTGCCTCCACGGAAAAAATTCATCAAGGCATCTGCATTTTCACGACTGAGCTGCTTTGCCCAGGGAGTGCCATTGAGCATACCCAGCATATTCAAGGCACTGGAAGTTCCATCAATGGGATAACCCCATATCAAACATTGCATGCCATGTCCCCATCCTGCTCCGTCAGCCGTGAATCCCTCCGTCCAGAAAGAATCATCATAGGTAATCTGGGAAGTCATGCTAATGCCCCGCTGACAAACTTCAGTCAGGACATCCAGCATCGGAACAGAGCTATACATCACAGCCACCGGAAGCAAGGAGCGATAAGCCAGCGCATTGCCTCCTACCCACCACACATGATTACGGAAACGCTCTACTGACACCACATTCTTATCAGTCTCATCCCTTCTCAAAGGCTGAGTATAAGCCTGAAGTCCCAAGATTTTCAGCATATCACATGCATTCTTCAAGTATTTATTTCCTTCGCCCCGTTCTGCACGGTCCATATCTTCTGTACAAGCAAAATAAATATTCACGGCAGCCGTAGGTATCGCAAAACAAGAAGCATGAAAACGTGGTTTATCATTCGGACGAGAAATTTCCAAGTTACCATAATGCACCACAGCCTTCCAAAGTTTATCTGTAAGTTCAGAAGTTTTCTCCAACCGTCCTTTCCGGCAAGCATCAGCCAACTGATATATGCGGTTCAATGCACCGGCAATAAAAATTCCGACACGGTCATCCGTTGTATTCTCATAGCCTTGTTGATAAGCATTCTCACGTTCAAACTGCTCCTCTGTAGAATTTAAGTCTGAAAACCGGCCATCTTTTCCTAACAGGGAAGCCATCTGAATAGCCTGAGAAGCATCAATTGATTTTACTGCCCGATAAGGGTGTTGAGAAAAATATTCTCTCAGTTTCTTGACTGCATCTTTTTTCTCACCTCCCGCATGACAACGTGCCTCCTGATAATAACGACGATAGTTTGAATATGCAAACTGAGATTCCGCTTTACGAACAACAAAGTCACTTACTTGTACATGGTTTTTCCACAAACGAATGGCAAAATATCCATCCCCCTGCCCCCTGCTTATAGAATGGCAAAACAATTCCTCACCATCGACAGCAAACGTAGTTTTTCCATCCGTCACGGTTATCACCACCTCATACCAACGATTAGGCTTCAGCAAATGTGCCTCATCTGTATATTCTTTTACCAGAGGTTTTATTTTATTCTCATCAATGCCATAAAATTCACTGTGATATTCCCGAAAACGAGTGGTCTTATTCTCATTTCCTCCATAACCTACATAGAAAAGATTTAATGTGTTATAATTCTTGAATATCCCTGCACGCCAATCCTTTCTGGCATAAATATTATCTGGGTATTTCAAGTCTTTAGCACCCCAAAAGCAGTTCATATCACTCAAACGGTCGTATTTCCCGCCTTCCATCACTACTTTAATGCGGTAACTGATTTCATAGTTTCCAGTCAGGCACTCATCATACCACAAAGTCAGACCATCCGGTGATACAATGTCCAGACAATCGTCAACTTTAGTCATCTTGAACTTACCCGAAGAGTCTTCGCCAATCCAATTTTTCAAGGATATTTCTGAAGCAGTAATCCCCAACAAGGAATAAAACATCCCCCATAAGAAAAATAATAATTTTAGTTTACCCATAACAAAAGATTAAATATTTCACGATTACATGCTACAAAAAATAAATATTATCTTTTAATATTCATAACTACTATAAATAAAAAGGACGAATTTCGAATGAAATTCGCCCTTTCCATTTCTATATCAGTCAGAAATCTTATTTCCGATAGCTTTCCAACTCTTCTGCCTGGAACTTACGGATGAAGTTGAAATGCTTTTCTACTTCAGATTCAGCGTAGTTCACATACACATTCAGTGACTTGCCAAACATGTCAGGAGCCTTTGTCGCATCCTGCAAGAGCAGGTGGCTCATCACGCACACAGCAGCCATCTCATACAAACGACGAGATACCAGATCCAGCAATTCCTGATTCTGTGCTTCCTTCACTGCATTGGTACATGCTTCCAGCTTACGAGTCATATCCTTGATACGATTCATATAACCTTCAAATTCTGGAGCACAAGGAATCTGTTCATATTCATGCAAAGTAGCCGCATACGAACCGTTTGTAACGTAACGGATGGCAGCTACTGTCTGCAACTGGGTAGTACCTTCATAGATGCTGGTGATACGGGCATCACGATAGATACGCTGGCAAGTATATTCCATCATGAAACCAGAACCGCCGTGTACCTGAATACAGTCGTATGCATTCTGGTTGGCATATTCAGAGTTCATACCCTTTGCCAGCGGAGTAAAACTGTCAGCCAGTTTTGCATAACGTTTCTGTTCCTGACGTTCTTCCGGAGTCAGCTTGCGTTCACGGGCAATGTCATCCAACGCTTTGTAGATATCCACGTAACGAGAA
>OHIK01001054.1_pt1 | contig 12337 bp, 10 predicted proteins | sample 1568241 | NCBI WGS metagenome assembly OHIK01 (sample SAMEA3879567, study PRJEB24766) | human gut metagenome | biome: human-associated habitat; feature: feces | place: USA | collected 1985/1987 | reverse complement strand
TCCCGAGGGCTCAGGATGGCCGCCAATTTTACTTTCTTTTCTATACATTATATATAGAAAGGAAACGAGAGGATTTGAGTAATAAATTATAAGGTATCCACGATCTCCTTCAAAGCGCCGCCTACATTATTCCAATAGGTCATGTTGTTTCTCAGCTCGTCGCCGATGCAGAAATGACGCACACCTAAATCAATATAATATTTCGCCTCATCTGCGCTATTGATTTCACAGCGAGGCTGAACCCCATGCTTTAAAGCAATACGGATCATTTCACGCTCAGCTGCTTTATACTCATCAACATGGGCTCCGGCGTTCCAGCCAAGGCTCATCGAATAATCGGAGGGGCCAAATTGCACCATATCCACACCGGGAATTTCACAGATTTCCTCTAAATTATCCAAGCATTCCTTTTTCTCCACCATGAAAGCGGCTACTGTATTACGTACCATGGCGGCATAATCCATCTGGGATAAATTAGGCTGATAGCCGATCCAACGGCGGTTGGGATAACCAAAACGTCCGCCGTCTTCGGGAGTATCAGGCCGGATAACATACATGGTTTCCCTGACCTCTTCCGGCGTTTTATGGTCGGTAAGCAAAAGCGCCTGGAATCCGGAAGCCATCGCTTTTTGCGCCACGTAAGCCCTGTTCTGGAAATCCACCTTTATCATCGTGGAAATATTGTGCAGCTCCGCAGCACGGCAGATATTCTCCAGATCCGCATGGGAAAAAGGAGCGTATTCAGCGACAAACTCGATATAATCGAATTTCCCGGTAGAGGCCACCGCTTCCGTAATGGTAGGCCATGCGCTGAGAATTCTTGTAGCGATAGAAGGCTGATTGTTGTTCAGGATTTCACGGAGTTTGTTTGTTTTCATCATTGTTATCGTCCCCTTACTCTTTCAGTATCTTTTTTAGTCATTTATTTATTATCTTCAAAGCCGTTCATAATCCGGATAATTTCTTCCACATCGCTGGAGTTTCTCATCTTTTCCTGACGCTCCTGCTCAATTTTCTGGAGCTTTTGCACCTTATCCAAAACATCGCCGATATACTGATTTGGGAATTTTACCGCGCCGTTTTCATCCATATGTATAACATCGCCCGGACAAACATCCATGCCGCAAATATTTACCGGAACATTCACTGCTTTTACGGAGAAAGCGCCGTGGCCCGCAGTAACACCGGTGAGCATGTATTGAACCTCCATAGGACGAATTTCATCTACGTCTCTGGACGGGCCGTCAGAAATAATACCGACTGTTCCCAAAGCTTTCATCGCGGTGGTCATATTGCCGCCGCAAAGGCCATTTTTATTTTTGATTTCCTCAGGAAAATCCTGCTTGATGCACACGATCACCGGCTTAGGAGAAGCATCAATGGCCCTCAGAACATCGTCAAAGCTGCGGCGCTTAAAATTGGCGTCGACAGGGCCATATACCACCGTAACAGCGTAACCCGCTCTTCTTCCCAGCTCGGGATACATGCATTTTACAGATTGATCGGTATACCAGTTAGCAGCCCAAGGATCATAAAGTCCTAAACAAAGCTCCTGATCCTCTGGGTACGTTGCCACTACATTAGTGATCGATGGGGTGTCGAATTGCTCCAGCTTTTTTAACTCTTGATTGAAGTTTTCATTTTTCACGATAGACAACCTCCATAATGCCAACATTCTTCTTTGATTAGCCTCATCATACCATCCTAAATTTGAATTTCCAATTCAATTATGGAATTACGGATTGAAGTTTTAGAATATAAATCATAAAAAAGATTGTTATTTTTTAGTCAATATGCTTAATCATCATGTTTCCAGTGATCCATCTCAAACTTCATACCGTATTGATCACGGATATTCTTTAGCTTTTGATACAGGTTCGGACCAATTTCAAATCCGCCTGCGGCACGGTTAGCGGCAACCTTGTTAAACTCAATTTCACCGGGCATATAAATCTGTTCTGTGTCAGGAGCCAGCTTAAAGCTTTTCACCACATCGATAAAGCCATCTACGCGATGTTTAAAGGCCTCTGCATCGGTAAACTTAGAGATGTCAATGGCGATTAGTGACGCCGCCAGCTCGGAGCCGGCAGATAAATCGGAAATCCGGCGCAGGTTTTCTTCTTCAAAATCAAATGGCATTCCGGTCAGGCCAGCACAAATCAAGCTGATGACGATAGCAATGCCAGATCCCTTATAATCGCCGAAGGGGCGCATCGTACCAACCATCGCTTCGGATGCCACTGTGGTCGGCTCTCCGTTTTTATTATAAGCCCAATTCCCAGGAATCGGCTTGTTCTCTGTTTCCGCCACGGAAACCTTGCCTTGAGCCACCACGCTGGTAGCGCAATCCAGAATCACTGGAAAATGCTTTTTGGCAGGTACGCCGATGCTGAAGGGATCAGTACCAAGCACCCTCTCTCTTGTTCCCCACACAGCGGTTGAGGAACCGGAATTGCAGACAGCGATGCCGATCATATTCCGTTTTGCCGCCATCATGGTGTAATAAGCCAAAAATCCAATATGGTTGGAATGGGTCACTGCTACGGAGGCACATCCAGTTCGGGAGGCTTTTTCCATGCACAGTTCCATGGCGTGTGAGCAGGAAACTGCTCCTAAGGCATCATCTGCATCTAAAAGCGCCACACCGGCATCTTCCCGCAGGATTTTCATGTGAGGATTGGCTTTATAGCCACCGTGCTCCAGCTTTTGGGTGTAAAACGGAATCCGGTTCAGACCGTGAGACGCCTGGCCGCGCATCTCGGCCATAGTCAAATGATCCGCTACAACATCGGCATGTTTCTTTTCAGCACCAATGGTTTGGAACAGCTTAGAAACATAGGCTTGGGATTCTTTTTCAGGAACAATAATACGACTCATGACAACCCTTCCTTTTTGGAAAATATTTTCGCGTACACAATACTACACTTCTTCAAAGGTGTCAAGAGGGGCATATCTCCAGCTTTTTAATTTTTCATGATAAATCAGACGCGGGATTTTTAACTCTAGCGGCTTTGAAAGTCTAGCATCCATGCAAAATAAAAGGGTTCGTCTTTCTTTTCACAAAAGAGAGGCGAACCCTTAAAAAATTTTTTATTTTTCTTTCTTTTCAGTTCCTGCTTTTTCGGAGATTGGCTTTTGCCACTCTTTCACAAAAGACATAAACTTTCGAGTAATGGAACTGGTTTCCCGAGACTTTAGCTGAACCAGTCCAGTCGTACTGAGATATTCCTCCTCAAGGGGTACCACCACACAGCCTGGCATATCGAAATAAGTCATTACCTGCTCCATGGCCAAAACAATAACGCCATCATTTTTCACAAATTTGAGAGAGATTTCCGGTTTACCGCTTACGGTATAGGGAACGTTCGGTGTAAAGCCGGCTTTTTTGCATACCGCCATACAAATATCAAAAAGCGACGCTTTGCCTGTAGGCAGCAGAAGCTTTTCCCCTTTCAAGCGCTTGACGGAAATCGACTTCTCCTTCGCCAAGGGATGATTCTCCGGTACTACCGCGACCAGCCTATCCACATTGATTGGAGTGATGTTATATTGCTCCTCGTCTAAAAAATCCGTTCTAAGAATGGCGAAGTCACACTCCAGCCTTCTTAAGCCTTGCAGCACAAGAGAGCTTTCACTTTCCACCACATTAAACTTCACCTGTGGATGCAGCGCCCTGAAAGCACTCATAATTTCGGGGATTTGATATTGTACAAATACTGGAATAGAAAAAATGCTGATTACTATATCGTCCTGAGAATAACACGCCATATCGTCCATCATGCTTTTGTAGGAGCCTAAAATGGCGTAAGCGTGCTTTTGAAGACGTTCTCCCGCAGGAGTTAGAGAAATACTTTTTCGATTCCTATAGAAAAGCTTTACACCCATTTCATTTTCCAGCGCCATGATATGCTTGGAAAACGAAGATTGGGAAATGTTGTTTTCAGCAGCGGCCATTGTAAAATTTCCAGTTATTGCCGCTGATAAGAAATATTGCAGTTGAAAAATATCCATTTTTTGTTCCACTCCTCATGTTTCTCATTCGGCAAAATTAAAAAAGCACTGAAAAATACTGAAACTTATGCAATTCAAGACAGCCATAAAAACACATATAAATTTCTTTTTTCGGGCTTAAAACACCCAATTTATACCAGATTTTGCTTTTCTATAAAATTATAACATATGATACAAAAAATGTCTAGGATTGTCGTCTCTTTCTTACTAAGCCTAAATGCATGTCAAACTATACCAATTAGAGAAATTGTAATTATTTTTAGAGAACAACATACTCCCATTATTAATTTTTTGAAATCCCGTCCCATTCCAAAGCGAATAAAATTATGTAAACCAACAAGTTTATAAAACCGATCTTCTAAATTACAAAAAAATGGCTGTATTTCTAAAAAAATTAGTGATAAATTCCAAATTGCGATTGTTGAAGTCAATTTTCGAATCTTTAAAAATCGTTCAAAACTATTGACTTTTAGGTATAAACAAGATTAATATGTCTACAAAACACAAGTGCGTTAATTTTATTTTATTAAATACGCACAAAACCAACTGTTTTATTTCATTTATGGCAATTCATTACATCAAGGAGGAACATGTGTCATGAAAACAATGAAAGGTGTTAATGTCCCGATTTCTTGCCCGATGACCCCTGATCAGCAGGTGGACTACAAGAGCTTGGAAAGTCTTTGCGAATACCTGATCGATAAGGGTGTTCACGGCTTATATCCCAACGGTTCTACCGGTGAGATGTGCTATCTAACGTTAGAAGAGCGCAAAAAGGTTCTCGAAACCTGTCTGAAGGTTGCTAACGGCCGTGTTCAGGTGTTCTCCATGGTAGGCGCTCTGACTACGAAGGATACCATTGAGCTTGCTCAGCACGCGGAAAAGGTTGGCGCGGATGGTATTGGTGTCGTTACCCCCTATTACTTCAAGCTGGATCAGAAAGAGCTTGAGGAATATTTTGTTCGGGTAGCCCAAAGCGTTTCCGATGATTTCTCCATCTATCTGTATGGCATTCCCCAATTGGCTGTGAATGACATCACACCGGAACTGGCCCAAAGAGTTGCCAGCCGCTGCAAGAATGTTGTTGGTATTAAGTACAGCTATCCTGACATGCCCAGACTGATGAAGTTCATGAATGTCAACGACGGCAAATTCTCTGTGCTGGCTGGTCCCGACGATCTCTTCTTTGTCACTCTGTGTGCTGGCGGCGACGGCACAATCTCTGGTAATGCTAATGTGGTTCCTGAGCATTTCGTAGCTATTTACGATGCCTTCCAGAAGGGTGATATCGAATTAGCCAGAAAGCTTCAGAAAAAGACGAATCTGATGATCGACTACATCAGCGGTCCTAACAACATGTCCAGATATAAGGTATGCCTGAAGCATCGCGGCGTGATTGCCCATGATTCTATTCGTGAGCCTTTGCGCACCATCAGCCCCGAAGAGCAAAAAGAGCTGATCGACGCTATCGAGAAGATGAACTATTTGGATCCGACCAAGCTGTAAGGCTGTGCTGCATATCTAATTGGTTTTAGGGTATTGCGTTTTCCGGCTTTTGTATGCGAGGGATTCAGGAGCCGGAAAACGGTTTTAAACCAGGCTGTGCCGAAAGGCCGGCAAAATAAAATTTTGGGAGGCTGAAGATTTATGAAAGCAAAAAGACTAGTGAGCGCCCTCACCATGATCGCGCTGCTGGCCGGCATATTTGCCGGCTGCTCCGGTGACGGAGGTACCACCTCTTCTACCGGCGGCGACAGCAGTACTGCTGGTGATAGCTCCGCGGCAGAGTCCACCGGCGGCGATACCGAGAAATTCAACACAACTTTGAACGTCATTGGTGTTGACAACGTAATCGCTACTACCGCCTTCGACGAAGAGCATCTGCAGGAGCTGCGCGACCTGTACGGCATCGAAGTGAATTTCCAGCAGTTTACCAATGAGCAAGCGTCCAATAAGATCGCTGTCAGCATGGCTGCCGGCGGCGCTGATATCGACGCTCTCATGTTCCGTCCTCTGGACGAAACTCTACTGTTTGTACAGAATGGATGGCTGGAAAACCTGCAGCCCTACATAGACGCTGATCCGGAAGCCGCCAACTATGACGACTATATGGATGCTTCTAAGGAAGTCACCCAGGATCCTGCCACCGGAGATGCTGTTGGTTTACCGGTTATGACGGAGTCCGGCGCTGTTTATTACAACAAAACCATGTGGGAGGCTGCTGGCTTAACCGAGGATGATTATCCGAAAACCATGGACGAGTTGTATGATGTGGCTGTAAAACTGACAGACCGTGACGCCGGTGTTTCTGGTTTCGCCTGCCGTGGTATGGCGAACCCGGCTGTTACTCAATTCTCCGGTTTCCTTCGCGCTTACGGTGCTGACTTCTTCACGGAAGCAGATGACGGTACCAAAACCGCTACCATCAATACTCCGGAAGCTGTGGAAGCCTTTGAATTCTACGGCAAGCTGCTCCGCGACACTGGCCCTGACGGCGTTCTGAGCATGACATGGACAGAAACCTGGAGCCTCTTCACCCAGGGACAAACCGCTATGCGCTTTGACGCGAACACCAACCTGGGTTCTTGGGATCCTGATAACTCTGCCATTACTTTGGAAGAGATCGGCTGCTTTGATCTGCCTGTCGGCCCTGATGGGGATTACGGCAACTATTCCATCACTCCTTGGGCGCTGGGCATCAGCTATGGTTCTACCCAGAAGGATGCCGCTTGGGCTCTGATCAACTGGATGGCTTCTTCTGAAATGCAGCAGGATGCGCAGTCTAACGGCAGCTCCGCCGCCCGTACCTCCGTGTGGGAAGTGGAAGGCCTTTCCAGCTGGCCGCAGGAATTCCAGGATCTGGCCGCTGAGGTTGGTAATAAGGCTTACGGTACCGACCGTCCTTACATGATCAACGTTGCTTCCGCCAGAGACGTAATCGGCCAGGTCATCGTAACTGCTATTGAGGGCGGTGACGTTCAGGCTGCTGCTGATACCGCTAACGCTGATTTCCAGAAGCTTCTCGACGAAGAGAAATAAGACTTTTCTCAGTAATCCTGTCTAAACAGATGTGAAAGTGGTGCCTGCAGATCATTACGAGCTGCAGGCTCCATTTTAGGAACCGCCAACCGGTATTGTGGGGATTTTGGCTTTAAAATCTGCGCGGAGATAGGCGTACAAAAGATTTGGAATGGTTTCAGTAAACCTGGCTCTTTCAATTCCCAGACGGGCGGCATCCAAAAAAGAGCAAAGGAGGCAATCTCAAATTGCAAAAGATAGGAAGATGGGTAGATAAGCGCCTGAAATGGTTCTTTACCGTGCCGACAATTATTTTTGTTTTGGCAATGGTGCTTTTTCCGATTATATATACCTTAGTTCTTAGTTTTCATTCCTGGAGAATGTCAGCCAATATTCCTTGGGAATATGTCGGCCTCCAAAACTATATCGACCTCTTCAGTGATTCCCGGTTCCCCATGGCTATCGGCCGTACCTTTATTTTCACCGCTATCGCTCTGACAATTGAAATGATTTTGGGAATCGGTATCGCGCTGTTCTTGAACCGCCGGTTCTTCGGCAAAAACTTTGTAAAAACAGCTTTCCTTATTCCGATGGTGGCAACCCCTGTGGCTATCGGTATGGTTTGGAAGCTGATGTATGATCCCAACATCGGTATTCTTGACTATATTCTGAAGTCTATGGGAATGCCGACAGTAAACTTTTTAGGTGATTCTAATATTGCTCTGTATTCTTTGATCGTAGTAGATATCTGGGAGTGGACTCCACAGGTCATGCTGATTGTTTTGGCTGGCATCACGTCTATTTCCACTGAGCCCTTTGAGTCCGCAATGGTGGACGGCGCTACTCCTTGGCAGGTAACCTGGCATATTACTCTGCCTCTCCTCCGCCCCACTATTTTTACAGCTTTCTTATTAAGATTAATCGATGTTCTGAAGACCTTCGATATCATGTACTCCATGACTCAGGGAGGCCCTGGTTACGCGACAGAAACCATGAATATTTTGTCCTACCGGCAAGCCTTTGAGTTTATGCAGTTTGGATCGGCGTCTTCCATGCTGATCGTATTCTTTGTTGTTGTGATGGTAATTGCTGCTATCACCGTTAAGATTAAGAGCAAGATGGAGGTGGATTATTAATGACTGAAAATGTAGCGAAATCCAGATCCGCTCGGATTACTGGAAGAATATTCTTTTACATCGTAGTTGTTATTCTCCTCTTTTTTGTTCTCTTTCCCATGTTCTGGATGTTCCTGGCTTCCTTTAAAACTAACGCCGACATACTGAATATGAGTAAGCTGTTTAACTTCACGCCCACCATGAAGAACTTCGAGAACGTGTTTGTCAACTACGACTTTGCCAAGCCGATTATTAACAGTCTCATCGTCAGCTTGGTATCTACCGTTCTGTCTCTAATTTTGGGACTTCCCGCCGCTTATTCCATCGCACGGGAAAAGCAGCATCTTTTTTCTGGCATTATCCTTATGATCCGTATTGTTCCGGCAGTTTCCTTCCTGGTTCCCTGGTACATCCTGTTTACCAACCTGCATCTTTCCGGGACCTATCTGTCCTTGATCATTTGCCATTTGATTGTCTCTCTCCCGTTGATCGTATGGATCATGATTCCATATTATGAAACCTTGCCCCAAGAGCTTGAGCAATCCGCCTATATCGACGGCGCCTCCCGGTTCGGTACTTTTATCCGAATCATGCTGCCGCTGTCTACTCCCGGCATTCTGACCTCCGGTATTTTGGCGTTCATTTTCTCTTGGAACAACTTTATGTTCGCCCTGGTTCTTTGCTCCAACGATACTACTACGCTACCTATCGCGATTTATCAGTTTATTTCCTATTCCAACGTAGACTGGGGCGGCATTATGTGCGCTTCTGTTGTCATCACGCTGCCAATTATTATTATCTCTTTCTTCCTCCAGCGATACATTATCACTGGTCTCACTGCGGGCGCTGTCAAAGGCTAACCCGTTGACAAATAAAATTTTTTACCTTATGGAGGGAACCCAATGAAAAAGATCGTATTATCCACCATCCCGCTGTATGCCCAGCGCTGCAAACGTTCCAAAGCCCTTTTGGAAAAAGAAGGCTTTGAGATTATCGAATACCAGGGTGATCTGGTGATGACCGCGGAGGAAATCAAAGCGGTTGGCAAGGATATCTGCGGCGCTATTATCGGCTGTGATGAATGGAATGAGGAAATTTTCCAGGCATGCCCCAATCTGAAAGCCATCGGCCGCTTCGGCGTGGGCTACAACAACATCGACCTGGAGGCCGCCAAACGACATGGCGTGAAGGTTTCCATTGCCACCGGCATTAACTGCGACTCCGTCGCGGAAGCCACCATTATGCTGGTGCTGTCTTCCCTGCGCAACCTGATTAATCTGGATCAGACCACCCGTGACGGACAGTGGATGCGCTATACCGGAAACACCCTGCACAATAAGGTATACGGCCTAATCGGTTTTGGCGCCATCGCCCGTTATGTCGCCAAGCTGGTTAACGCCTTCGGCCCGGCTAAGATCATCGCCTACGACAAATATCCCAACTATGAGGAAGCCAAAAAGCTGGGTGTGGAGATCGTGGACTTTGATACCGTAGTCAAAGAGTCCGATGTCATTTCCCTTCATGTTCCCGCTACCCCGGAAACCATTAAGATGTTCGGCGAGAAGGAATTCAAGGCCATGAAGGATACCGCTGTTTTTGTCAACGTAGCTCGTGGACCGGTGGTGGACGAGGCCGCGCTGTACAAAGCCTTAAAGGAAAAGTGGATCGCCCGCGCCGCTATTGACGTATTTGAAGAGGAGCCTACGCCGGCGGATAACCCCTTATTCCAGCTGGATAACATCATTATGATGCCTCACCAGTGCGGCGACACTTGGGAAACCTTTGACGCCGTGGGCCTGTTTGACGCTCAGGTCATCGTGGATGTCATGAACGGCAAGGACCCGCAAAACTGGATTAATAAATAAAAAGCGTCCCCTTGCTGATTACCAATTTAAGGAGGACGTCATATGAAAATTGTTGTTCTGGACGGCTATACGGAAAACCCCGGGGATTTAAGCTGGGATAACCTAGGCGCTTTCGGCGGGCTAACGGTCTACGACAGAACCCCGTCGGAGGAAATCGTGAACCGTATCGGGGACGCGGAAGCCGTTTATACCAATAAAACCCCTATCACCGCCCAAACCCTGGCGGCCTGTCCCAACCTGAAATTCATCGGTGTGCTTGCCACCGGCTATAATATCATCGACATCCCGGCCGCTAAGGAAAAAGGGGTTGTCGTCAGCAACATTCCCACCTACGGCACCGACGCCGTTGGACAGTTCGCCATCGCAATGCTGCTGGAAATCTGCCACCACATCGGCCACCACGACCAGGCCGTCCACCAGGGCAGATGGGAGCACAACCAAGATTGGTGCTTCTGGGATTACCCGCTGATTGAATTGGCGGGAAAAACCATGGGGGTCATCGGCTTCGGCCGAATCGGCCGCACCACGGCTAAAATCGCCAAGGCCCTGGGCATGAATATCCTGGCTTATGACGCCTATCGGCCGGACGACAGCCTGTTAGACGGATACCAATTTATGCCGCTGGATGAGCTTTTGGCGAAATCCGACGTTATCACCCTGCACTGCCCCCTGTTCCCGGAAACCCAGGGACTGATTAACCGGGACACCATCGCGAAAATGAAGGATGGGGTGATCCTTCTGAACAACAGCCGCGGCCCGCTGATCGTGGAACAGGATCTCGCCGACGCCCTAAACGTCGGCAAGGTGTATGCCGCCGGCCTGGATGTGGTTTCCACAGAGCCTATCCAGGGTGACAACCCGCTTTTAAAGGCGAAAAACTGCCTGATTACGCCCCATATATCCTGGGCGCCCAAGGAAAGCCGGCAGCGCCTAATGGATATCGCGGTGGAAAATCTAAGGCAATTTCTGAAGGGAACGCCGGTTAATGTCGTTTCCAAATAGCTAGCACTCATTTTAGCGTATGCCTATTTAAAGCCATATCCCAAAAAGCGCCGCGCCGTATAGGATTTTCCTGTATGGCGCGGCGCTTTTTCTTTTATTATGATCGTTTTTTTGTAACAGCCTATCATTTTTCGAGCAACGAGGAGATTCTGTTTAACCGATAGGTTCGAAGTCTGCGGCGCCGTGCTTACACAGCGGACAGATGAAGTCATCCGGCAGGACGTCCCCTTCATAGATATAACCGCAGATCTTGCAGACAAAGCCCTTCTTTCCTTCCGTTTGGGGCTTGGGCTTCACATTGCTCTGGTAATAGGTGTAGGTCATGGTTTCCGCGTTGGAAATCACTCTTGCCTCAGTGATGCTGCATATGAACATGCCGTGGGTGCCGAAATCAACATACTGTTCCACCTTCAGGGACATGAAGGCGTTGATATACCGGGGCAGAAACACCAAGCCGTTATCAGAGCGCAGAGGTGTGATATCAGCGAATTTGTCCACCGTTCTGCCGCTTTGGAAGCCAAAGGTTTCAAACACGCTGAAGGGAGCGGCGGTAGACAGGCAATTCACGTTCATCATACCGGTCTGCTTAATCACATGGTGGGAATAATTCTGCTTATTAATGGTAACGGCTACCCGGTTGGGCGTATCCGTCACCTGGGTCACCGTGTTGACAATCAGGCCGTTATCCTTTTTGCCGTCATTGGATGTGACCACATACAGGCCGTAACCGATTTTAAACAGAGCGGTCAGGTCGTTTTTATTGGCGGTTTCGCTCTGCTGCTCCAAATAATCGTGACAAAGCTCATCCGCCAGCGCCTCTAACTGGGCGGTACTTTCCTCATTCAAAGCGGATTTGATATGAACCACGTTGTCAGTAAAGGCCAGGTTCTTACAGCCGGAAAGCATTTGTTTCATGGTCTTTGCCGCCAGGGGCGCCCAGCTTCCGTTTTCCATCAGGCCGACCAAACGGTTTTGGAAATTCCGCTCTGTAAGATGGTCGATGAATTCCCGCATAAAGGGGAATATATCCGCGTTATAGGTGGTTGTCGCCAGCACCAGCTTGCTGTAACGGAACGCATCCTCCACAGCCTCCGCCATATCGCAGCGGGCGAGGTCGTATACCACGACCTTCGGGCAGCCGTTCTTGCGAAGCTTGTCCGCCAGCGTTTCCACAGCCTTTTTGGTATGGCCGTAAATAGAGGTATAGGCAATGACAATCCCTTCGGTTTCCGCCGTATATGAGGACCAGATATGATAAAGGTTCAAATAATAGCCCAGATTTTCGGTAAGCACCGGTCCATGGAGAGGACAGATCATCTGGATATC
>OHIK01001052.1_pt1 | contig 12350 bp, 9 predicted proteins | sample 1568241 | NCBI WGS metagenome assembly OHIK01 (sample SAMEA3879567, study PRJEB24766) | human gut metagenome | biome: human-associated habitat; feature: feces | place: USA | collected 1985/1987 | reverse complement strand
CCTTCACCGTCGGATAAATCTGTTTAAACTGCGCGTAACGTTCTTCATATTTCGCTGCAAGCTCTGCATCCGGCTCCACCGTGTCCACGACTTTTAAAAGCTTCTGCGCTGCTTCTTCCACAGATGCGTACTCGCTACAGGCAACCGCCGCTAAAATCGCCGCTCCGTAGCCGGGTCCCTCTTCGGTTTCCGGCACGTCCACTTTCACATTCAACACATTGGCAATAATCTTTTTCCAGAGAAGGCTCTTTGCACCGCCGCCGCAAATCTTCGTCCGGTCGATTTGGATGCCGAGGGATTTTGCAATTTCAAAGGAATCCCTCAGGGCAAAGGCAACGCCTTCGAGTACCGCCTGCGTCATATCCGCGCGGCTCGTATCCATCGTCATTCCAATAAAGGTGCCTCTCGCATCCGGATCATTATGCGGAGAACGCTCACCCATCAAATACGGCAGGAAGTAAACGTGATTTTCGCCAAGCTTCGTGATCGCCGCCTGCTCTGCCCCATAGTCCTTCGTGCCGATGATCTCGTCCATCCACCACTTATTGCAGGACGCCGCACTCAGCATGCAGCCCATCAGATGTTCCGAGGGAAATATTGCACTGACCGTTTCCAACTGTTCCGGTTCCCACTGCTGCCGCCGCGTTATCCCCTGCACCTGCTGCTACCTTTACGGTTTCCGGCAGACCGAGGTTCTGCGCGATTTCTGGGAGCAGCGTGCCGACTGTCTCATAGCTTTCATAGACCTTTGCAAGCTGTTCTTTATGAACGCCGCAGATTTCACACATTTCTTCCGACCAGCAGCGGTTCTTCACATCGAATAACAGCATGCCGGAAGCGTCCGATACATCCGTGCAATGTACGCCGGTCAGACGATAAGCTATGTAATCCTTCGGCAACATGATCTTTTTGATCCGTGCGAAGTTCTCTGGCTCATTCTTTTTCACCCAGAGGATCTTCGGCGCGGTAAATCCGGTGAAAGAAATATTCGCAGTGTACTCAGACAACTTCTCTTTGCCGATCACATTATTCAGATAATCGCATTCCTCTGTGGTTCTGCCATCGTTCCAGAGGATGGCAGGGCGGATCACCTGATCCTTCTCATCCAGAATGACCAGTCCATGCATCTGTCCTCCGAAGCTGATGCCTGCCACCTGGCTCTTGTCCGCATCTTTCAAAAGCTCCCGGATGCCCTCCATAGTCTGTTCATACCAGTCCTCCGGCTTCTGTTCCGACCAGCCGGGATGTGGGAAATACAAAGGGTATTCCCGGGATACAATATTCCGGATGTTCCCTTCACTGTCCATTAAAAGCAGTTTTACCGCCGAAGTGCCCAGATCGATTCCAATATATAGCATGAATCTTCCTCCTACGTTTGTGTTGTGATCCATTTTCGTTCCTTTTCGTGCCCGTGCACGTTATAGTCTTATCATAACTGTTGTGAAAAAATTTTTCAAGTAGAAGTTTTTATGTTTTCAGTATTTTTTCACTAAAAAGTGAAGATGGAATTTCATCATTCATCATCCATTCAGCGTGCCCGGACAAATTCTGCACTTTCGTTGACGTCCCTCTGGAAATATGATACCTTTATAACCAGATACCTGGAACAGATATTACGGAAAGGCATGAGTATTCTATGGCAACCATCAAAGAAATCGCCGCATTGGCCGGAGTATCCCGCGGCACTGTGGATCGCGTCTTAAACGATCGCGGCGCAGTAAACCCGGAGACCGCCGAAAAGATCAGAAAAATTGCAAAAGAGCTGGACTATAAACCCAACCGCGCCGGTCTCGTTCTGGCAGCGCAGAAAAAGCGGCTGAAGCTGGGTGTCATTCTGTTTTCCACCGGGAATCCTTTTTTTCAGGATGTTCTGGCCGGAATCAATGAAAAGGCGGAAGAGCTGGCAGGTTACAACTGTACCGTGATCACCAAACAGATTTCTTTCGGTGTGGAGGCCCAGTTACAGGCAGTCAAAGAGCTTCTTGCAGAAGAAGTGAACGGCATTGCCATGACCCCTTACAACGACGAACGGATCCGCGACTGCATCAATACTTTATACGAGCAGGGGATTCCCGTGGTCACGCTGAATACAGACATTGAAAATTCCAGACGTATCGCTTATGTCGGCAGCAACTACACCCGCAGTGGTGCCACCGCCGCCGGTCTTCTGCAATTGATGACCTCCGGCACGGTAAACGTGGGTATTGTCACAGGTTCCTCCAACATTCTCTGTCACACAGAGCGCATTGCGGGATTTCTGAAGACATTAGAACCTTTCTCTGATCGGATCCGCGTCGTGGATACCGTGGAGATCCACGATGACGAAGTGGAAAGCTACGAAAAGACAACGACACTTCTGTCAAAGCACCCGGAGATCAATGCACTGTTCTTCGCCGCCGGCGGTGTCTACGGAGGCTGCCGCAGTGTAGAGGCTCTGGGTAAAAAAAAGGCGATTCGGATCATCGCTTTTGATCTGGTCCCCACCACACGCCAAATGCTGGAAAATGGCACCATTGCCGCCACCATCTGCCAACAGCCGAAAATTCAGGGCAGCAACCCTCTTTCCCTGCTGTTTGCCTATCTGACGACCGGCGAAAATCCGGAAAAAGAATACAATTATGTAGCAGTAGATATCCGGATCAAAGAAAATATCTAAATAATTCTTAAGATTCTTCCGACACTCTTGTCATTCACAACATATAGTACTATAATATACATATTATCTACGAAATGTTGTTTTGAGGGGTACAAAAGCGGGGGAGTCTTTGATCCATGAATTTATCTGATCTGAAAAGAAATGCATATATGTTGCGGGGTTCCGATGCAAAACGTGGTTACATGCGCTGGTGGCATTCCTTCCAGGGCATTTGTCCCACGACGCAGGAAACCCGCACTTTTTTTGTAGAATACAGCATTTTAAATCCGGCTCTCGGTACTTCCCAGCCTATTTTAGGTCAGCATCCCTACTATAAACGTCATGGTCTGAAACCATCTTATCTCTGCATAAAAGCCGGTGTATTCCCTGAGCCGGGAGATAGCGGGCTCCAGCTTCGGGCATATTATCCCCTGACCTCTCTGCAGGTGGCCCAGGATCCCTTTTACATGCAGTTTGAGGATTGTGTCTACAGCGAAAACCGGATCAGTGGTTCGATTGATATCTCCGATGAGGTTGCAAGACATCGCTCTCTTATGACCGATGCGGGCAGTTTTATCTGGGATCTGGAAGTGCATAAGGCGGTTGCCTGTCATACCGGCTATATTGCCAATGCTTTTTTTACCGCGGTTCATGCCCTGGAAAGTTTCTGGCATGGGGAAGGTATCCGTACCTTTTTCCGTGGGACCGTCATTTTGAACGGTGTCACCTACGAGGTAACTCCCGAGACATCCTACGGCTATGCGGACAAACATTGGGGCCGCAGTTACAACCAGCCCTGGCTGCAATTTGCTTCCGGCCACCTGATCAGTGAGAAAACCGGGCGGGAATTGAAGCATTCGGCTCTGGCCATCGACGGCTGTTGTCCGAAATTTCTCTTTTTCCCCATGCGACGCAGGATTCTGATGCAGCTGACCTATACCGGGGAAGATTTCGAGTATCATTTTGGCAGACCTCTTACACTGTCCCGCTGCAAGTGGAAAGTGAAAGAGACCAACAAACGTTTTATCTGGCATTTCAAAGCCCAGAACCGCACTTCCGTTGTACGGATCTCCGGAAGCTGCAGCAAAGAGCAGATGATGCCGTTACTCTATGAAAGTCCTGACGGAAAAGTATCCGACATTCCTCTCTGGGAAGGCGGCAATGCAACAGGCACCATAGAACTATACCGGAGAATCGGCGGTTCCCTGGAATTGATCGATCGTCTGCAATTTGAAAACGGATTATGTGCTTATCAGCGTTCCTGATTTTCGTCCGGGGAATAAAAGATAACTGCAATTTAAAAAGCTGTTGCCACAGATCACTCTGTTGACAACAGCTTTTGTTGTTTATCCCTATGCAGCTTAGATTGCCTCTTCCGGCTCCTCCAATGCTTTTTCGTAACTCTCCAGGATCACCCTTTGCAAATTCTCTCTGGTGGAAGAATTGATGGGATGTGCGATATCCCTGTATTCCCCGTCCGTTGCCTTCTTGCTCGGCATTGCAATGAACAATCCCTTTTCACCTTCGATCACCTTGATATCATGTACGACGAATTCATCATCCAGTGTAATGGATACGATAGCTTTCATCTTGCCTTCCTTGGTGATCTTACGAACACGTACATCTGTAATCTGCATTTGCTAACCCCCTTGGTGTTATCGTGATCCCTACGCATTTCTCCGCCCTGCAGGCTCTCGAAACGCTACAGATATTCGTATTCCGGGCTATCGCCCTACTTACTCATATCTGTTAGATTCCCTAATGACCACATTGCCCTGCCTGCAAGCAGTCTCGCAATGTAGTCATTGAGAATCCGGATCACTTAGATCACGTATCGTTCATTCCTCTCAACTACGATCTTAACTTCGCCTTCTCCCACAAAGTACGAATTTGCACGGATCGTGTCACGGCTCTCTACAATACAGTTTTCAATATGCGTGTTATCTCCAATATACACATCATTGAGGATAATGGAATTCTTGATCACACAATTATTGCCGATATAGCTCTTCTTAAAGATCACGGAATTCTCTACCACACCGTTGACGATACATCCACTGGATACCAGGCTGTTACGCACCTGGGAACCGGGATTATATTTTGCGGGAGGCAGGTCATCCACCTTGGAATATACGTCCGGATACTGCTTGAAGAAATAGTTTCTCACATCTGCTTTCAAGAAGTCCATATTGGTGCTGTAGTAATCATCCACAGATGCGATATTTCTCCAGTAATCCTTGATCTTGTATCCATAGATTCTCTTCAGATCCTTGTAACGGATCAGGATATCTCTTACGAAATCGTAGCGGTCTTCCTCAGCACACTTCTCGATCATCTCGATCAGTAGTCTGCGTCGAACCACATAAATACCACAGGAAATGGTATTGGTCTTCGCCTGTAAGGGCTTCTCCTCGAACTCTTCGATACGACTTTCCTCGTTCATGCGAATCGTACCGAAACGCTCTACATTCGTACCAGCTTCCATATCGCGGCAGACTACAGTGATATCTGCTTTTTTCTCGATATGGTATTCCAGCACCTTATTATAATCCAGCTTGTATACACAGTCGCCGGATGCGATAACTACATAAGGCTCATGGCTGTCCTTCAAAAACTGCAGATTCTGGTAAATTGCATCTGCGGTTCCTCTGTACCAGTTGCTGTTCTCTGCTGTTACAGCGGGAGTGAATACATATAATCCACCCTGTTTACGTCCGAAATCCCACCATTTGGAAGAATTCAGATGCTCGTTCAGACTTCTTGCATTGTATTGGGTAAACACTGCCACCTTCTGAATATGAGAGTTGGTCATATTACTCAGTGTAAAGTCAATACTGCGGTAGCTGCCTGCAATCGGCATCGCACATATAGCTCTCTTCTGGGAAAGTTCCCGCATCCTGTGATTGTTACCGCCTGCTAAAATAATTCCAATCGCTCTCACTGCTATTCACCTGCCTTAATTAATGTTTTGCCGCTTGCGAGCTGGGAATCCTCATAATCTGCAGCAGCTGTCACTCCGGATATCACTGAGTTTTTGCCTACGCTGATACCGTCAGGAATCACGCTCTTCTCACCGATGGTTACAAGTCCGTGGTTGTAAATATGAGGTGCCGTATCGTTCTCTGCTTCTTCACCGACACCTAATTTTACCTGATTACCTACCACAACATTCTCTGCGATAATCGCCTTGTTGATCTCACATTCTTCACCGATCTGGGTCTGGTTCATGATAATGGAATCCCGGATCACGGTTCCCTTACCGATCGTAACACCACAACCGATGACGGAATTATATACTTCTCCATAGACCTCGGAGCCTTCACCGATGATACTGCGCTCTACCACACTGTCGGCAGCAATATAATCAGGGGGCTGGATCTCGCTCTTGGTATAGATCTTCCAGTATTCCTCATACAGGTTGAATTCCGGTACGATATCGATCAGTTCCATGTTGGCTTCCCAATAGGAACTCAAAGTACCTACATCCTTCCAATAACCGGTGAACTCATACGCATACAGCGGAGCCCCCTTTTCATGGCAGTAAGGAATGACATGCTTACCAAAATCCAGTGCCGGCTGATCTGCCATAGCGATCAGTGCTTCCTTCAATGTCTTCCAGTTAAATATGTAAATACCCATACTTGCAAGATTGCTTCTGGGATGTTCCGGCTTCTCTTCAAATTCGGTGATGCGATGGTTCTCATCTGCGATCATGATACCGAAACGGCTGGCCTCCTCCATGGGAACAGGCATTACCGCAATAGTAACTTCTGCATTGTTGGCCTTGTGGAAATCCAACATCACTTCATAATCCATCTTATAAATATGATCTCCGGAAAGGATCAGCACATACTCTGGATTATAGCTCTCCATATACTCCAGGTTCTGATAGATCGCATTCGCAGTACCGGTATACCATTCACTGTTGGTACTCTTCTCATAGGGAGGCAGCACGGTCACTCCTCCGATATTACGATCCAGATCCCAGGGAATACCGATTCCGATATGGGTATTCAGTCTGAGGGGCTGGTACTGTGTCAGTACGCCTACCGTATCCACTCCCGAATTAATACAATTAGAAAGGGGAAAATCGATAATGCGGTACTTGCCTCCAAATGCAACGGCAGGTTTAGCAACCTTGGATGTCAAAACACCCAGACGGCTTCCCTGTCCTCCAGCCAATAGCATGGCTATCATTTCTTTCTTAATCATATCCTCACCTCTATCTAGCCTTCCACCTGTTGTAATAAATAGTCGCTTGCGGCTATTATCCGATGTATCCATCTGTCTCGAAAAAGTGCCTGCTCTTTCCTTCGGATGTGATAATCTGATTATAACACATTGCCAAAGGAAAGTGAATATTTATTACTAGGTTTTTTTGTCATTTTACGATTTTCATATCCATTTTTTACATAATTAGCTTATCTTTTGTAAGCTTTTTGTCAATTTATGCCAATCCCGTCTGGATTGGTTTTGCAAAAAATAGTAAACTTACACATTTTTTCAAAATCGTACCTATGGATTGTTTTTTTTCGTTCCTATGTATATAATGTTAATAATAAGGTAACTGCTCTGAATAGTTACATAATAAGCAATGCAACTACACTATATTAAGGAAGTGCCAATATGTATCAGATAGACTTTAATCACCCCTCGTCCATTTATTTTGTAGGTATCGGCGGTATCAGCATGAGCGGTCTCGCAGAGATTCTGAAGGATGCCGGCTTCCGTGTGTCCGGTTCCGACCGTTCCAAAAGCCCCCTCACCGAAACTCTGGAAAGAAAGGGGATCAATGTATTTTATGGACAACGTGCCGGGAATATTACCGATGATATCGATTGTGTCGTATTTACCAGCGCGATTCACAAAGACAATCCCGAATATGTCGCTACTATGGAAAAAGGGATCCCGCATCTCACCAGAGCGCAGCTTTTAGGAGAGATCATGCAGAATTACAAGACCCCTATTGCCATCAGCGGTACTCACGGCAAGACCACCACGACCTCCATGGTCAGTGAGATTCTGCTGCATGCCGGTACGGATCCCACTCTGTCCATCGGCGGAATGTTAAAAAGCATCGGTGGCAACATCCGTGTCGGCAGTACCGATCTGTTCGTTACAGAAGCCTGCGAATACACCAACAGCTTCTTAAGCTTTTTCCCCAGGATCGGTATGATCCTGAATATCGAAGAAGATCACCTGGACTTTTTCAAGGATCTGGAGGATATCCGGAATTCCTTCCATAAATTTGCAAAGCTTCTGCCCGCTGACGGCTGTCTGATCATCAACGGTGCCATTGACAGATTACAGGAGATCACAGGAGATCTGGACTGTCGCGTGATCACTTTTAATAAAGAAGCGGTCAACAGTGACGGGTCCGCTGCCGATTATTATCCCTCGGATATTACTTATGACGAGTTCGGTCATCCTTCCTTTACGCTTCACCGGCATGGGGAAGTGTCCGGCAGTTTTTCTCTGCAGGTTCCCGGAGAGCATAACGTATGCAATGCCATTGCTTCCATTGCCCTGGCCGATTTGCTGAAGATCGATCGCGAGGTTACCGCTTCTGCCCTGCACGGTTTCACCGGTACAGACCGCAGATTCGAATACAAGGGCACCATCGGCGGTGTCACCATTGTGGATGATTATGCACATCATCCCACCGAGATTGCAGCCACCCTGCATGCGGCAGCGAATTATCCCCACAAGACCCTCTGGTGTGTCTTCCAGCCACATACTTACACCAGAACCAAGGCATTCATGAAAGATTTTGCCAAAGCCTTAAGTCTGGCAGACAAAGTCGTCCTGGCAGATATTTATGCTGCCCGTGAGACCGATACCCTGGGAATCAGTTCTGAGACGCTCCAGACAGAGATCCGGGCACTGGGCCATGAATGTTACTATTTTCCTTCTTTTGATGAGATTGAAAACTTTTTATTAGAAAATTGCATAAACGGTGACCTGTTGATAACTATGGGTGCCGGAGATGTAGTAAAAATCGGTGAAAACCTGCTTGGCAAATAGTTGTCCACATTATCCACAGGAAACACCGGGGATTATCCCCGTTTTCCCTGTGGATATTTTGTTGTTTTCCTGTGGATAATTTTCTGTCGGATTTTGGCGATGATCTGCCGATATATAGGGTTTTCTCGATACACCGTCTTTTGGTATCCACAATATCCACCGTTTCCACATTTTTATCCAGGAGTCCGAAAGTCCAGTGTTTACAAGGTTTTCCGGCAAATTGACTATTTCTTTTTCACAGGTCTTATGCTATACTTGGTCTTACTTTGAAAAAGGAACGATTTGTGAAAGAAGGTATTGTGTGTTATGGCACGGATAGCGCTCTATAAAGATAATTATGCAGATTCTACGGTAGTATCCAATCTGTTTATTGATGAATATATGAAAGATGCCAACGACGCACAGCTGAAGGTCTATTTCTATCTGCTGCGCATGCTGAATGCGGAACAGGCTATCAGTGTGTCCGGAATTGCGGACAAGTTCAACCACACGGAAAAGGATGTGATCCGTGCACTGAAATACTGGGAGAAGCAGCAGATCCTGGATCTGGACTTCGATGATAATAAAACACTGGTAGGGATTCATCTTCGTGATCTGAGCACGCAGGCTGCTCCTGCCCCCCAGCATAATGTCCTGCTGACCTCCGGTCCTTCGCAGATGCAGAATACTCCCGCCGGAGTCTCTGTGATTCCTGCCGCTGCTATTCCGCAGGTTTCGGCTGCAGTTGTACCGGCAACACCCCAGGAAACTGTCAACCCTTACGCAAAGCCGGCTTATTCTCTGGATCAGTTACGGGAATTCAAGGAACGGGAAGAGACCTCCCAGCTTCTCTTTATTGCAGAAGCTTATATTGGCAAGCCTCTGACTCCTTCCGAGATCAAGACGATCCTGTTTTTCACCGATGTACTGCATTTTTCAGAGGATCTGATCGATTATCTGCTACAGTACTGTGTGGAGCGCGGCAAGAAAGATTTCAAATACATAGAAAAAGTTGCTGTCAACTGGGCGGAAGAAGGAATCACCACCCCGAAGCAGGCGCAGAAATTCTCCACCCGCTACGACAGAAGCGTATATTCCATTATGAACAGCTTAGGACGCAGTACCTCTCCCACAGCGAAAGAACTGGAATTCATCAACCGTTGGACCAGAGATTACGGTTTCAGCACAGATATTATACAGGAAGCCTGTGAGCGCAGCTCTCTGGCTACGGACAAGCATCGCTTTGAATATGCGGAAGGAATCCTGAACAGCTGGAGACAGGCTAATGTACACCACAAGGCCGATATTCAGCAGATGGATGACTCTTTCCAGAAGAAAAAGACTGCGAAGCCCGCTTCTTCCGGGTCCTCCAACCGCTTTACACAGTTTACCCAGAACAGCTACGATTTCGCCGCTCTGGAAAAGGAAATTTTAAGTAACTAATATTCAGATATTGAACAACCAGCAATGAGCAGATAAGGGGAACCGACCGTGTCACTGACTAACGCACAATACAATTCTATTATGAAGGGCTATGAGCAGACCAGAGACCGCAACCGTCACCTGGCAGAGCAGCGCCGCCGGGAAATTTATACAAAGCTTCCGGAATACGGAAGACTGGATGAGTCTGTCGGTGAACTTTCCGTGGCGCAGGCAAAGCTTTTATTGAACGGTGATGACGAGGCGCTTACCAGACTGCGTTCTTCTCTAAAGGAAATCTCCCGTCAGAAAAGAGAATTGCTCACGTCCGCCGGATACCCAACAGACTATCTGGAACCCGTCTATGACTGCCCCGATTGCAAAGATACCGGTTATATTGACAGTGAAGATGGTCTTCGCAAAAAATGTCACTGTTTTCACCAGCAGGAACTGGATATTCTCTATGAGCAGTCCCATATCCGGGATATGATCGCTTCTGAGAATTTTTCCAACCTTTCTTACGAATACTATCAGGGCGATGATCTTACGCATTTCCGAAAATGCGTGGATGTCTGCCGCAATTTTGTACAAAACTTCAAACAAGACTACCACAATTTATTCTTTTATGGTACAGTAGGTACTGGCAAAAGCTTTTTGTCGGGATGTATCGCCAGTGAATTATTGCAAACCGGTCATTCCGTGATCTATTTCAGTGCTTCCGGGCTGTTTGATACTCTTGCCCGTTATGCCTTCGACAGCAGGGCAAAAGAGGCTCTCTCCGGATTCTACGAGGATCTGTATAACTGCGATCTGCTGATCATTGATGACCTCGGCACAGAGATGACCAATACTTTTGTAGCCTCCCAGCTGTTCTCCTGTCTGAATGAGAGACATCTGCGGAAAAACGCTACGATCATCTCCACAAATTTGAGTCTGGAGGAACTGCGCGACCGGTATTCAGACCGGGTATTTTCCCGTATCACCAGTCATTACGATCTGTGTAAGCTGACCGGCCCCGATATTCGTATGTGCAAAAAGCGTATGCAGAATACATCTGACAATTAATCATTTGTTTGTAACAGAACAGTATACAGAATCAGAAAGTGAGGATCACCCCAATGGCGAATCGTGAAGAAAAAAGAAATCTGGAGACTATCCCCGTCGGCTCTCTGGGCATTATTTCCCTGCCCGGCTGCAAGCCTTTAGGTGAGAAGGTAGACCAGTATCTTGTAAAATGGAGAGCAGAGAGAGAAAGCGAACACAAAGAGTCTCTGGCATTTGCAGGCTATCAGAGAGAATCCTATCTTCTGGATGCCAAAGTACCCCGTTTCGGTTCCGGTGAGGCAAAGGGACAGATTCTGGAATCCGTCCGCGGTACTGATCTCTATCTGTTAGTAGATGTCCTGAACTACTCCATGACCTATTCCCTGTGTGGCAACGAGAACCATATGTCTCCCGATGATCACTATCAGGATCTGAAGCGTATCATCGCAGCTGTCGGCGGTAAGGCCCGTCGTATCACTGTGATCATGCCCTTCCTGTATGAGAGCCGTCAGCACAAGAGAACTTCCCGCGAGTCTCTGGACTGTGCACTGGCACTGCAGGAGCTGGTAAGCATGGGTGTAGACAACATTATCACTTTCGATGCTCATGATCCCCGTGTACAGAATGCCATTCCTCTGCACGGCTTTGAGACCGTACAGCCTGCATATCAGTTTATCAAAGGTCTGTTACGCAATGTAAAAGATCTGCAGCTGGATTCCAGCCACATGATGGTCATCAGCCCGGATGAAGGTGGTATGGGACGTGCCATCTACATTGCCAACGTTCTCGGTCTGGATATGGGTATGTTCTACAAGAGAAGAGATTACACCCGCATCGTCAACGGTCGTAACCCCATCGTAGCTCATGAATTCCTGGGTACCAGCGTAGAGGGCAAGGATATGATCATTATCGATGATATGATCTCCTCCGGTGAAAGCATGCTGGAAGTTGCCGCTGCTCTGAAGGAGCGTAAAGCCAACAAGATCTTCGTATTCTCCACCTTCGGCCTCTTCACCAACGGTCTGGACAAGTTCGACAAGGCTTATGAGAACGGCATCATCGATAAGGTACTGACCACCAACCTCATCTACCAGACTCCGGAATTACTTCAGAGAGAATGGTACATCAACTGTGATATGAGTAAGTACATCGCTTATATCATTGATACCTTGAACCACGATTCTTCCATCAGCGATCTGTTGAATCCCAATGAAAGAATTCAAAATATTGTCGCTAAATATAAGACGGG
>OHIK01001044.1_pt1 | contig 12407 bp, 17 predicted proteins | sample 1568241 | NCBI WGS metagenome assembly OHIK01 (sample SAMEA3879567, study PRJEB24766) | human gut metagenome | biome: human-associated habitat; feature: feces | place: USA | collected 1985/1987 | reverse complement strand
GACCGTCTTAACAAGATGCTGCGTGAAGCCGGAACCGCTCTCTCCATGGTTGCAGGAATGGAGACGGAAATCGAATTTGTGGAAAGCGGCAAGGGGGACGCGTTCAATGTCTATGACAAACGTATCGACCGGGCCAACTCCGAGCTGTCCAAGCTCATCATCGGCCAGACCATGACCATCGAGGACGGAAGCAGCCTGTCCCAGTCTGAAACGCACCTCGAGGTGTTCCAGAACCTCGTGGAAAGCGACTGCGACATGCTGCGGGATATTGTCAACAACCGGCTCATTCCACGCATGGTACGGCATGGCTTCCCTGTCAAAGGGCTGCGTTTCGACTGGGACTACTCCATTGACTACACACCCGAACAGCAGAAGGCCTACGAGGAAATGGTACTGCAGCACTACAAGGTAAAGCCTCAGTACTTCGAGGAAAAATATGGCATCCCGTGCGAGGAGAAGGAAACGCCGGAACCCGTCGTTCCGGCAGATCCGAAAAAGAAAGGCAAAAAAACGGCAGAGACCCTATCCCGTTTTTTCGACTGAGCCCCGAGGATTATTCGGGGCTGCATCTACGCTACAGTTCATTGCTGGGCAATCACACCCTCCAACTCTCAAAAGAGGACGAGGCAAAATTGATGCGTGACAAGCTTACAGAGATGTTCGACCGCATGATGAAAGCCCTGTTCCGGGAGCAGGGGGCAAACCTTGAAATCAACATACTGGCTTCAGAAGAGGCGCAGGACTTTATAGAGACGCACGCCTCCGTCCTGGACTCTTCATTCCGGCAGGTGGAGATGTCCGAGGCCATGCGAGGGCGCCTGCAGAGGTCGGATTATATATTCTCAGGCCTAAAGACGTTCCATGAACTGAACGAAGCCTTCCCCTCCCTGCTGGATGAGAACGGCAATCGAAAAACGTTCGAACGCTTTTTGAACGATGTCCGGAAGATAGACGAAACCTATAATCGGGGCTACCTCCGGGCAGAGTACAACTTTGTGCAGGCTTCGGCGACTATGGCCGCCAAGTGGGAACGGTTCGCAGAAGACGGGGACCGCTACAACCTCCAGTACCGGACGGCCGGGGATGGCAAGGTTCGCCCGGAACATGCCGAACTGCATGGGGTAACACGACCTATGGCAGACCCCTTTTGGGAAGAGTATTTCCCGCCAAATGGATGGAACTGCAGGTGCACCGTAGTCCAGGTACGAAAATCCAAATATCCGGAAACGCCCTACGATGAGGCAATGGCATTGGGCGAGTCAGCCCTTCAAAGGGACACCAAAGGCATCTTCCGGTTCAACCCGGGAAAAGAACAGAAGACCATGCCGGATTACAACCCATACACCATCAAAAGGTGCAGGGATTGTGATATGGCCAAAGGGAAACTTAAACTGGCCTTCGTTCCGGACAACGAGCTGTGCGCCGCCTGCAAAATACTGCAAAAATGCGCCGGAGACCGGGAAAAGTCCGCACGAGCTATCGAACGTATCCATTATCTGCATGAAATGGAGCCTCTACTTCAAAAGAAAGTGGAAAAGAACATAAATGGCAAGGACTTGAATATCGGCTTTACCAAAGAGGGCAACAAGCACTTGTTCTCCGACACATTCGGACGGACACGCATCGTTTCCAAGGAGGACTTGAAGAACCTGGATTCACACCTTGAACGTGCCGAATATGTGGATGATTCCGCATTGACTCACCCAAGGACGGACAATGTGGAACACTTCTTCTACTTCAAAGTTAAAATCAATGGAAAATGGGTAAGGCTTAATGTTGCCAAAGAAGTAACAAGAAGGGATAACGGTTATATTCGCATAAAATACTTTTTATACTCAGTAAATGATATAATAGTAGAATAAAAAAAACAAAAGCACCAAGGGCGACACTTTGGACTAAAACGCCTGCTCGTCATTCCCTCAATGCTTCTGTGTTTGCAAATATACAAAACATTTTTTAATCCAATTGCTTATGAACAAGATTCTTTCATTTTTGAAACAAAGTAACCGCTACAAACACCTGGTAGGCGGTTTTATCGTGGGGCTGCCAGCCCTGACACCGTACGCGGCCTTATACGCAGCCGCCATCGCAGCCTCCTCGCTGGAGCTCAAAGACAAGCTCCGGGGCGGTCGTTGGGACTGGACGGACTGGACACTCACCGTGACCGGAGGAGCAATCGCCGCATTGATTTTCCTCGTTATCTAACAAGGGGACTGGCTTTTATCCGTACCTTTGCACCCCGGTGGAGCTTCCTGATAGTCCGTGTGGTCTATCGCGGGTACAACAATGCGAATGCGAATGGCGGCGTGTCGAATGCGAATGCGAATAACGATGCATCGAACTCGAACACGAATGTCGGCTCCCGTCTGGAAATCTAACAATCGGCGTACAACACCGGGGACGTGTCCCCTACCGTGGTGCCGAGGGAAGCAAGCCACAGCAAAAGCGCACAGGTGCGGAAAGCTGAAAAATCACGCGTCGGGTGGAGTTTGGTAGGCTCAAGTCAGCTCGAAGAAGTCAGACCCGGGGAAAGGAAGGCCCTTATCTTCCGTTTGTAAAACAATCAAAAAAAACGATGCTATAATGCACAGGCAAGGATATATAGTGGAAGAGATTGCCGATTATTCCAATATGGCGGAATCGTTCAACCAGGTCCTCCGTGGCTCCAAACGAAAAAAAAGCCGCCAGGGACGTTACCTGCTTGCGCACAGGGAAGAGGTGCTTCAGGAACTTACCGGAAAAATCAAGACGGGTACATTCACCGTCAAGGATTACCGGGAGAGGGAAATCGTGGAGGGTGGAAAAATGCGACGTATCCAGATACTCACCATGAAGGACCGCATCGCCGTCCACGCAATCATGGCCGTAGTGGACAGGCACCTGAAGAAACGGTTCATCCGTACCACCTCAGCCAGCATCAAGAACCGCGGCATGCACGACCTCATGGAGTACATACGCCGCGACATGAAAGAAGACCCGGAAGGAACACGCTACTGCTACAAATTCGACATCTCCAAGTTCTATGAGAGCGTGGGGCAGGATTTCGTAATGTATTGTGTCCGGAGGGTATTCAAGGACAAGAAACTCATCGCCATGCTTGACAACTTCGTAAGGCTCATGCCGCAAGGAATCAGCATCGGGCTGAGGTCGTCGCAAGGGTTGGGCAACCTGCTCCTGTCTGTTTTTTTAGACCATTATTTAAAGGACAAGTACGGCGTCCGCCATTTCTACCGCTATTGCGATGACGGCGTGGTACTCGGTGACGCGAAATCAGAATTGTGGAAGATTCGTGATGCCGTCCACTTCCAGGTCACACAAATCGGGCTTACCGTAAAGCCTAATGAACGTGTATTCCCGGTGGACGAGGGCATAGACTTCTTGGGATATGTCATATACCCCGACCATGTGCGCCTACGCAAGCGCATCAAACAGAAGTTCGCCCGAAAAATGCACGAGGTCAAATCGAGGAAAAGAAGGCGTGAACTGGTCGCTTCCTTCTATGGCCGACTGCAATATGTTGTTTAATAAATTAACAGGCAAAAAAATGAGAAATTTTAAAGACCTGAATGTCGCCTACAAACCGGAGGACGGCAAGAAACGTTTTCCCGGCTCCGTGGTAAGCATCCGGGAATTAGTGAACTTACCCATCATCGTGAAGGACTTCGAGACCGGCATCCGCACCGAACAAGGCGAGGACCGCTGTATCGTAGCCATCGAGATGAATGGCGAGGCCAAGAAGTTCTTCACCAACTCGGAAGAGATGAAGAACATCCTCGCGCAAGTGAGTGAAATGCCGGACGGATTTCCGTTTGAGACCATCATTCGGACGGAAACTTTCGGCAAAGGTAGAACCAAGTATGTATTCAGCTGATGAAAAAAGTGGAAGGAAACATCGGGGTACGGTTGCTTGAATGCATAAACCCCATTAAAAACAAATGGCGTGTCCGATGGGACGTGCAGCCGGGAGAGAACGGATCGGCCACCTACATGGAAGAGGAGTTCGACCATCGACCCACCGAAGACGAGATACGCTCCACGGTCATAACATGGCACAACCGGGAAACCGACAAGGATATCCTATCAGGTTTCACCTACGAGAATGTCCCGGTATGGTTGTCAAGCGAGAACCAGTTCAACTACAAGGCAGCCTACGACCTTGCCGTGCAAACAGCAGGGGCGACTCATCCAGTCGTGTCCAAATTCGGGACGGACACCGAACCGGTCTATCGCGAGTTTGCTACACTGGAAGACCTGACAGACTTCTATACGAAAGCCATGCAGCATATCCAAAACACGCTGGCCGACGGATGGAAAAAGAAAGATGTATTTGATTTGTCGCTATATGCGGTAGATTAAAAAAAGCCTTCGGGGGTAAGGCTGTAAAAAGCCCCCGGCCTGTTAAAACAGTCGTCTCACTTACTATTAAACACAACGCACCCAAATGGAGCGCGGCCGGGGGCAATGCCCTCATGCCACCCCATTTGGGTGTTTTCGTTGTTGTTTAATAAGTGAGACAGTGCAAAAGTACTAATTTTTGTTGAATATGAAAGTAATTGAGATACTGAAATTGAATAAAGGAATGCTGAAAACATGCCGGAAAGTGGGAATCCGGATGGAAGACGTACAGTATATCGAACTATACAATGACTACAACAGGCTGTTGGACGAAGGCGAAAAGGTTTCCTACATCGTGGCAGTACTGGCCGAACGTTATAATGTTTGCGAGCGAAAGGTATACACGCTCATCAAACGGCTGCAAAGCGACTGTAACCCGTTTGCAGTGTAATGGGACAGCCTCCCCATTGAAGAGGGATAACGGCGCGGTACCTTTGCAGGGTATCAAAACGACACACCATGAACAAGTATTATCAAATCCTGAAAAAGGTACTTGCCGACGGCAAGACACAAAAAGGCAGAAAAGGCGAAAGCCGTTACCTACTGAACGAGACGGTAACGCTGTCCCCTGCGGAACTGCTCGATATTTTCGAGGGACACAATATCGCACGGAAAAAGCTCAGAAGCGAACTGTCGCTCTTCATGAGCGGGGAAAGACAGGTTGAGAAATACCGGGAAGCCGGGATAAACTGGTGGGACTACTGCGGCTCCATCCTCGTGAACTCCTACCCTACCTATTTCGAGAAGCTGCCACCTCTGATTGGCAAAATCAACCGGGAAAAACGAAGCAGCAAGAACTACGTGCTGTTCCTCGGTTCGACCGGCACGGAAAGCAACCAGGCACCATGCCTCAGCCTCGTACAGTTCCAGATCGAACAAGGCGAACTGGTCCTGACGGCCTACCAGCGTAGCTCGGACGCCAACCTCGGATTACCGGCGGACATCTATCACCTGTACCTTATATCCCGGCAAATAGAACTACCCCTGAAATCCATCACAATCAACCTCGGCAACGTGCATATTTACGAGAACAACGTCACACGCACACAAGAACTGCTTGCCGGAAATCCTAACGTAAAATTCGAATTGAACGTATGAAAAAGACGTATCTGTCAGCCCCGCTGCCATTCGTGGGCCAAAAGCGCATGTTCGCACGCAAGTTTATGAAAGTATTGGAACAATATCCGGAAAGCACGGTATTCGTTGACCTTTTCGGCGGTTCCGGCCTGTTATCACACATCACCAAACGATGCAAGCCGGAAGCCACGGTCATATACAACGATTTCGACAATTACCACAAGCGGTTGGAAAACATCCCAAGGACAAACCGGCTGATCTCCGACCTGCGTGCCATGGTCGGAGATTCCGTTCCACGACACAAGACCATAACCGGGGAACTGCGTGAACGCATCTTCAGCCGTATCCTCCAGGAGGAACACAAGACCGGTTACGTGGACTTCATCACCCTGTCCTCCTCTTTGATGTTCTCCATGAAATATAAACTGAACGTACCGGAGATGCGGAAGGAAGCCCTTTATAACAACATCCGGAAAGCGGACTATCCGGAGTGCACGGATTATCTGGAGGGGCTGGAAATCGTCTCCTGCGATTACAAGGAGCTGTTCAACCGGTACAAAGACACGCCGGGCGTGGTGTTCCTGGTGGACCCGCCGTACCTTTCCACCGACGTGGGCACTTACAATATGAGCTGGCGTATGTCGGATTACCTCGACGTGCTGAACGTGCTCTCCGGACATCCGTTCGTCTACTTCACCTCAAACAAATCCTCCATCCTGGAGCTGTGCGAATGGATCGGGAAAAACAAAAACATCGGCAACCCGTTCGAGGGATGTACCCGGATGGAGTTCAACGCCCACATAAACTACAGCTCATCCTACACGGACATCATGCTGTTCAAAAAAGAGGCTGCCTGACGGCGTTTCTTTGCCCCCTGTTGAAATAGAAAGCCTCCGGCGGTAATTTGTCCGCCGGAGGCTTTACTGTCCGAACATGGCCGTTTATCGAAGCCGTTTGAAGGCCACGCACGAATACACCTCGATATTTTCCACGATCTCCTCGTGGTTGTGGTTCGTCTGGCTCTCCACAAGGTCAAATGCCATGAAAGTATCGCCATCCATGCACGAGAGCCGCTCATGTATCAGTTCCGGCAGGTCAAACACCTCCAACGCCTCTTCCTTGAACGGACTGCCCTCGTTGGCTGCACCGGCCCAGTCCGTCACGATATGCAGTTTCACTTCCGGTTCGGCACGATATTCCACCCCGTCCACAATCGCGTTCCAGCGTATCGGGCAGAACTCCACGAACACGGCAGGGCGTTCCCAATTCTCCTCCTGCTCGATAAACTCCACATTGTGGTTCCACAGGTCGATGTGTTTTATCAAGCCTCCGCCCACCTCCTTCAGCTCCTTGCAGAGCATATTATAAAGTTCCTTTCTCATTTCCGTCTTATGTCAAATTCAACATTGAAATATTCCGTTATATTCTCCTCTATGATTTCCCGGACAGCCTTCTCCACTTCGGGAGAGACACCCAAGAAACGCCTTCGGGGAATCTTGATCATGCTGCCCTCCTTTTTCAAGGCCATGAACTTCCAGAACTCCGCCTCGCCGGTCAGCTGCACGGTACGTTTGTCCTTGCGTTTCTCTCCATTCTTCCTGCGTCCGAAAGAACCGGTCGCCTCGTAGTATTTATGCCAAAAGTAACGCTTCATCTTTTTTGTCACCTTTATTTCCCCGCCGTCATTGTGGATGGCCGCATACGAAAGGTCGGTGTAAAACGTGATGCTGTTCTCCGTGGTCCGGCTGGAAACGCTCCGCCTGAGCCGGCCGGTATCTATCAAAATAGAACCTCCGGGACGTGTCGGGCTTTTACGCCGCTGCCATGCCTCGGAGAAAAAAGCCTGACGCTCAAAATTACGGTCGAACTCATCTGTCATCTCCACCCGGATATCCTGCAGGATCCGGGCGATCATCTTCTGCACGTCCTTATTCATAGTCATTGTCATTAAAGAGCAAAAGCTGGCGGGTTTCCTCGTCAGCTATCTTCTTGCTCGCATCCGCGCTCGCGTTGAGTATATTGTAGAATGTACGTTCGGTAACGGCATATACAGGATATACGTACCGCCGCCAGATCTCGCGGTTCGGTACACCGCGTTTGGCATATTGGTCGTATATCCTGTTTATCTCCTCCACACGTTTCTCATAACTTACTCCGCGTCGCTTTGCCATCGCTTACTCCTTCTTTGGATTATATGGTTGAATATCCAGTTCCATCTTCGCGCTCACTATCACCCGGCCGCTGCCGCCACACTGGGGACAAGCCTCCTCGGTAATATTCACTTTCTTTTTTCTGAAAATCCGGGAAGGAAGTTCGGTCGTTCTCTGTACGACACCCGTGCCGCGACAAGCACGGCACAAGGCTACTTTGGGGCTCTTCTCTACATTCTGTATCATACTCTTCATTTTTAGGATTCTGTCATACCCAACGGGATGGGCTTCCACATCCCGTTATTGTCTCTTATCTCAGCTCTGATGAACTGCTTGCTCACCTCCGGCTGGTAACTCTCCTCGATGATGCGCACGCCTTCCATGAAACGCTCGTCACCGGTTTCCATCGCTACCTTGCGCAACTGAACGATGCGCGAGGCTTTCAACGTACCTTTGGCATCACGTGCCAACAGGCGGAGAACCATGCTCACCAGCGCCTTGGTCTTTTCGTCCTTGGCGAGGCTTTCGATATACTCCTTCACAATGGCAATTCCGTCCTCCACCGTATCGCGGTAACCGTCTGTCACATACACGCCCAACGTGATACGCTTGCTTCCCTCGCTGTTGGTGAATGTGTGACTGCGCTGATCGTCCTTTGCTTTCGTCTTGAACAGGTCGGACTTCATTTCAAGGATGGTCTTGAAATTCTCCATCACCGTCCGCTTGCTCTCCTTGATGCGCTCGCTGATACCCAGCAACACCGGAATAGAGTTTGCTATCTCCTCATCCACCATCTGTTTGTACATTTCGCGGTCATTCTTGGCTTTTTCCTCTGCCGCTTTCTTTGCTTTTTCTCTCTGGAAGGCTTCAAATTCCGCCTTTTCCTCTGCCGTCATTACCACGGTCGTTTGTTTCATTTCTTCCATGATTCTTGTTTTTTGGGGTTATTGGTTTTCATAATCCTGCATTTCAGGTTCGTCTTCCATCAGCATAGCCTCTCCGTTGGCGTATGCCCAGTCAGCCAATTCACTATAAAACTCGGCTGCATCTTGCTTCTCCATATCAGAGGCAAGCAGGTTGATTTCCTTTTTCAGATTCTCTAAAATCTTTGTGTTTCTATTTTCCATATCCTATCAGTTTGCCGGAGCATCAGGGTCAATCTGAATGAGTGATACCATGCTCACGGGGTTAATCGTTTGCTTTTCTTTCCTGGGCTTCAAGCCGCCTTTCCGTTGTATGGACCGAAGCTTTACCGCCAGTTCATCCAGTTCGTCCACCGTAATCTGTCTGAACGCTTTGCCGACTATTCGGGGATTACTGCAGAAGTCATTGATTCGTGCCCAGTCGGATGTATCTATGCCCAGCTTCTGCATCAGGTTCAGACAGAGACTCCGTTTCCGCCGCAGCTCCTCACGCAGCTTCTGTCGCCATTCGTCTTGTCCGCTCAGCTTCTCCAGAGCCGTACAGCAGGCTTCATACTCCTTGGCTGTCATTTCCTTCAGACTGTCCGTCCGGTTCCACGTGTACTGCAGCACAATGCTTTTCTTGAATTCTTCCCGGTCTCCTGTACAGGGAAGCTTGTTGAACAATGTGTAGAACCGGGCGAAATTGGTTACTTCCTGTGCCATGTCATTTACCATTAAGAATCATTTCACATTCCGTTGATTTGGTACTGACACGATAAATTATCTTATCCGGCTTCACTGATTTACCTTTGTATTCAGCCTCAATTTGCTTAGCAAATATCTTTTTGAACTCATCACCCATTTTAGAAAGTATTTCTTTATTGTACTCCCCGCAAAAACCTATGCGTGAGGATTGGATTTCACGAATTGTTCCTCTATATACCGTAGCGGTCAACTTCATCACCACAACACCGGTTTCCATTTTTATTTTTCCCATATCGACTAATTTTATTCAAACAACACTTTAATGCCACACGAACTGGCCACGTCAAGTTCCAGCTTCGCGCCTTTACTCAGTTCCCAGTCCTTCAGCATATAGATATACTCACAATCCAGAAGTAGGGCGATATCCGCCCGCATGTGCTCTCTCCAATGGGCCTCATCCGGCAGCCCGTTCTTAAAAGGATTGACCGGGGAAAAGCCCATATTTCTCAAATTCTGTTCCGCATTGGCAAACGCACCCTTGCGCTCGTCAATGTTATAGTGGGCTATTGCCCCGCTGATGTAAACCTTGTCTTTTTCCATATCACAAATTATTACTCGTTTGAATGATTCCTTCTTCCCACACCACATAATAGCTGCCGGCCTCACCGATGGCACGGCCTTGACAATACGCCTTATAACCGACCACCCGGATCTTCATGTCGCAGATATAACGCAAACGGATCGCACCGCCTCCCATCGGCTGGCTCTTCTTTTCCTGGCTGATCCAGATGAAGCACTTTTTCGGAAAACGCTTCATCAAGGCTACCGCATCCGGATACTCCCATTCCGACACCTGATACGAATCCACGATGATAAACTTCGGGGATTTCGGCTTCTTCAATCGGTCTATCAGTTCCTCATAGGTCTCGTCCACAACCACACGGAACTTACCTTGCACCTCGTTCATCTTCAAATATTCCATACGGCGTTGGAATGTCTGGTTCACGCCCTCTTCATAGCTCAAGTACAACACAAGGCCGAACTTGCACAGCTCCTTGCCAAGCTGCATCACAAAACTGCTCTTTCCGCTGGCGCTGGCACCGCTGATGAACCAGGAGGCGTTTTCCGCAGGGAATCCGAAAGGCTTGTTCCATTTCTCATCCCACGGCAACGTCACCCATTTCTTGGCGGCTATGTCTTTCGGACTATATGCTCGTTTCATGGCTCTTTTTCTATTGATTCAACCCTATATTTCAGAAACCCTTTGATGATATGCGGAGGATGGTGTATCGGGCAGAGTTGCCCTACGTGAAGCCCCCAATACGGGACATAAGCATCTTTCCATATTTCATTTTGAAATGGTCCGGCTTCCTCCACAAGACCACCTTCATTTACTTTGAGCCATAACAGGTCTTGGCCTTTGTCCTCTAAAACTATCTTAACCATTTCCTATGCCATTTTAAGTTTCTCTATCTCGGTATATACTCGCCTCAGACCTCCACGTGTCTTGCGTACAATCTGCGCTATATCCGCACCTGCCGGGGCATTCACCTTAGCCACCGTCCGAGCTTGGGCATTCAAGAACGCCTCGCGCTCCTTGCCGTCATCGGGAGTCACCTTGCTGTAACGATCTCCGTAACGGCTCAGCATCTCGGTATAGCCCACTTTCTTACATTCTATCGAACGGTTGATCTTCTCTTTCAAACCATCCGCACCCATCATATACCAGGCACAACTGCGTTCGGTGGCATTCCACAAAGCCTTCAGCTCAAGGAACGCCTCATACTGCAAATCCCCGGCCTCGTCCAAAATAATAAGCGGATTCTCAATGGAACGGAGGTAATAAGTCAAATCCTCGTATACATCGCTATATTTACCTTTGGCATCCACTCCGAACTCCGCAGCTATCTTACGCACCAACTTCAGCTTGGTCTTCACCTGCGAGCAGTCGATATACACGGCATTCTTGTGGTTCTGCACATAATACCTTGCGGTAAAAGTCTTTCCGATGTTTGGAATGTCGCATAGGATAGCCGACAGGCTCGACTGCTGGGAGAACTCCAGCTGGGCGGTTATATACTCGAACGTGGCGGTCTTGGCTACCTTCCACTCCATATCGGCACGGAGGCTCACGCCTAAACGACGGGCTATACTTATCCAGTTGGCATCACTAAGGGCTTTATCCGTCTGTCCGTTCTTAATGGCACTGTACACCGATGTGCTGATGCCAAGGGAGGCGGCATGTTTCGCGTCACTCGGATAGTTCGCACGGTTGGCAGCTATCGCTCCCAAAATCTTCTGTTTCTGCGCTTCTGTAATCATAATTCAAACGCTGTTATAATGTTATTCTAATCGTATTCTTACATATCTCCAATAGCCATTGCCGCCATATTGGTCGGCTGCCATTCGTAAGCTTCATCGGGTTCTTCAGGAACAGGTGCCGTAGGTAATACAAGGCTTTCCGTTTCCTCATCTTCTTCCTCACGTTGGACCGGTGCCACACCTACCTGACCGATAGCGTTATCACGTACCCATTTGTCAAAGTGACTCATTATCTTTGCCTGTTCCGTATAAGCTGCCTTATCTTCTTCGGTCTGTTCCGCCATTACACGGCTATAAGTCACAACCGGGCGCACCTTGTCGATATAGCGGTCGCCCTGAAATATATACACGTCCGTGGGCTTTCCCTCCTCATCCGGCAAGTAGTAGGCCGTCACCTTGTAGTCGTTCGGCTGCAGGCGTTCCAGCACCGATGTGTCGCTCAGCCACCAGTCCTCGTAGGCCACTCGCACCGTTGAGTTGCGCCGTATGCTGGTTTCCACACGCTCGCCGATGAAGCGGCTCAGCGTGAGTTTGTCGTACTTGCGCAAGGTAGGATTGATATTGGCCATCAGCACTTGCCAACGGGTCATCCCCGGATATTTTTTCTGGTTGGGATGCAGGGTATTGTTCCACTCCGCACTGTCCCGGCGATCGTCGGCCACCAGTTGCTCAAAACTGAAATACTCCCGATCCTCGTAGGTGTCGTTGAACTCGTCACTAACCTTCTTGTATTCCGTGCGCCACTTGCCCTTACCGTAGAAACGTCCGATGCCGGCATGGTTCTTGTGGATGACGCTGCGCTTCTTCGCGCCGTTGAGCGGCTCGGCATATTTCTCCTGTGAGTTCTGAGGGG
>OHIK01001043.1_pt1 | contig 12417 bp, 9 predicted proteins | sample 1568241 | NCBI WGS metagenome assembly OHIK01 (sample SAMEA3879567, study PRJEB24766) | human gut metagenome | biome: human-associated habitat; feature: feces | place: USA | collected 1985/1987 | reverse complement strand
CGCTCTTCCGATCTTCGCTTTTTCGTTTTGATGAGTAAAAGACGATTTCCTTTTATCACTCATGGTAGGAAATAGAAGGATATCTATAAAATCGGAAGCACCGGTTCCGCTTAAACGTGTATGACTGAAACCATAAATAATAGAATCATTATAATCATATCCCGAAGCTTGTGCCCAATCAGGCGCTTCACGAGTATCGGGACTCAGCTGCACCATACCAAAAGGGACAGTAGCTCCTGGATAATTATTCCCGGAAAGACTGGATTGAACAGCACCGGTTCCAATAAACGGATTAACCCAACGAGTTAGATTTTGGGCACTAATACAATTTACAGAAAGAATAAAAACAGCCAATAAATTTGCAAATCTTTTCATCATAGATTTAAGTTTCATTTATTGGCAAAATTAGTATATCCACACTCCCCACACAGATAAATTCTCGTCTATTTTAGCTTCATTTGCTTCATAAAGGCAAGTTTCTTGCCTCATCACCACTAAATATTACCATTATTCCGTTCATCCCAATTCATTTACCGCTAATAATGATTATCCCGACATCTCCAATCCCTCTTAATGTAAAAAAATCATAAATTCAGGAATGTTACCCCAATTACCGTATTCTTTTCACCTATTTTCTTATATTTGTAAATTATTCCATCACACAAACGTAAAAACAAATGGACCAGACCTTACTAAAATACTGGAAAACTTGTCTTCAAGATGCAGAGCGCAAAGCTATTGCTCTCAAAGGACCACGAATCACCCTAAACATTGGTGACAAGATACTTAAATTCATTCCTCTCAAAAGTATTCCTGTTATTTTCCCTGATTGGAAAGCAGAAGACAGCAATGAAAAACAAAAAGTAATGATTGCTCCTTGTATTCTTTTGCCCGAATTTGAAAACGGCTGGACTTCCCAATCAGAAAGACCGGAATATCCCTTCTTGATTACTGCCACCATGTTGCCTGACGGCAAACTAACCGTATGCGAGAACGAATCAGACAGAATCCCAATATTTATTCGTAAATTTTTGGAGCCTAATGCAGCCAATGACCGCACTATAGCTTCTCTTTCAAAAGTAGATCAACTACTATCCAATTTTAACACTGAAGAAACAAAATGGGAGGCCTATTGGCAAGCATGCGAGCAGCTTTTCAAGAAAGCAACCGGCAAAACTTTCAGCACAATGAATTACTATGATAATCCAGAAATCATTATCATAAAAGCCTCCGAGCGCAATATGGCACAGCCCATAATCACACTATATGACAAACTCTTAAAAGATGACAATGCCACTCCACATCCCCTGTTGAATTTATTAATACAAACAAAATCTGCTAACGCTCTTCCTATTCCAACTAACCGGAAAGTATATTGCAACCAAGAACACTGGGCACAAATGAGCAGCGACTTTCCTTTGTCCATATCTCAACGCGAAACACTAGCAATGTACACAACACCGGAATGTGCTGATATTTTTGTCGTCAACGGTCCTCCGGGAACAGGAAAAACCACTTTTCTGCAAACTGTCATCGCAAACAGACTTGCTCATAACATTCTAAACAATCCGGAAGAGCCGGAAATTATAGTTGCAAGTTCAGCTAATAATCAGGCGATCACCAATATCCTGAAGGATTTCAAAGCGGAAACAACCAATGACACAACACATCCCCGGTTGTCCAACCGCTGGCTACCCGAACTGGATACATTAGGCCTATATCTGTCAGGGAAAAAGAGCTGCAACAACAGTACAAAATGATGTTCAACCCCAAAGGGGATGGATTTCCGGCAGCATACGATACACCTGAACGTCAAGAAGAGTACAAACAATTCTATCTGCAATGCTTCAATAACTTTTTCAAGAAAAACTATCAAGACGAAACAAAATGCCGGCAATTTCTCCGTAAAGAAATGCAAGCCCTCCAAAAAAAGATTATTCTCTGTATCCAAGCTGCCGAAACAACAGAATACGGAAACCGGAAGGAAAACAATATATTACAGAAGTTTATCCGTAAATTCCATGAGCCATTACCCTCCTACGACAAAGTAATAGAACAGTGGACTTTGACAGAAGAATTCAAAGAACATTACGAAAAAATAAGTTCCAACCCTGAGTATGGCAACTTACCTTATACAGAAGACATGGCAGTAAGGCTGGATATCAGCTATCGGTATCAAATGTTCTGGTATGCCATACATTATCGGGAAGCCGAGTTTATTCACCGGTTAAGCAAGTGCGATGAAGGTAAGCAGCGCACACAAGAAGCCTATACCCAAAGATTAAAACGTTTGGCTTGCGTAATGCCTGTTTTCATCTCTACTTTCCATTCTCTACCCAAGTATATGACCTATGCGGAGAACGGAAAATGGGATATTCCTTTATACAATGGAATAGATCTGTTGATTGTAGATGAATCCGGACAAGTTTCACCCGAACTTGCCGTTCCCTCCTTCAGTTTGGCCAAGCAAGCGATTTTAGTAGGTGATATTCAACAAATAGAGCCTGTATGGTCCATTTCTGATGAATATTCATTCATTAATTTAAAGAATCTGGGCATTGTTTCCAACCAGTCCTCGGAAAAATACCGTTTTTTAGAAAACAATGGTTTCCTTTCTTCTTCCGGAAGTATAATGAAACTGGCACGTAAAAGCTGTAATTTTACAGTAAAAGGTGAAAAAGGAGCTTTTCTGACCGAACACAGACGATGCGTAGATTCCATTATTGCTTATTGCAATGATTATGTTTACCACGGCAGGTTACTTCCTAAAAAAGGTAACGAAGTAAAATACAAGTCCCTCCCTTCCAAAGGATATGTACACATCAACAGTTACAGCAGCCCTGGAAAAACAGGAAGTCGCCTCAACCGGGCTGAAGCGGAAGCCATTGTCTGTTGGCTGGAACTGGAAAAAGATAATCTGGAAAAGACCTATAAAAAGCCTATTCATGAAATTGTAGCCGTAGTAACTCCTTTTAAAGCCCAAGAGGCCGAAATACGGCATCAAATACAAAAAATATCAGGAAATGAGAAATATAAAGATATGATCATCGGCACAGTACATTCCCTGCAAGGTGCCCAATGTCCGATTGTTCTTTTTTCAACAGTCAACTCTCCCGAAGACCATTCTCTTTTTATGGAGCGTGATGGAAAATACAATATGCTCAATGTAGCGATATCGCGCGCTCAGCATCATTTCATTGTTTTTGGCAACATGAATATTTTCCATCCGGAAGAAAACACCCCGGTAGGAAATATGGCTAAATGGCTTTTCGATGATCCATCCAACGAGATTTCCAACAACTTTATTTACCAACAGGAAGTTCCGCTGTGCACCTACCACCCCACCCTTCGTCTGTCCACCACAGAAGAGCATATCCAGGTTCTGCACCAAGCTTTTGAAAAAGCAAGACACCGTCTGCTGATTGTATCTCCATTCATATCTATCCACGCCATAGAAAACGACCAGTTGGTTCCGCTGATACGCCACACGGTACAACGAGGAGTGGATGTCACAGTCTACACCGATTCGTCTCTAGATTATGATACGAAAACTAATCAGTTGCTCAGCCGTGCCGAAGAGGGACGGAACATATTAATAGAAAATGGCGCAACCCTCATTGAAGTAAAAGGTATCCACAATAAATCATTGGCCATTGATAACCATACACTTATAGAGGGTTCTTTCAACTGGTTATCTGCCAACCGCCATAAAGAATACTCCCGCCACGAATGTTCCATAGTTGTATCATCTGTTCAAGCCGATGAGTACATCAACAATCTGATAAAGGAACTAGAAAGCAGAGAAAAAACCTTTCAATCCCTATCTAAGCCTACAATCAATCTTGACATTGACCAAAAATATCCGGGGTTCTTTACAAAAGAATCTTTTAATGATTGTACAGAAGAAGATATTTGCCGTATAAAACAAAAAGTCCAAGAGTTAGGCATTCAGAAAACAGTCCTTCCACCTTATATCCATAAACAACGTGAAACTTTCCCACGTGCTTATGAACCTTGGTGCACAGAAGAAAAGGAAATTATATGTGAGTTGATGCAAAAGACCAATCATCTTTCTATTTTTATAGAATGTCTGCAACGTACAGGACAAGCAATTCAAATTCAGATAGAAGGCAAAAACAATTGATTATAATCCTGAACTGATATCCTTTTTATGATATTCGGGAAACTTGGGAAACAAGAATCAGTCCCTATACGGAAGAGAGGAAAAGGCAAATTACCTTTTGCCTTCTCCTCTCTTCCGTATAGCATATGCAACTCCTGCCCAAAGTTCCTTATTTTTTGGAATACATCCAGGTCCATTTATGCCAAAGACTCTCTAACGGTCCCTGCTTATGTCCTTTCAACCACCATTTGCAGAACTGTACTTGCAACAAAAAGAGTACAAAACCAACCAGCAAACTCAACGTATATCCACAGTACGGAGCCAGATAAAGTCCGAAAGGGAAATAAATAATAGCTCCGGCAATAGATTGGGTGATATAATTGGTCAGACTCATCCTACCATAATAACGAAGATTTGATACAAAATTCTTAAACCTATCCCGTTGATAAAGCAATACAAAAGAAGCAACCAGTACAAATGTAAAAGCGAACTTTTGCCACATATCAAAAGCAGTTCCGGCAGTCTGGCGAATGAGTTCACTGTCACTAGCCATAATCAACTCTTTCAGTTGGAAAAGCGGAGCAAAAGAGATAGCGGAAATGATAAGAGCCTTCACCCAAAAACGAGTATGTTTTTCGGAAGTTACAAACAATTGTTTGCGTCCGATATACAACCCCATCAAGAACAAGCCGGCAGTCTGCCAAAAACGCCCTGCTCCCAGAGCCCAATATAGACTGGCTTTCTGACCAAAGGTCATATTCTTACCCAAAAACTCCCACAAATTCCCCTCTTTGGTATATTCCGCCACTTCTTTATACATCGCGCCCACTCCCCAATCGGGCAAAGTATGAGAAGGATCAAACAGACCTACTATATAATGATACCACTCAACGGGCTGCAATAAAAACAAAATAGCCGTAACAAGTATGGCACAGTCACTCCACTTGCGCACCACGAACAATACGATTCCCACTACCGAGAACAGCAACAACACATCTCCTGCCGGAAAAAAAGCTGCATTCAGCGTAGCAAAAGCTACCAATAACAGCAAACGCCACAGAAAACGATAACCAAAATCTTTTCCTTTACGCTGTTGGTTAGCCGACTGAATATAAAATGTAAATCCAAACAGCAAAGCAAAAATGGCATACGATTTTCCAGCCAATAAAGTAAATGTAACATTGAATACCCCGTCATTCAGTATATTCAACCATGCAGGCTGGTCTACCGGATAAACCGGAAAGATGAAATGCTCCAAACTATGCACTAAAAGAATTGCCATGACTGCAAATCCCCGTAAAGCATCCACCACCTCAACGCGTGGCAGTTTTTCTGATAATTGTTTTTCCATGAACTAGTTATTATTGTTTATTTAAAATTCGTTTTACCCAGCGGTTGGCCGGTTTCTCAAAATAGTAATAAGAAAGCAGACTCAGCCCGATAGCGACTGCAAAGATAAGCGGAATACTGATATACAGACTGATATGCCAATCGTATGTTTGCGCCAACTGCACATAAGCAAATAATATCCACTATACTCTCCTCTTCGGTGCTATTCCTGCTCTACATATCCGGGGGAGCGGTGAGCAACATTGGATAATAGACTACAGACAATATCATCAGAGTTTTGACAACTCTTACCAAAAACTGTATATTAAAAAGAGAAACTGATTTCCTACAATATTTCCTTTAAATTCCAAGCCTGTATATGCCTGACCCCTTCATTGGAAGGGAATTGTACCTCATCCATGGAAACGACATATTTTTCATAATTATCACCTATCGTCAGCAAAGGAGCATATTCCCGTTCCATGGTTTGTGCCGTTTCCAACATGTAAGTTGCTTGGAGATAAATCACTCTATCGTCCTTCATAGCAACAAAATCAACTTCTTTATTCCGAAAAGAACCTGTATATACAATATAGCCTAAACGACGAAGTTCCAAATATACTGCATTCTCCAACAAATACCCGACTCCATAAGCAAAGCCCGGATAAAGAAAATTCTTAAAGGACAAGTCATTCAGATAATACTTGCAATTACCTGCCACCACATCCTTTCCTTTTATATTGTAACGTTCTGTTTTATAAGCAAGAAAAGCTTCTTCTATATAACCTAGATAATTAGATAAGGTATCATAACTCACCTTCCGGTTCTTGGATTTAAAGAAATTAACAATATGCTGAACGGAAAACAGATTGGACGCATTATTCACCAAATAAATAAAAATATCATCCAATAACCTTACATCACGAACGGGTTTACGCTTCACTATATCACGCAACAAAATCGTATCTTTCACAGAAGCGACGTACTGTTTTTCTGACTCGACAGTGGGCAGGTTGTACAATTCGGGCAAACCGCCTTTCTGTAAATAGGCCAAATAAGAAGCCCGACCGGCAGGTTGCTGCATCAACTGTAAATATTCAGCATAACTATAGGGGAATATATGAAATTCTACATAACGTCCCGACAAAAGAGTGGCAAGTTCACTGGAAAGCATTTTAGAGTTAGAACCGCTGATAAACAATTCACTCTCTTCGACAAAGTCTTGCGAATGGGAGTTTACAAACCTTTCCCAGCCATCCACATTTTGAATTTCATCGAAAAACAAATATACTTTTCCTTGCGGTTTAAGCTTTTCCCGATAAAAACGATACAGACTTTCCAATGCTTTATAATCATCAATAAAATCAAATTCCAGATACTCCTTATTTATATATAGGATATTAGCCGGATTTACTCCTCGTTCCGAGACAAGACTTGAAGCAATTTGCCTGAGAATATAACTTTTGCCCGAACGACGTTGTCCTATAAGTACCTTCACCAAGTTATTCCCCACAAAATTGCCAATCTTGTCGGTATAAGATTTCCGTTCCAGTCCCAATTGATACGTATTTCCACCCCAAAGGTTATACTTTTCTAAAGCTTTCCATTTATCGTCCATACTCGAATCTTTTCCCACAAAGATAGTTTTTTTCGAGTATAATCGAAAAAAAAAACACTGTTTATTTCTTTTTTCGAGTATAATCGAAAAAACGTATCTATCTCAAACTGAATTAAAGAAAACGAATACAATCCGGCAGTATGTAAAATTTAACAAATTACTTAAACAAGCAAACTATTATTTTCCTACATTTGTTACCAGTGAAACTTTAAATACGAAAGAACATGAAAGCAAATCCTGTATTTAGTTTATACATCCCTACCAAATTAGTATTTGGCTGCGGAGAAATCAAGAAATTATCCAGTGAAAAATTACCGGGAAAAAAGGCACTGGTCGTCATCTCATCCGGAACTTCCATGCGGAAATATGGATATTTGGAGAGAGTACTTGCCCAATTAAGACTGAATAATGTAGAAACACTGGTTTACGATAAAATCCTTCCCAACCCCATCAAAGAACACGTCATGGAAGCAGCCGCCATCTGCTGGGAGGAAAAGTGCGACTTTGTAGTAGGACTGGGAGGCGGAAGTTCCATCGACTCAGCCAAAAGTATAGCTGTTATGGCCTGCAACGATGGTGACTACTGGGATTATGTATCAGGGGGTAGTGGTAAAGGACGCCCTGTTACCAAAGCACTTCCCATTATCGCCATCCCTACCACCGCCGGAACCGGAACAGAAATGGATCCATGGACAGTGATTACCCACGAAACGGCTCAAGAAAAGATAGGCTTCGGTTGCCAGCTGACCTTCCCTACCTTATCTATTGTAGACCCGGAACTGATGGTTTCCATTCCTCCGCACCTCACCGCCTATCAAGGGTTCGATGCATTCTTCCATGCCGCAGAGGGTTTTATCGCCAATTGTGCAACACCCATCAGTGATCTTTACGCCTTAGAAGCCATCCGTCTGATCTACAAATATCTGCCAGTAGCCGTAGCCGACGGAAAGAATTTGAAAGCGCGTGCCAAAATTGCTTGGGCCAGCACCTTGGCAGGCATGGTGGAAGCCACTTCAAGCTGCACTTCCGAACATTCATTAGAACATGCCATGAGTGCTTATTATCCACAACTTCCTCATGGAGCAGGACTCATTGCCTTGTCTGAGGCATACTTCGAAACTTTCCGGCATGACTGTACAAAACGTTACATGAAAATGGCTGAAATGATGACCCAGAAAAAGAGCAACCGTCCGTCCGATTTCATTGATGCATTGATTACACTGCAAAAAGAATGTAAAGTACATTCTATCAAACTGAGCGAATTTGGTATCCAATCCGAAGATTTCCCCAAATTCCTGCAAAATGCAAGAGATACGATGGGAGGACTGTTCACTCTCGACCCACGCCCGATTACAGACGAAGAAATCCTGCATATCTTTAAAAATTCTTATAAATAATGGATAAAGAACTAGACCTTGCCGTAACCTGTTACGGCAAGGTAAAACCATTGAAATATGATTTGGTCCTCCTCCCTTGGGGAGCTACCGAACCGCATAATCTGCACCTGCCTTATCTGACAGACTGCATTCTGAGCCACGACATCGCACTAGATGCTGCAAAACTGGCAAAAACACATTACGGTATTCGTTGCATGGTCATGCCTTACATCACTGCCGGTTCACAGAATCCGGGACAACGCGAGCTGGATTTCTGCATCCATTATCGCTATGAAACGCAAAAAGCGATTTTAAGCGACCTAGTTGCCTCTCTATACGCCCAGGGATACCGCAAAATGGTCATTATCAACGGACATGGCGGCAATACATTCAAAAGTATGATACGTGACTTGTCACTGGACTATCCCGACTTCCTGATAGCCAGCAGCGAATGGTTTGCCTTTGTTCCTGCTAAAGAGTACTTTGATGAACCGGGTGACCATGCAGATGAATTGGAAACTTCTGTTATGATGCATTATCATCCGGAATTGGTAAATTTAGACGAAGCCGGAAACGGAGATTATAAGAAGTTCACCTCACAAATGTTGAATGAAAAAGTGGCATGGATTCCGAGGAACTGGCAAAAAGTTTCGCAAGACACCGGTATAGGCAATCCTAAAAAAGCAAGTGCCGGAAAAGGGAAGAAATACGCCGAAGCAGTCGTCGCAAAATATGCATTACTGTTTGAAGAGTTGGTACATAAAGAACTTTATTAATGCCTCATCACTCAAGAAGATCATCTGACCTTTTTAAACGATGGTCTTCTATATTCATATCACCTCCGCTTCTTCGTTATCAGATACATTTTCAGCTACCTTAGTTATACTTGCCATTTCAAAGTCCATACATATCCATATAAATATATGTATAACCATCGACTATGAAAAGAATAAATGTCCCCATGTGCCCATAAACAAACCACTCCCTGCACTATCTGCACAAGGATACTTCTCCAAATAATTTATTTCATCTCCAAAGGCTGAAATAAAATTCATTTAACAAAATAAAGTGAGGGCGGTAATTTAGCTGCATCAAAGATTCGTAATCTGGAATGTCCCAGTTACGAAATCTGTCTAATAGATTATGGATGCGGCAAATTTAACAGAAAAATACATATTATGGAGCAATATCCTTGATCTTCGTTCACGGGGAATCAACATTGCGCGGACAGCCCGTCGTCTTGGTGTGTCCCGTAATACGGTACGACATCTTCAATCCCTAAGCTTGGAGGAAGTCCTCCAGCACAAAGAACGGCATTACAAACTCCATGCCTACGAGCAGGCCGTCGCATCCCTCCTTACCAGTTTTCCCTCCATTTCCAGCAGCCGCATTGGCGACTACTTGCGGGAACATTATCCGGACTTTCCGCACGTCTGCGAGAAGACCGTCCACAATTATGTCCAGTTCGTCCGGAAGAAGCACCATATTCCTCCGGCCAGATAATCACCGGTCCCATTCTCCCAAGGAGTGGGAGCCCGGTCCGTCATATACATAATTCTTAACAGTAAACATTATACATTATCATATATGAATACCCAAAGCTTTACAAACGGAACAAGCCGCCGCCTGTCACGGGCTGTACGGCGCCAGGAATGCGGAACACATCCTTGCTATGAGCTCAGCACTTCCCAATTTTCTGACATGAAAGTCAGAAGACTCACCCGCCAATACGGTTTTTCCGGTTACAGCATTTACCGGTATCTCGTAAACGAGACACTCCACAACGGGAGCTACCTCCTGCTGTGGTGCGAGGAAACGGCGCAGGCGGTGGCCTCTTACTGGAATGCCTCTTTGGAAGATGTCACAAGAATTGTCAACGGTTGCATACAAGTCGGACTTTTCAACGGTGAGCTATACGAAAAACACCGCATCCTGACTTCCGCTGACATACAGCGGAACTATATGGATCATGTCAGATCCTGCGGTCTGCTCTCCCGATATCCCGACATTCCCAAGGAGTTCGAGCTTTCGGCCAGCTGATGTATTATCCACTTTAAATATAAAGCTTATGCCAAAAACAGCTAAAAAGGGTTTCACCTATTTCAGGTTCGAAACCGATCATTTCTATGATCCGAAAGTAAAGAGACTAAAAAATAAATTTGGAATGGAAGGCTGGGGTGTGTTCCATTTCATTGTAAACGAGATCTACCGTGTCGAGGGATGCTATATGGTTATGGATGCCGACGGTCTGTTCGACATCTCGGACTATTCCCGTATGGATGAGAACAAGGTTTCGGACATCATCGACTACTGCGCCGAACTGGGCCTTTTCAACAAAGAACTGTGGCAGGACAAACAGATTCTGACCAGTGAGGAGATACAGGAACTGTATGTAGGCATCTGCAAGGCCATCCACCGCAAGCCCGGCATTCCGGAAAGCATCCTTCTGCTGGAAACGGAACCGTCACCGGAGTCCGCCACCATACCGCATGCCACTTGTGAACAGCAGGACACCCCGGCACATGAATGCGGATCTCCGGCTTCCCTTCCGGAGGATGGGAAGGAAATCCGGCAGGCTGTGACTCGCATACGCACATTGTTCGCCGCTGAAAAGGAACTTCGCGAAGAAGCGGACAAAACTCGCGAAAATAAACCGTATAAAATAAAAGAAAATAAAATATCCTCCCCAACCCCTCCGACACAAGCCTCCGGTGAAGGGGAGAAGGATGAGGACAGGGATTCTCTTCCGGGAAAGCTCAAGTATCTGGGAGTGGACGAGTATTATACCGGCTGGATATACCGGCTTTCGGCCTGTTATCCCGAATTCCCGGTCGGAAAGGCAATCGAGGATATCCTGCAGAGTGATTTCCACCTGACCAAGGGGAACTACCTGTATCCTCTCGTTGAAAACTATATCGCCAAATACAACGCCGAGTACGGAGAGGCCGACCGGCAGAGGAGGCAGGAGGAAACCATGCGCAACCGCCGCAAGACGCTCGAGCTTCTGGGGGTCGCGGTGAGGGACCAGCAGGAGATCCTGCAGCTCGCCTCCGTGGCGCCCATGGTGCTGGACACCGCCCTGAAGGAAACCTGGGGGAACAAGAGGATCAAGAGCCCCACCAGGTTTATCCTGAGCCGTATGAGGCAGGCAGTTTCCGCATAGGAGCCGGAAACGCCGTGTTGACAATATGATGGAATTACCCTGAAAAGCTGTCCGCGAGGATGGCGGGAATAAATTTATAAATTTAAAAAACTCATCCTGCCCATCCGTGAGGACCGGCAGGAATCAAACGGAAAATACCATTAAAGCGACATAACCATGACATCACAGGAAGCCAATTCAATCCCGTTGGGAGACATCCTCTCCCATTACGGTGTCACACCCTGCGTGGGTGTGTGGATTGAGACTCGAAATAGCGTAGCGATCCTTGCTCATCACAAGGTCACACCTTGCGTGGGTGTGTGGATTGAAACACGCAATCCACCACTATCATAGCTCGGATGAACTGTCACACCCTGCGTGGGTGTATATGGATTGAAGCATTGTTCACTCGTTGGTCAAGTTTATGGAAGAATTGTAAGCATTCGGCCTCTTGTGTATTTCTCTTCAAGCTGTTATAAAGTCAAAAGCCAAACGAAGTACGTTAGGCTTTTGACTTTGTTATGACTGGAAAAAACACGCACAATCCCGGATGCTTATCTTTTGTCTGTCTTCTTTTGTGGTTTCACCTAGGTGACAATACATTGGCATCTAAGTGGAGAGGCGTAGTCACCCAAGTGATACGCTTGCTTCACCTTGGTGAAACTATAAATTCAACTAAGTGTTTCAAAGTAAATATATTATATTTTTACTATACTTTCCCTTGTTGCTTATTTGTTATGTTGTTGATTATTAATGTGCTGTTATCTGTTTGTATCGATTGTTTTTCTTGTCTTTATAAGATATATTAAAACATAAACTAACATGAAAA
>OHIK01001041.1_pt1 | contig 12456 bp, 15 predicted proteins | sample 1568241 | NCBI WGS metagenome assembly OHIK01 (sample SAMEA3879567, study PRJEB24766) | human gut metagenome | biome: human-associated habitat; feature: feces | place: USA | collected 1985/1987 | reverse complement strand
GTCCCGGTTTCGTCGATATAACAGGCGAACTGGGCAGGGCGGTCGTGCAGGAAGCCTTTGTAGTAACCATAGCGTTTACAGGTCGCTTCGGTTATTCCTCGGGCTGGTAAGGCTCCGAGGTTTAGGTTGGCAGGCGCAACGACATTACCTTTGACTGCTGGCTTGGCCGGAGCTGGTGGGTCGTCATTTTGGTGGTGGGCGTCACAGCTAAAGCAGAATGTGTGGCCGTCGTCGTAGACACACATTGCGTCGCTGCTGCCACAATCAGGGCAGGGGACGTGGGCTTCTACGATTTGGGAGTCTGTTTGTTCCATATCACTTTACCTCTACGGTTTGGATGTGTGGATAAGTTTTAGAGAGGCTGCGAAACAGGTCAGCTACGGTGATGCGCTGGGCGTCCGTGAGCTTTTCTGTGGTGTCGCAGAGGACGTAGATGGATGTTGTGTTTTCCGTAAAGTCCCATTGGGCGACTGCCTGCTCGTCTCTGTCTTTTTCAAGTGTACCGTCGTTTTGTATGATGTAGTGATAGCCTGTGTCGAACTCACCGAGGCGGCGGGCTGCGTTGACTAGTTCGTCTTTACTGGCACCGTTCAGGGGTTTTTTGATGATGTAGAGCCAGTTTGTGCAGGTGCGTTTTTTGAATTTCAGATTGGTAATTAGTGGCTGCCTCCTTTTTTTAAAATGAGCCCATCTAAGGGTTTCGGGGGTTCTGTAAACCATTTTGTCGGTATGAATTTTCTGGCGTATTGATAGCCGTGTTTTTCGCACCAGTCGGCTACGGTTGTTTTGCTGCCTGAGTAAATTTTTGTGGTGAGGCTGCTGAATACAAAGCGGATGTCGAGGTGTGGGTATTGGTCTTTGATGATTAGGTGTTTGCGCCGATCATCAGCGTCGAAGACTCCTTTGGTCTCCACTATGATGCCATTTGGCAGCACCCAGTCAGGGGTATAGTAGTGGTCGGTTGCAGGGATGATGTAGGGCAGCTTGTACTTTTCGTAGGCTGCCGCTACTCCTGCATTACTGAGCTGTTCCCCTACTTTATCCTCGAGGCCACTGCGATATTGCGTGGGTTTGCTGTGAAAACCGCCTCGTCGGTTAAAGTATTTCAAGGTTTAAAATTCCTCAGTGTCAAAAGAAGTATCGCTAACAGTTTCATTTTCAGTTACCGTGTAGCCATCTTCTTTACCGAAGCCGTAAGCCTCTGCAGAGGCGCCGCCTGGTTCTTTGTATTCGATGACTTGGACGGCATCTAAATATAGGGTCAGACCACAGTTGACCGCTGATTTGTGATAGGGGTTGACCGTGAAGCGGACTCGACACACGCTGCCATGCCCAATGTCGCCTTTGATGCGGTTGCCTTGGGCGTCGAAAATTGGAATAATACGCTGTATAGTTTCGCCTGCTTTGGTTTTGTAGTTGGTTTTGGTCTTGAATTTAAAGACGGTGTCACCATTTTTGTCTTCTTTTGAGCCGAGGCGTGCACCTGTCCATTTTTTACCTTTGAATTCGCTGGAGCCTTTGGCGGCTTCAAGTTCGGCTTCAAGCTGTTGCAGTAGCTTATCGGTGTCTTCTTTACTGAATGACATTTGAATGGTGTAGCCTACTTCTGCACCTTCGAAGTATTCCGGGGTGCGTAATTTAGGATACTGTGCGGTTCCTTTGGGTGTTACGATTTGTGTTCTCAAGTTTTTAAATTCTCCTTAAATTTTATTTGCCGGTGGAGCCGATACCTTTGGTACCACGTTTGGTGTCGCTGAGACTATCAACGATTGCGATTTTTATGGGTTCATTTTTTTCGATGATGAGTTGGGCAATGCGTTGATTTTTTGTGATGTAGTCGGAATATTGGCCGATGTTTTCGACGAGCAGCATCAATTCGCCACGATAGTCGCTGTCGATGATGCCTGTACCGTTGGCAAGGCGTAGTTTGGTCTTTGCTCCCATACTGGAGCGCAGAAAGATTTTGCCGTGATAGCCTTTTGGTATTTCAATGGCTATACCTGTGTGTATGATATATGCGGTGGGTACAAGTCGGCTGGGGAGGATTTCTAGACTGGAAAGACTACTGATATCAAGACCAGCAGAGCCGTCTGTTGCTTTTGTTGGTACTTGAGCATCCTCGTGTAGCTTACAAATTTTTAGAGTTGGTTGTGTAGAAGTTGCGATGGTGTTCACCTCCTTTCAGTTAAACAAAAAGTGAGGTCAGAGTTTGTCGACTCTTTCCCCACTATCTGTGACGCTTAGATAAATTCAATTTGAAAATCTTTAGTATCTTTTGGTAGATATACTTTTGTAGGTTTACCACATTTTTGAGCAAGTCTAGCAAGCGCAATTTGAGAACCTGTAATGTAGTCGAAGGTGTCATCAGGGCTACAAGATGCAGATGCTTCTATTGTTTTATCGCCTTTTACGAGGGTAAAAATGATTTTATTACCTTCACGATGCCCGTCTAATTTTTCTTCGTTTAGTGTATTTAATCTTTTTAATTCTTCTAGTGCTTCTTTCCATTGTCTTTTTGAATAGTCATAAAGTGCGTCAAAAAGTGCTTCGTCGCACTCCTTTTGTAATTTTTGCAATATATCTGATGCTGAGTCTTTTTCATTAAGAATGGTTAATTCTTCACAGCTCCAAAGACGTTTGTTGTCCCATGAAAAGTGCCCTCCACGAGAAAATATATTTTGCGTCGATGACTTTTTATCCCATTTAATCACAAAGAGCTTAGTAGAGACAGTAGCTACAGTACCATTCCCACACTCTTTATGGTGAACTCTAAGCCCCTCTTTGATTTCCTCAGGGTCGATACCTTTGAGGGGTTCTAAGCGTGTGTAATGTAGCCACCAGCCACCATCCAAATATTTATTTTTAGATAGATCTTGTACGCGATAAAACTCTCCATCTTTCTTTCTAATGACTACTACAGCACCACGCTTAATATATGATGCTACATCTTCTTTAACACGATATTTTTGACCGACGTAAATATCAATTTCTCTCATAATTATTTACCTACCTCTCTCGGGTTAATAGTTTTACCTTCAAGACTCTCAACGAGCCATTTTGCGTAGTCTTGGATTTTCTTAGCTTCCTTAAGCTCTCCTTCGCCATCCTTACGTCCTATACGACACGTATATTTGATGATATTACCACGCAGGTAACCACGAAATGCTTCGGGTGTCATATTGGCTTGCATGGTTTCTATTGGTTGATGTAAGGTGTCGTAGTGTTTTTCTATTGGTTGTGGCTGGATGTAAGGTTTGAGACGTTTTAAGTTTATATAACGCCATTTACTAGTAGTATCCTCGTCTCGTTGCTCTTGGTTGGGATAATAGAAAGCAGGGCAATTAGAATCATCATCAAATTTTAATTCGACAATTTCTCCTTCGTCGATATTTAATTCTGTGCCATCGGTGACGACAAACAGCCTACCTCCTTGCTCAATATACCTTTCAAAGTCTTGTCTGTTCATAATTACTTAATTCCTCCTTAAGATAATTTATAGAAAGACTAAAGGACATCCTTAAATATTACTATTTACTGAATAACAGTAGGAGTAATCCTTAGGTTATCCTTTGGATTTCTTTCTCACTTATGTGGAACAATTAAGAAAAGATGTATTTACTTTTTATGATTTCGTTTAAATCTAATATTCCACGAGCAGGGAAGTCTGGTAATTTGGTGTCGGAAAGTTTTTTCATATCATCCCTGAAACTCTCAAGGACGTCATGATCTGTATACATTTTGATAAAGCTTTCTCGGACTACCTTATACATATGCTTTGCTTGGGCTACAGGTGCTCCATAAGAGTCGTGTATCATCGCAAAATGATGGATGCCAGCATCAACAGCATTACAGACGGTGAGTTGCAGATGACTAGCATCCATAGAATGTATGAAGTTTGGTGCGACACCTTGAGCTTGGGCTCTTTTGTCGATGTTGCCTGTCATATTTAGGCTGTAGAGGCGAATGTTTTTTCCGGCGCAGCGCAGTCGTACTTGTCGGCTTTCACACTCCATGTAACTTTGCTGTATAGGGAGACCCATAGGGGTCGTCCAGGTTACTACTTGGCCTTTTTTAGTGACGAGTTTGGCGCAGTCTTGGAGCCACTTCATTCCTTCTACAGCGGCAACTACGGTTGTCCTAACGGCGTTCCAGATGAGCTTTGCCATGTACGCAGAGGCTTGCCAGCAGTTGGCATCTGAAAATACGGAGTTTTCTTTCTGTTCCTGCATATCTTTACTGATGATGTCTTCGTAAATTTGGTCTCGGAAGCCATATTCTTTTGAGCCGTAGGCGAGTGTCATTACGGAGCGTTTGGTTACCTTTCGAGTGACGCCGTGCATATGCCAGACTTGGGCGAGGGTCTTAGTGCCAAATTTGATTTTGGTATCGACAACATCGTCTATAGTGCCTGTTTTTAGGTCTTGGGTGATTGTTTCATTTACTTTTGCTGCTACAACACCATAGATGTCGTTGGGTTTGTCGGAGGGTAGGAGGTTTACAGCGGCACCGCCTACAGGGTCTCTAAGGATTGCTGAGAAGTGCTGGAGACCGGAGCAGGTTCCGTCAAAAGCGATAGGGATACCAGATACGAAGCCTTTAGGGCTGCTATGTTCAGTTTCCCAAGTTTTCCATGCTTGCCACTCGAAGCAGAACGCTAGGAATTGACAGGGTTCGTCTTGGTTCATCCAAAAGGTGTGCCCGAGCGGGTCAATGGCTGAGGCAAGGATGTCCTGTTCGTTGTCTTTGACCCATTGCTTGCGGTCATCATAGCTGACTTTATCGACACCAGCTAAGTTGGCTCCGTGGACAGCGAGCCAGTCAATATCTTCCATGTCTTCGCAGGCAGGAGCGTCAGCAAAGAGGATGAGACCTTTATTAAGGTCGTCCCCTTGGAAGCTAAAGGAGGGCAGTGGGTAGACTCGCCCTCGAAAGTCCATGTTACAAGGAAAATATATTTGGTCGTATTTGGAGAATTCTTCGGCTGTCTTAATGTTTCCGATGGCTCTCAGTGCAAGGCTTTTACGGCTAGTTTCGTCTTTGTAATAACCAACCATTACCTTCCGGTAGTCCTTGAGTTGTTCTTCTGAGGGGTTCTCAGGGAGTATCATTGGTTTTGGGGCTTCATTGATGTAGGGGATACCTGCTCGTCCTCCTCCAAGTTCTACTATTCGTTGCATTACTTCTAAGATTTTAGCATTGATTTTCCAAGGGGTGGCTTGGATACTGTTGATGGCCTTTCGGACACTAGCAAGTTCCATTTGACCTAGTTTTTTGAGATAACGTTTGCCAAAGGCTGTCCGTTGGTCACGCAGACGCAGTAGGGAGGTGCTTGATTGGAGTTCGCCGTAGTAGCCTCCTTCCTCGTAGCTTTCCCACGGTTTTGGCGGGATGATTGTAGGACAGAGTCGATAGGCATTGCTTATAGCGTTGTCTTCGTTTGTCGCCCACGCATCTAATAAAGCTTGTGTTGGTTGAACGCTTAACGTAGCACCTTGCTGGCAGTATTCAAAATAGCTTGTGTTGTCGACAATTAAATTTATGAGGCACGCCGAGAACTGCATGAGGTCTTGGTGGTTCCACTTAGGAGCTTGGTAGTTGTCTCGTTTCATCCATGCGAGTGCGTAGGCCCTGCGATAAAAACCTTGGACGCGTTGATCTATGCCATTTAGCACAACAACATTTCGGCTCGGATTTTTACTGAGGTAGTGGGTAAGGTTGTATTCGTCTTGAATTTCTTTGCCGATGAGTTGGCTAACATTGGATAGAAAGAGGTCTTTGCGCTTCATTAGATTGTTCATAAGGATTGAGAAGGGCGAGAAGGTGAGCAGGCTATAAAGCTGGTCTTTTTCGTCCCTGTAGAGTTCCGACATCTCCAAAAGGATACCTACATAGGCTGGCTTTACTCCTCGTTTGGGAGCTAATGCGCCCTCAACGAATACTTTGACGGCCTCAAAGACTGCGCTGTATTGATGTGCGATAAACTTTTGACCTAGTGTGGTTGTGCCTACTTGTCCCTCGGCTTTTGCCTTGTCGTATACTTGGCGAAGCTTTTGTTCTCCAAAGGTTTTGTAGCGGGCTTCCAATTCCAGTTCTTCAAAGTAAAGCGGGTGTTTTTCCATGTGATAGTTCCTCCTTTAAATTTATGTTCTGTTAGTAATATTCTTTTAATAAATCGAACATAAATACGAACATAAGGTTATTATAACGAACGTATGTTTTGACGCAAGGGCAATAGAAAACCAGCCTCGACTAAAACGAAGTTTTAATAAAAACAAATGTTTAGTTAAGGCTGGTTGTTTTTAAAAAGATACTGTAAGTTGTTGTTTTATTACCTTGAGACCATAGTTAGTGACTTTGACTTGTTCTTGAGGGTGTCCTTGGTAGGCAGATACTTCAATGTATAGGCTTCCTTCGGGGACTTTCATAGTTGGATAGTGCATACCTTTACCATCTACTTGGGCAGGCCATCCGATTTCTTTAAGTTTCTTGAATAACTGGGTGCGAGGTAGTTCGTAAAGCTCAGCTACTTCTGTTATCGTCCAGTCATTGGATGTTTTACGGTTGCGCCTCTTGATGAGGTGAGGTGCTATTGTGGTTTCTAAGCGATTGCTTAGATAATCTTTGTCGGCCTTAAGTTTTACGGCTTTCGCTCGTTCTTCTTTGAGTGCCGTGGCAAGTTTTATGATTGTGTCGGGATTCAATAGGGCTTCTTCGGTTAAACTAGGTGTTAAATAACCACCATGTTTGCGGATCGCCGGAAGGACTTCCGAGGTTACCCATTCTTGGAAAGCTTCAGCACTAGGAAGTTTTGACCGCAGGACTAAGCTATAAAAACCTGCTTCGTCGATGATAATTACTTCTCGCCGCTGACCTGAGGTAACGATTCGTTCCCCCAGCTTGTGATTTTCTTTCACATGGTCATTGATAGCCTTTTTCGTATTACTGTATCCGAGTACCTCCGCTACATCTTTTCCGACAAACCACGGCTCACCGTCCTTGGTGATAACTCTGACCTGTCCAAAGGCTTCATTTTGGAATACTTGAATTTTGTTGGTGTTGTTCATAATAAAATCATTCCTCCTGTTATCTTTTTAGTCATTCTTTAGGTGCCAAAATGGAACCCTTGGAGTTATCCTCCATAGTGCCCACAAGTCAGCTTGTAGGCACTAGCAAGACAACGCTTATAACCCGAAGTTCCTTAAAGTTGTGTCCCAGTCAATCACTAGGCTAGCTAAGACAAGAACCATGATAATTTTGTCTTTCATAGATCAATCAATCCTCCCATTCAGTCCAATAGGCTTCACCAGCTTTATATAGTTCGACATACTCCGTTTCTGTATAGACTGTCTCTAAACAATCAGGACTACAATAGTATTCCTCGCCGTCCCTTATGCAGAAGCCTGCTTCAACGCTACCTCCACAGTGTTTACATCTACGTTCATTTTTCATAACTTATACCTCCTCTAAGCAACCTAGGGTAAGCCACCATTTGCCGTTATCATATTTAATAGGCATAAGACTTTGTACCTCATAAGAAACCTTCCTGAAGTTGCTTATTATCTTTACAATATCGCCTTTCCATAAACAAACTTCATCACCAAAATAAACGTCATGTGTTACCCGATAAATTCCACCCACTTTAGGCTCAACATCAGGTTTACAAGCTTCTTTATCATACTTGGAGATAGCCTCAATAAAGGCTGTTGTATCAAACCTGATATATTCCCCTAGGTCTTTAATTGTTTCTATTAGAAGGGCACAGCGGCTGTCGTGGCCGTCATTTTTCTTCATTTGACAAAAAATTTCAAATACAAAATTTTCCCATTCCTGATACATTTCTTTGCGTTCCTCGTTTGTCATAATAATTTCCTCCTCTGACTGTTTTATAGAGGTTGTATCCTCTCTGCTAACCTCTAGGTTGCCCTAAAGGTCAGCGACAAGACACAATGGCTTTATCTTTCTTTCTTAATAGTTAGCTTATATTTTTGGATAACTGCATCAGCTTCTTGTTTCCAACGAGGTACAAAAGTAGTGTTTACATAGTCCGCTAATCTATTTTCTTTCATTGCTTTATAGGCTTCTTTTAATTCCTCATTATTACAACGGAAATGCGCTTTTGCTTTACTTGCATCAAAGCCCTGATACTTACTGTTACCCATCCAGTAAGCTCCATTAGCTACTGCGTGCATTGGTACGCCGTTTATATCTGATAAATGCAGTGCTATTACATCATCAAAATGGCTGGTTATTGCTTGTATTTGCTCATGACAGCTCCCGCTACATAATAAAGTAGGTCGTCCTCTTTTGCCTGTCGCTTCATATACGTTTGCTGTTATGCTAAAATAAGGCTTCTGTTCTCCTAGTTGTGTGAGTTGGATATCAATATTAATGCGTCTTCCTTTACCTATGATTGTCATTTTCATGCTTCTGCCTCCTCGCTTTCTTCTTCTTCGTAACCATAGAGGTGTGCCAAGAGTGCCTCCCAGTCCTTGTATCCTAAATCCTGAGCGATATAGTCAGTTTCAAACCAGAAGAAATCGTTTATATCTGTTTCAGAGACCTCCTCGTATTTATCCTCTATACGTTCTGCCAATCTGTCCCACACAGTGTTTATAAGGTCAAAGTCTATGAGAATACTCACTGTGTCCTTTGCGCCTTCCCAAAAATTAAAATCTAGCCACGTCATAGTTACTTGTACACCAATATGTCTCATTATTTGTATGCCTCCTTGTTTTCTTTTTGTGACGTTTTCGTCACTTCTTGCTTTTATTATAGTGACGTTTTCGTCACTTTGTAAAATATCAAATTTAGCTATATTTTGACGTTTTCGTCATTACGGTTGACGTTTTCGTCATTTTTCTCTATTTTTCTTTGTTTTTCATATTTTCTAAAACTTTTGTAATCTGTTAAAATATAATCAAAGGCGGTGAGTTCATGGGCTTTCAAGAAAATTTACAAGATATTTTAAAAACTAATGAAAAAAAGACTTTTAAAGAAATTTGTGAAACAGTGGATTTAAACCCCCAGTCAGTGCATCATATGTTTAAACGTCAGTCCGTTAGATGTGATATAGCTGAAAAATTACTGGCAGTTATTGGCAAAGAATTGCAGATAGTAGACAAAAAAGATGAATGAAAAAAAATATACACTTTGAGTTATCCAAAATTCTCAAAGTGTATATATTTTTTTATATGCTATAATACTACTTATAAGACGAAAGGAGTGACTACTAACTTGGGTAGTTTAATTGTTATTTTTAATTGGATTGGTTTAGTTTGTTTTCTTTGGTGGATATGTAATTTTATTTATTTATTATTTTTAAATGGTGTGTCAAATACCAGTTTTTCAATTTTTGATGTAATATTTATTATTATTAGTGTGATTATTGCCACTCTTTTTGGGTTGAATGGGCACGCACGTGGGCGTTTGACTCCTCTTGTAGATGGTGTTTTGTCTTTTATTTTTTATTGTTGTGTTTTTTATGCAATATATAGTTTTGGTATTTTAAAAGGATTAGCCTTATATTATGTTTTAATAGAAATAGTTGGATACATACAACGTAAATAATAAATAAGTATCCCTTCTATATGTGTGACACTTAATTTAAATGAGTGAAATAGAATTTAATAATATGTTTAAAAAGAATAAATACAAAAGACACCTCGAAGGTATCCAAAAGGACGCTTTCAAGGTGTCTTTATTTATGCTATAATGTCGCTTAAGGATGGTGATTTTGATGTGGAAGGTATTAAATAAAAAAGAAGTTTTATTTATTCTTTGTTTTAGTTTTTTATATGTTTGTGCTTATAATTATTTTTATGTTGATGTAGATTACGGAAAACATCCAGAAGCATTCGGGGCAGGTGTTGCTTGGTTTTTAGGAATGTTTTTTAAAACTCTTTTCTTTTATTATTTAATAAAGGCGTTTTTTAAAAGCCTGTATAATAAGATGACAAAACAATAAATAAATCTTAGTAACCTTTAGGAATACTAGAGGTTATTTTTTTTTTATTACGTTCTCACTTATGTGGAACAATTAAAAATCAATCGTTCCATATTAGTGAGAGAGTAGTTATTATTAGTAAACTATAAGGATACTAAAGGTTAATCTAAACAGATAAAATTCGAGAAAGAAACAGAGAGGGACAAAAGAAGTCCCATGTGCTCCAAATGTAAACCTTTTGTGAACAATTTTAGTACCAGCTACTAATTTAAGCAAAAAACAGACACCTGTTTGTGTCTTGTAGTGTCTTTCTAAGTGTCTTATAATCTAAGAGAGTAGCAGCCGTGCGGATTTTCGTGGTATCCTGTTATAATCTTTAGTTATACCCTAGGTTGCCTTGGATATCCGTGCGTTCTTGTGGTTCCTGTGGTGTTCCTGTGGTGTACAAGTGTTGACCAGAGGCACCCCACGGGGGGAGTGGCGGCGCATCACAAATATATAATACCCTCTCACATTTTTTTGGTAATTTTACCATCGAAGGAGGAATGACTTATGGCCGGAAGACGACCAAAAGGTGATGGGAGTATCACTGAGTTACCAAACGGTAAATTTAAAGTGAGAATAGAGGTAAATCCAGTAGGAGACAAAAGGAAATGGGTTACACGAACAGTTGACACCATTACAGAAGCCAGAAAGACCCTTAAAGAGCTTGAGCGACAAAAGGAGACAGGAAGACTTATTATTAGTCGTCCAGAAACTTTCAAAGAATTTTCTAAGAGATTTCTTGACGACCTCAGTAGGGAAGGAGAGCTAAAGGAGTCCACACTTCAAGATTACTTTTATACACTACGATTTTGGGAAACGCTCTTTGGAGACTTACCTATTCAGAAAATAACTCCTAAAAGAGTGCAAGAGGAAACAATACATCTCAAGAAAAAATATAAGCATAATACAGTTGCCTCTTTTCTGAGAGTTTTACGTCGTTGTTTCCGAATGGCTGTAGATGAGAAAATAATAATGGAAAATCCAGTAAAGAATGGAAAAGCAACTGTGAGTGTAAATGTCAAAAAAGCTTTGCAGATAATAACAGAGGAGGAACATAAGGAACTTGTAGAGCACATGAAGACGCACTACAATAAGTTCAAAGAAAACCATATAGTTACTCCTAAAACTTTATTTATGCCTATGTATTTACTAACATTTGAAACAGGCATGAGGATTGGAGAGACAGTAGGCCTTTGGAAGAAAAGCTTGGTATTCTCAGAAAACCTTTTAAACGTAGAAAATAATATAATTAAAGTTGTTGGAGAAGGCCTAAAAGATAGCCCACCAAAGACTGAAAGCTCTATCCGTCCTATTTATCTGACTGACAATATGGTCGCTCTATTAAAGGAAGTTTTAGAAATTTATAAGGAAATAGGAATTGATAGTCGATATGTTTTTTGTAATAAAGAGGGAAGTCCTTTTTATGCGACATACTTAAATGATGCTTTTAATGATTTCAAGGAACTTGCTGGGATAGATCGGGAATTTACTTTCCATGACATTCGACACACAAATGCTAGTATCTTACTCTCAAGCGGTATTGATATGAAGACAGTATCGGAGAGATTAGGACACTCAAGCGTCACTATCACATTCAATACTTATGCTCACTCTTTGAAGGTAAATAAACAGCGTGCAGCTAGTGTTTTTCAGGCTCAAGCTGGGTCACTATTCAGGTGATTTCTGGACACTATCGGACACTATCTTGGACACTATGAGGTGTCAAAAAGGTATAAATAAGGGTAAATTCGGGTAATTTATGAAAAATAGGAATTGCCAGTAAAGTTAGGAAACAAGCCATTCTTGAAGTTTTAGTTGTTAGCAAAGTAATATTCGTGCTAAAATATACTGATAGAATATTGCAGATTGGGTGATTTTGTGCATTTAAAGTCATTTTCGACTTATGGATTCAAATCCTTTGCAGATAAAATTGAATTAAGCTTCGGTTCGGGCATTACGGCAATCGTTGGACCCAACGGCAGCGGCAAGAGCAACATTTCTGATGCGATCCGTTGGGTACTGGGCGAGCAAAGCGCCAAATATCTGCGCGGCAGCAAAATGGAAGATGTTATTTTTTCCGGCAGCGGCAAGCGCAGGCCTTTGGGTGTTGCCGAAGTGACGCTGGTTTTTGACAACAGCGACCATCGCCTCAGCCTTGATTTTGATGAAGTAAGCATTACCCGCCGCGTTTTTCGCAGCGGTGACAGCGAATACTCCATCAATAAAAAGAACTGCCGTTTAAAAGACATTCTTGACCTTTTGGCAGATACTGGTCTGGGACGTGGTTCTATGTCCATTATCGGTCAGAATAAGATCGATGAAATACTGAACAGCCGTCCTGAAGAACGCCGCGCTTTGTTTGAAGAAGCCGCTGGTATTGCCAAGTTCAGGATGCGTAAAAAAGAAGCTATGCGGCGTCTGGACGATACCGCTGCCAACCTGACCCGCATCAACGACATCAAAGCCGA
>OHIK01001036.1_pt1 | contig 12497 bp, 7 predicted proteins | sample 1568241 | NCBI WGS metagenome assembly OHIK01 (sample SAMEA3879567, study PRJEB24766) | human gut metagenome | biome: human-associated habitat; feature: feces | place: USA | collected 1985/1987 | reverse complement strand
ATCACTGCAACAATTGCCAGCAGAGCAAGAAGAATGGTGAACGATGAAGGCATACCGCGCTTTTTCTTAGCGGTCTCAGTCATAGTTCTCATCCCCCCTTCATAAATCATTTACTGATCTCGCCCGAAGCGGCTCTTCCGTGCCGTGCCTGCCGCTCGATCGAGATTTTTACCAGATAAAGCCGCTCGGGGTGTTCAACAATACACCCCGAGCGAGATGCTAGATGCACTTACTTGAGCGTGGCGTACATGACGGCCTTGATGGTGTGCATGCGGTTCTCGGCCTCGTCGAAGACCTTGGAAGCGGGGCTCTCGAAGACCTCGTCGGTGACCTCCTGCTCGGTGATGCCGAACTGCTCGCACTTCTCGGCGCCAATCGTGGTGTTGGTGTCGTGGAAGCTGGGCAGGCAGTGCAGGAAGATGGCACCCGGGTTGGCCATAGCCATGACCTCGGAGGTGACACGATACGGGGTGAGCTGAGCGATGCGCTCGGCCCAGACCTCGTCAGGCTCGCCCATGGAGACCCACACGTCGGTGTAGATAACGTCGGCACCGGTGACGCCGTCCTTGACGTCGGTGGTCAGCTTGATGGTGCAGCCGTTGGCCTCGGCGATGGGCTTGCAGGCCTCGATGACGTCGTCAGCGGGCATGCACTCCTCGGGGCCGCAGGCCACGAAGTTCATGCCAAGCTTGGAGCAGACAACCATGAGGGAGCGAGCAACGTTGTTCTTGCAGTCGCCCATGAAGACGAGGGTCTTGCCCTTGATGTCGTAGTTGAAGTTCTCCTGCACGGTGAGGATGTCGGCGAGCATCTGGGTGGGATGCCACTCAGTGGTCAGGCCGTTCCACACGGGCACGCCGGACTTAGCAGCGAGCTCCTCGACATCGTCCTGGGCAAAGCCACGGAACTCGATGCCGTCATACATGCGGCCGAGAACGCGGGCGGTGTCCTCGATGGACTCCTTCTTGCCCATCTGCGACGAACCCGGATCGAGGTAGGTGACACCCATGCCCAGATCCATGCCGCCGACCTCGAAGGCGCAGCGGGTACGAGTGGAGGTCTTCTGGAAGAGCAGAACGATGTTCTTGCCCTCGAGATAGCGGTGCGGAACGCCAGCGCGCTTCATGTCCTTGAAGTTCTTGGAGAGCTTGAGCAGGTACTCGATCTCCTCGGTGGTGAGGTCGAGGAGCTTGAGGAAGCTACGGCCGGAGAGGTTAACACCCATGGTTCGTTTCCTTTCGAAGAAATGAATTACGTAAGTAATTAGTGTTGCCCGTTTGACGGGCGAAACCGGTGCGGTTGTAGGGGGACCGCACCGGAAACGGAAAGACTTAGAGGTCCTCGCGCCAGAAGGGCATGCTCATGCAGCGCGGGCCGCCGCGGCCGCGGGAGAGCTCGGCGGAGGGCACGACGAGAAGGTCCAGGCCCTCCTTGTACAGCACGTCGTTGGTGACGGTGTTGCGGGCGTAGACGCAGATCTTGCCGGGCTCGACGCACAGGGTGTTGGAGCCGTCGTTCCACTGCTCGCGGGAGGCCGCGATCGGGTCGCCGCCGCCGCAGGGGATCAGCTTGACCTGGTCGACGCCGGTGGCGTCCTCCAGGACGTGCTCGAGGGTGTCCTCGATCAGGCGGATGTTCACGTCGCCCGGGTTCTTGCCGGCGGTCAGCTCGTAGACGCGCAGGGTGCCCATGATGGCGGGGTGGATCGTGAACTTATCGACGTCGATCTGGGTGAAGACCGTGTCGAGGTGCATGAAGGCGCGCGAGACCGGGATGTCGAAGGCAAGGATGCGCTCGACCTTGGAGTCGGAGTTCCAGAAGATGTTCTGGGCCATGATGTCGATAGCGGCGGCCTGGGTGCGCTGGGAGATGCCGACGGCGAGGGTCTTCTCGTTGATGTTCAGCACGTCGCCGCCCTCGGTGTGGAACTGGCAGTCGCGGCGGAAGTACAGGGAGACGTCCTTGTAGTCGGGGTGGTACTTGAAGATGTACTTGCCGTACAGGGTCTCGCGGTTGCGGGTGACCGAGTACATGCGGTTGAGGTTGACGCCCTCGCCGACGACCGCGAACGGGTCGCGGGTGAAGTAGAGGTTGGGCATCGGGTCGATGATCAGGTCGGACTCGGACTCGGAGTTGACCAGGGAGTCAAGGGTCGTGGACGCCGTGAGGGGCATGTCGATCTCGGCCTTGGTCATGCCGGCCATGGTCTTCTTGACGAACTCGAGGTTGTCCTCGATGGAGTCCAGCTTCTCGCGGACGATCTGCGGCATGTGCTGGCCGCGGATGCCGGCCTCGGCGATGTACTGGTCGGTGAACTCGGCGCGGGCGCCGGGGACCTGGTCGAACACCTCGGCGACGAGGTTCTCGAGGTAGAGCACCTCGACGCCCTGGTCCCTCAGGATCTGGGCGAAGGTGTCGTGCTCCTGCTGTGCGACCTCCAGGAACGGGACGTCGTCGAACAGGAGTCGCTCGAGCTCGTCGGGCGGCAGGTTGAGGAGCTCGTCGCCGGGACGGTGCAGGCAGACCTTCCTGAGCTTGCCGATCTCGGAAGGCACGTGCAGACCTTTCGTCATGGCCTCCTACCTTTCTTTCGGGCCCCTGTCAGGGCCGATTCGTTAGCGCCCCTCCGTGTGAGGCGTTATTGCTGACGACATATTTATATCCAAAATCAGTCCATACTTCCACCTTGCCCCCGAACGGTTTTATATGAGGGATGAACGGCATACACATATACTTCACGCATGGCACACTTTGATTTAATAAAGTTTATTTACGTGCTTAAACGCTTTTTTAACCGATAAATCAATTGAAACTAATCTTTGTTAAACCACCCTCAAATTGCATATTTCACGCAACGATATGAATAGAATTCGCAATTCTCGCTGTGTCTCAACCATTTTGATTTTTATTCAGAAAAAAGTGCGTCCTATTCATTTTTGACAAACAGATTACCGTTTACCAGACGTTGGATACCGTTCACCGGAAGCTCAGTATAAGGCCCATCGAATACCCGATCGATCTTGCGTCTCCATTTGTAACAACTTGACTTTTTCGGCAGCAAAGACAAACAGACCCGTTCCCCAAAAGGGAGCGGGTCTGCATTCGGTACACCTAGGGTCCAGCAAGGTTTAGGCCTTCGAGAACCTCAAGGGACTAGCGATCGAGCTCGGCCAGTGCCTCGCCCAGAAGCCTCAAGCCCTCGCGAAGAACATCTTCGCTCGCGCAGTAGCCCAGGCGCGCTCCGCAGGGAAGCTCAAAACGGCTACCGGGGACCAACAGCACTCCCCTCTCTGACAGCAGGCGCTTGCAGAACTCCTCGTCATCCTCGGGAATATCCAGCTGGATAAACGAGGTTGACACGCCCTGTGGGGCCGTCCAGGAAACGCGATGTTGCGTGTCGATCCAAGCTTGTGCGATATCGCGGTTACCAAACACGATCTTGCGGTTGCGCTCGAGAATCTTGTCCTTGTGCTCGAGCACGTAGGTCGCCAAAGCATCGTTAAACACGCCACCGCAGATCATGGTGTAGTCGCGGTAGGTGCGGATGCGGTTGGACACCTCTTCGTCGGCCACGACCCAGCCCACGCGGGCCGCGGGCGTCGAATAGGTCTTGGACACCGAGTTGGTGACAATGGCCCTCTCGTACACGTCTGCCATCGACATAAAGGACTCGGTGTTCTCGAGCGGCAGATACACCTCGTCGCACAGCACGTAGGCGCCCACCGAGCGGGCAATCTCGGCAATCTGCCCGAGCATATCGGCATTTAGCACCGTACCGATGGGGTTCGATGCGTTGTTGATGCAGATAAGCTTGGTGTTGGGGCGAACGAGGCGCTTGAGCTGTTCGATATCGGGTTTCCATCCGAGCTCCTCGCGAAGCTCCCAATACTCGACCTCGGCACCGAGCGTACGCGGAATCTCATAGAGCGGCGCATAGGTAGGCCACTCGGCAATCACATGATCGCCGGGCTCGACAACGGCCATGACGGCGTTGAGGTTGGCACCCGTGCACCCATTGGTCTGCAGAATGTGATCGGGATTGACCTCGCGACGATACAGCTTGGCGACCTCGGTCTTAAAGTCGGGCGAGCCCTCGATCCAGCCGTAATTCATCTTCTCGCGATCCAGGCGCTCGTAGAACGTGGCGCCGTCCTGCTCGTCAAGCGCTCGAAGCTCGCCCATGGTCAGCGATGAGACCGTCGACTGGGCAATGTCCCACGTAGCGCTCTTCTCCCAAACGTTGAGCCATTTCTCAACGCCAATTGTCTTGATATCCATGACTAAGCTCCAATCACTAGAACACGAGGATGATGCCGGCAAAGGTCATGGGAATCGAGATGATGCCCAAAAGGCAAAGAAGCCGACACCGTTGGGGTATCAACGTGACCGCCTCTAGACATAATGGACACCTTATCTGATGCTAATTTAGCTTATTAGACAAGAATGGGGCGGTGCGAAAAACCCGCACCGCCCCATTGGGAGACATCTAATGGCAGCTAGATGTTTGTATTAAGACCCGTACGGATCTTTGAAAACCTTAGAGGTCCTCGCGCCAGAAGGGCATGCTCATGCAGCGCGGGCCGCCGCGGCCGCGGGAGAGCTCGGCGGAGGGCACGACGAGAAGGTCCAGGCCCTCCTTGTACAGCACGTCGTTGGTGACGGTGTTGCGGGCGTAGACGCAGATCTTGCCGGGCTCGACGCACAGGGTGTTGGAGCCGTCGTTCCACTGCTCGCGGGAGGCCGCGATCGGGTCGCCGCCGCCGCAGGGGATCAGCTTGACCTGGTCGACGCCGGTGGCGTCCTCCAGGACGTGCTCGAGGGTGTCCTCGATCAGGCGGATGTTCACGTCGCCCGGGTTCTTGCCGGCGGTCAGCTCGTAGACGCGCAGGGTGCCCATGATGGCGGGGTGGATCGTGAACTTATCGACGTCGATCTGGGTGAAGACCGTGTCGAGGTGCATGAAGGCGCGCGAGACCGGGATGTCGAAGGCAAGGATGCGCTCGACCTTGGAGTCGGAGTTCCAGAAGATGTTCTGGGCCATGATGTCGATAGCGGCGGCCTGGGTGCGCTGGGAGATGCCGACGGCGAGGGTCTTCTCGTTGATGTTCAGCACGTCGCCGCCCTCGGTGTGGAACTGGCAGTCGCGGCGGAAGTACAGGGAGACGTCCTTGTAGTCGGGGTGGTACTTGAAGATGTACTTGCCGTACAGGGTCTCGCGGTTGCGGGTGACCGAGTACATGCGGTTGAGGTTGACGCCCTCGCCGACGACCGCGAACGGGTCGCGGGTGAAGTAGAGGTTGGGCATCGGGTCGATGATCAGGTCGGACTCGGACTCGGAGTTGACCAGGGAGTCAAGGGTCGTGGACGCCGTGAGGGGCATGTCGATCTCGGCCTTGGTCATGCCGGCCATGGTCTTCTTGACGAACTCGAGGTTGTCCTCGATGGAGTCCAGCTTCTCGCGGACGATCTGCGGCATGTGCTGGCCGCGGATGCCGGCCTCGGCGATGTACTGGTCGGTGAACTCGGCGCGGGCGCCGGGGACCTGGTCGAACACCTCGGCGACGAGGTTCTCGAGGTAGAGCACCTCGACGCCCTGGTCCCTCAGGATCTGGGCGAAGGTGTCGTGCTCCTGCTGTGCGACCTCCAGGAACGGGACGTCGTCGAACAGGAGTCGCTCGAGCTCGTCGGGCGGCAGGTTGAGGAGCTCGTCGCCGGGACGGTGCAGGCAGACCTTCCTGAGCTTGCCGATCTCGGAAGGCACGTGCAGACCTTTCGTCATGGCCTCCTACCTTTCTTTCGGGCCTTACTGGCCGAATGTATCAGCGCCCCTCCATATGGGACGCTGCTTGCTGACAGCTCTAGTTATATCCAAATTCCATTCGTAATGCTACCTCGCCCCCGAACGGTCAGCAAAGTACGATGAACGGTATATCGCATATGATTTCCCATGATGCACTTCAGTTTCGTAAAGCAGATTTTCCTAGGTAAACGTTATTTTTCTAGGAAATCAAGCTTGAACACTCAAAGTAATCCATGATTCAAAATTGCATAGTGAAAACGGTTTTCTGCATATATATGACGCTTGCCCTCGATTCGACCTACATTCGATTATATTCAGCTTGCTATCATTCTTATTCATACATTCTCACCAGTTGAGTGAGGATATAGATCGCTTGCTCAAATCACCGGACGTTAGTGCTTCGGCTTGTCAGCGTAAGAAGTAGGTAAAGATACCGTTCACGAGATACGTCCGTGCCGGCGGTCGACTAAATTGAGACAATAGTGAATTAGAGTTAGGCTACCGTCCCCTGCGGGGACTGAACGGACAGATGCATATGCCGAGCAAAATCGAAAAGAAGCAAAAGGCCGCTAAGCTGCGCAAGCCGCCGCGCGACTTCTCGTACACGCAAAACCGAGAGCTTAGCTGGCTGCGCTTTAACAACCGCGTGCTTGACGAAGCCTTCGACGAAACTGTTCCGCTGTTCGAGCGTCTAAAGTTCGTGTCGATTTTCGAGTCCAACCTCGACGAATTCCTTATGGTGCGCGTGGGCGGCCTGTCCGATCTGGCAGAGCTCAAAAAGCAGCCTGTCGACAACAAGAGCAATATGACCGCCTCCGAACAGGTCGATGCTGTCATGGCCGAAATGCCCGGGCTCCTTACCCGTTGGGAGTCCATCTTTAAGAGCATCGAAGGCAAGCTCGACACCCTGGGCGTTCACCGCGCCCGCATCGATTCGCTTACGCCCGAGGAGCGCACCTTTGTAACCCGCTACTTCCAAGCCTACGTGTCGCCGGTTATCTCACCGCTGGTCATTGACCCGCGCCATCCCTTCCCCAACCTGCGCAACGGCGCGCTCTATCTGGCTTGTGGCCTGGACGGCGTCACCGACGAGGAAAGCCTGCTCGGCCTGATCGAGATTCCCGCCTCGATGAACCGCGTGGTCGAGATTCCCTCGCCCGCCGGCACCTACTCCTATATCTTGCTCGAAGACGTTATCCTCGCCTGCCTCGGCAGTTGCTTTGGCTCCTACAAGCCGCTGGATCGCGCGCTGATCCGCGTCACCCGCAATGCCGATATCGACCCGGACGGCGAGGGCGTCGAGGAGGAGGAAGATTACCGCCAGCACATGAAGCGCATCCTCAAGAAGCGCCTGCGCCTGCAGCCGGTGGTGCTCGCCGTATCGGGCTCACTCGAAAAGCCAACGCTCAAGACCATCCGCAAGGCGCTCGAGCTTTCTCGCCGCTCGGTCTTTACCTGCGATATCCCCCTTGACCTTGGCTACGTCTTTGGCATTGAGGGTAAGATTCCCGAGCACCTGCGCAATGAGCTCCTCTTTACGCCGTTTAAGCCGCAGCCCAATCCCACCATCGATATGGCCCGCTCCATCCGCGAGCAGGTGCTGCAGCACGACAAGCTGCTCTTTTACCCTTACGAGGCAATGAACCCGTTCTTGGACCTGGTGCACGAAGCAGCCTATGACCCCGAGTGTATCTCGCTGCGCATCACGCTCTACCGTGTGGCAAAGCAGAGCCGTCTGTGCGAGTCGCTCATCGATGCTGCCGAAAACGGCAAAGAGGTCACGGTGCTCATGGAGCTTCGTGCCCGCTTTGACGAGCAAAACAACATCGAATGGGCCGAGCGCCTGGAAGAGGCCGGCTGCACCGTTATCTACGGCTCCGAGGGCTTTAAGTGCCACTCAAAGATCTGCCAGCTCACCTATCGCGAGGGCATGGCGCTTACCCGCCTGACGCTTTTGGGTACCGGCAACTTTAACGAGAAGACGGCCAAGCTCTACAGCGACTTTATGCTCATGACCGCGCATCCCGGCATCGGCGAGGACGCCAACCTGTTCTTCCGCAACCTGTCGCTGGGCAACCTGCGCGGCGACTACCGCTTCCTGGGCGTGGCGCCCGTGGGCCTCAAGCCGCTCATCATGCGCGGCCTGGACCGCGAGATTCAGCGCGCCCTTGTCGGCGAGCCCGCCCGCGTGTTCTTTAAGCTCAACTCTCTGACCGACCGCGAGGTCATCGACAAGATTGCCGAGGCATCGTGTGCCGGCGTGCGCGTGGACATGATCATTCGCGGCATCTCGTGCCTCAAGCCCGGTGTTCCGGGCAAGACCGAGAACGTGCACGTGCGATCCATCGTCGGACGTTTTTTGGAGCATGCGCGCGTCTATGCCTTTGGCGTGGACTCGGACATGATCTACCTGAGCTCGGCAGACATGATGACGCGCAACACCGAGCACCGCGTGGAGATCGCCTTCCCCGTGCTCGACCCCACCTGCCGCGCCCTGGTGCACGAGTACATGGGCATGCAGCTGCGCGACAACGTGAAGGCACGCAGCCTGACGAGTGACGGCACCTGGGTTCCGGTGGAGCGCAAAGAGGACGAGAAACCCTTCAACTCGCAGGAAGCTCTGCTGGAGCGCGCGTATCGCAACGCCGAAGCCGACACCGAGGCAGAACCCGCGCTCGCATCCCAGCCTGAGCCCGAGCCGCAGCCGGCCGCTCCCGAGGTCCAGAAGGTCCAAGCGACCGTTATCGAGCCCGAACCTGCTCCCGCAGCCCAACCTCAGGCACCCACAACAACCCCCGAGAGCAACGCGCGTCACAAGAAGCCCGCTGGCAAAGCCAAGGCCATCGAGCGCCATCGCCCCGGCCGCGTGCGCATGGGCTTGGGCCTGATCGGCCTAGGCCTTAAGACGCTCATTACCGGCAAGACGAAATAGACGTTTGTAGAAGCGCCCCGTATTTGAGGAATGCCCCAGATACGGGGCGCTTTTCCCTGCTACCATGGTTGCGGACAATACCGCGAATGACAGGCAGGAACATGAAGCTCACCATAGAATCGATGACGTACGGCACCGACGGTCTGGCACATGCCGACAACGGCAAGGCCACATTTGTGCAAGGCGCCGTGGCGGGCGACACCGTCGAAGCCGAGGTCGTGCAGGACGGCAAGTCGTTTATGCGCGCCCGCACGACCGAGATTCTGGAGCCAAGCCCCGATCGCATTCAGCCCCCCTGCCCCTTCGTGGGCATCTGCGGCGGTTGTTCGTGGGGCAATCTCTCGCGCACTGCTCAGCTTGCCGCCAAAGAGCAAAACCTGCGCTCCACGCTCGAGCGCATTGGCAAGTTCACCCCCGACCAGGTCAACGAACTTGTCCAGCCTATCCGCCACACCAAGGACGACTGGGGCTACCGCAATAAAATTGAGTTGGAGCCCGCCCTCGTTAACGGACGTGTGCGCCTTGGCATGCACGGCGTCGATCCCAGTAAGATCGTGACTGTCGATGCATGCCCGCTGTTCGATAAGCGTTTTCCCAAGGCACTCAAATCGTTCGTCGGCGCGCTCAACTATCTGAGCGGCAGCCACGACCTGGGTCTGGAGCGCGTGGGCATTCGCGCTTCGCGTCGCACCAAGGCGCTCGAGATCGCGCTTTGGACGCCCACAGGCTCCTTCCCGCGCTCACAGGTCTCGCGCGTGCTGGCAGACGCCGCACACCCCACGAGCGTCGTGCGCGTCATGAGCAAGGGCGAGAAGAAGGCCCGCCGCGTTTCCAAGGTGGAGATGCTCGCCGGTGAGGGCTCGTGGACCGAGAACATCGCTGACGGCCAGATGCGCTTGTCCGCCCCATCGTTTTTCCAGGTCAACACCAAGGGTGCCGAGATTTTGATCGAGCTCGTTATGGACGCACTCGATCCGCAGGAAGACGAGCTTGCCGTGGACCTGTACTGCGGCGCCGGCACCTTTACCCTGCCGCTCGCCCACCGCTGCGACTTTGTTGCCGCCGTCGAGGCCTACGGTCCGGCCGTGCGCGACCTGCGCCGTAACCTCGAGATCAACAAGCTCGACAACGTCGACGTCATCGGCGGCGATGCCGTGCGCGAGTTCCCCGACCAGGACGCCGACGTCCTGGTAGTCGACCCGCCGCGTGCAGGTCTGGCGCCCGAGGCTATCGACCTCATCGCCAGCACAAGCGCTCGCGATGTCGCCTATGTGAGCTGCGATCCGGCCACCCTGGCGCGCGATCTTAAGCGCTTTGTCGAGGAAGGCACCTTCTCCCCCGTCAAGATCACGCCGGTCGACCTATTCCCGCAAACCTTCCACTGCGAAACGGTCGTCCACCTCAAGCGCAACTAGACTGTTTGCCCAAGACCGCGCCCGATGATTTTTCTAGGACGGGGACTAAATAATCAATTTATACCGAATGATTATTTAGTCCCCGTCCCTTTTTAAACATTGGGAAATCGAGCGTGGCAAGCGTATGTCTTCGGGGTATAAGACGGCTAATTGTATGCCGCCTTACGAAAGGAACTCACATGCCCAGCGTTGCCGTTCTCGCCGCCGATGGCTTTGAAACTATTGAATGCCTGACCATGGTCGACGTCATGCGTCGCGGCGGCGTGCGCGCCACGCTCGTCTCGATTATGCCCACACGCGAGGTCGTGAGCTCGTTGCAGATTCCCGTGACCTGCGACGCGCTCTTTGACGAGTATGACTGCGTCGTGCTGCCCGGCGGCCTGCCCGGTGCCACCAACCTGCGCGCCGACCAGCGCGTCTGCGACGTAGTTTGCGATTTCGCCGCGACCAAGCACGTTGCCGCCATCTGCGCTGCCCCGTTTATCCTGGGCGAGCTTGGTCTACTCGAGGGACGCCATGCCACGTGCTTCCCTGGCTTTGAGAAAAGCTTCCCCGAGGGTGTTTATACCGGCGAGAAGGTCACGCAAGACGGCAACATCATCACTGCCAGCGGCATGGCACAGTCACTCCCCTTTGCCTTGGAGCTGCTGCGCACGCTCGCCGGCGAGAAGGCCGTCGAGAAGGTCGCCGAGGGCATCCAGCTATGATCTTGGCTTCGCAATCGCCGCGCCGTATAGAGCTGATGCGCGAGGCAGGCTATAACATTCGCGTGATTCCCGCAGATATCGATGAAACGCCTTTTGATGGCGAAGCTCCGCTTACGCTCGTCGAGCGCTTGGCGCGTGCCAAAGCCGCTGCCGTCGCCGCCGAGCATGCCGAGCCCAACGAACTGACCGTCGCGGCCGATACTATTGTCACCTTTGACGGCCAGATTTTGGGCAAGCCGGCAAACGAGGACGAGGCGTGCACCATGCTCCGCGAGCTTTCCGGCCGCACGCACCAGGTCGCAACCGGCGTCTGCATCGTTAGAGCCGGAGACGTCACAGCCCCGCACGCCGCCGAGAGCCTGTCGTTTGTCGATGTGACCGACGTGACGTTCTATGAGCTCACCGACGAGCAGATTGAGCGCTACGTCGCCTCGGGCGAGCCCATGGACAAAGCCGGCGCCTACGGCATCCAGGGCGTCGGCGGGCGCATGCTCGTGCATGATATTTCGGGCGACTTCTACAACGTGGTGGGCCTGCCCATCGCTCGCGTCGCGCGCGCGATTCAAAAACTATCGTAATTGCATCTGGCGCTGGGTATCCCCCAGCGCCTACAATTTTGGCGTACCGTACGGATCCCGACCGGGCATGAGGCCCGGCGGAAAACCGATAGGAGTAAAACATGGACACCCTGCTTGAGGCCATTGACGTTTGCGATGTCGATGGCTTTTGCTTTGGCAACTATACGGACGAGGAGGCCGGCACCGGTTGCACCGTAATTGTGGCACCCGAGGGCGCAACGGGCGGCGTTGACGTTCGCGGCGGTGCGCCGGCATCGCGCGAGACCGACCTGCTGCGACCCGAGAACACCGTGGACAAGGTACACGCCGTCTGCCTTTCGGGTGGATCGGCCTTTGGCCTCGAGGCTGCAAGCGGCGTCGCCCGCGAGCTTGAGAGCCGCGGCATCGGCCTTCCCGTCGGCCCCACGCAGGTGCCCATCGTGTGCTCTAGCTGCATCTTCGACCTCGCGTTTGGCGACCCCACCGTACGCCCCGACATTGAGGCTGGCATCTCCGCCGTGCGCGAGGCGCTCGACAACACCCCCGCAACACTCGAGCAGGGCAATGTAGGTGCCGGCACCGGTGCCACGGTGGGCAAGCTCATGGGCCCCGCCACCTGCATGAAGGCCGGCCTTGGTGCTGCCGCCGTGGCACTCGGCCCCGTTAAGGTAGGCGCCGTGGTCTCGGTCAACGCCTGCGGCAATGTCGTCGACCCCTTCACCGGTGAATGGGTCGCTGGCATGCGCGCTGCAGCAGACAGCGACCAGATCGTCGACATGGAGCTCGCAGCCTTTGCCGCCGCCGGCTCCATGCAAATGCCGCTCGACCGCACCAACACCACCATCAGCTGCATCGTCACCAACGTGGAGCTCACTAAAGCCCAGGCCACCAAGGTCTCCCAGATGGCCGCAGACGCCTACGCACACGCCATCCGCCCCACGCACACCACCAACGACGGCGACACCATCTACACCCTTGCCAGCGGCAAACTGGGTGCCCAGGCAAGCACCGCCGTTCCCCTAGACCTGCTGGGAATGCTCGCCGTAAGGGCTTTGCAAACCGCCATCGTAAACGGAGCCAAAACCG
>OHIK01001034.1_pt1 | contig 12504 bp, 10 predicted proteins | sample 1568241 | NCBI WGS metagenome assembly OHIK01 (sample SAMEA3879567, study PRJEB24766) | human gut metagenome | biome: human-associated habitat; feature: feces | place: USA | collected 1985/1987 | reverse complement strand
TGCCTCCCTGTTCGATATAGGTGTCGTATCCGTCCGGGAACTGAGAGACAAATTCATCCGCCTGGGCAAGCTTACAGGCGTGAACCAGTTCCTCGTCGGTTGCGCTTTCGCTGCCCCACCGGAGGTTTTCCTTAATGGTACCGGAGAACAGCACGTTCTTTTGCAGCACCATGGCCACCTGATTTCTCAGAGTCTCCAGGTCGTAATCCTTCACATCCACGCCTCCCACACGAACCCGGCCCTCGGTGGCGTCGTACAGCCGGGAGATCAGCTGCACCAAGGAGGATTTGGATGAGCCGGTGCCTCCAATGATGCCGATGGTTTCACCGGACCTGATATGCAAGTCGATATCGGCAAGGGCCATCCGCTCAGCGGCTTGGGAATATTTGAAGCTGACCTGATCGAAATCCACAGAACCGTCCTTTACGTCATAAACGGGGTTTTCCGGGTTATGAAGAGTACTGCCCTCGGTCAGCACCTCCGCGATTCTTTTTCCCGATTCCTCCGCCATGGTGATCATTACGAACACCATGGAAATCATCATCAGGCTCATCAGGATCATAAAGCTGTAGGTCAAAAGGGCGGAAAGCTGTCCCACATCCAGATCAATCCCCCGTGAGGTGATGACGGTATACGAGCCAAAGGACAGCACAAACACCATTACCGCGTAAACACAGAACTGCATCAGCGGGTTATTGATGGCCAGGATCCGCTCGGCGCGGGTAAAATCGCTGCACACATCTTCCGCCGCACGGTCGAATTTTTCCTTTTCATAATCCTCCCGCACAAAAGACTTTACCACACGGATGCCCTTGACATTCTCTTGGATCGAGCTGTTCAGGGCGTCGTATTTTTTGAACACCCTTCTGAAAAGCGGCATCACCCTGCGGATCACCAGGAACAAGCCAAAGCCCAGCACCGGCACCACGAACAGAAAAATCGCCGCCATTTTACCGCCCATGACAAAGGCCATAATAAAGGCGAAAATCAGCATCAGCGGGCAGCGGATGGCGATGCGGATAATCATCATATAGGCCATCTGCACATTGGTAACGTCGGTGGTCAGCCTGGTGACTAGGGATGACGCGGAAAATTTATCAATATTCTCAAAGGAGAAATTCTGAATATTATAAAACATATCCTTTCTCAGATTTTTGGCCAGCCCGCAGGAGGCCGTAGAGCAGGTATTTCCCGCCCATGCGCCGAACAGCAGAGAAATCCCCGCCATTAATACCAGCACCAGGCCATAAACGGCGATAACCTGAAACTCACAGCCCGCCTTAATCTGATTGACCAGGTTGGCGATGATAAATGGAATCAAGCACTCCATGACCACCTCCATGGAAACCAAAATCGGCGTCATGATCGATACTTTTTTGTATTCTCGGATACTTTTTGCCAGCTCTCTTATCATGTCATATCATTCCCTCTTTCCAATCTTGAATAAAAGGAGAGCAATGCTTACCCGCATACCAAAATGATAAACATTACTCGCTGCTTCTTTTTCCGTTCCCGCTGTCTCCGGAAACTATGGCCCCCTGTTCTTCCCTATTTTGATCCAAATCCCACCAGCATTCCGCTAGGGCCGTCAGCATTTTCAGGAGGCTCTCCTGTTCTTCCCTGGAAAGGCAGGCTACCATCCTCCGAACTCTGCGCTGGTAGTCCTTTTCCTGCTCCACAGCTTCCTTTTTGCCGGCTTCCGTCAGCCGCAGATTCAGCTGCCTGCCGTCGGTTTTGCTCTTGGCCTTTTCCAAAAAGCCGTCGGCCTCCATCTTCGCCAGGATTTCGCTGAGCGAGCCGGAGCAAATTCCCAGAATATCCTGCAGCTCCCGCTGAGGCAGCTCCTTTGCCTTGCTCAAAATGGTGAAAATGCGTCTTCGTCCCGCCTTTTCGCCCATTTTATAGTGCAGAAAGCGCCCGCAGGCCCCCAGATATTCAATGATCCTTTCCGGCATCGGCCCGGTGATCCTTCCCGGCATCATGCTTCTTCCTCCCTTTCAGAATGCATTATGCATATTATAGTGGATAAAATTTTAAATTGCAAGGTACCAAGCGATTTATTTTGACCTGTATTTTGTAAAAAATATGTGAACTGATAAAATCCACCTGAGACGGTCAAAACGCCTCCCAAAAACTCCCGAAGAATGTAAAACAGAGCCGGCGCGCCGGCTCTGTTTTGCCTTAAGTGTATAGCCGCCGCATAACGGCGGCACCTCTTCCCATTCTTCCGCGAAAGCTTTTTGCCGTCTAGGAAAAACGGCCTTTTTCTGTGACAAACAATAAGCGGCTCATATAAAAAGGGCGCTGCACTCTTTGGCACAGCGCCCTTTCGGCCGTTTCAGCTTCACCCTCTGCATAAGCACTGGGTCCCTTTTTACCCGGCAGGCAGGCTGTTTAATACCGTTTTATCCTACCCTTCTAATAAGGGCAGCCTGACGGTGAACACCGATCCCTCCCCTACCACGCTTTCCACGCTGACGTCGCCGTGGTACAGGCCGGCCAAATGCTTCACGATAGACAAGCCCAAGCCGGTGCCGCCGATTTCGCGGGAGCGGCTGGAATCCACCCGGTAGAACCGCTCGAACAGCCGGGGCAGGTGCTCCTGCGGAATCCCGATGCCGGTATCCTTGACCTTGACCAGCACCATATTCCGCTGACGCTGCAAGGTCACCGTTACCCTCCCCTGGGGCTTATTGTATTTGATCGCGTTTTCCACCAGGTTCCCAAAAAGCTGCTGCAGCCTGGTAGGCGAGGATGCCACCAAAAACGCCTCTTCCGCCTCCAGCCGCAGCACAATACCGTTTTTTTCAGCGATGGGCTTCGCCCGCCGAAGCACAGTTTCGATTTCCTGATTTAAATTGCAAGGCACCGTCTGAACGTCATCCTTAGCGTTTTCAATCTGGGAAAGCACCAGCATATCGTCGATCAGATGATGAAGGCGCTCCGCCTCAATATCCAGCACGTCATAAAAATACTGACGGGTTTCCTCATCCCGGTCGCCGGATTTTAAAAGCTCAATAAACCCTCGAATCGAGGTCAGGGGCGTTTTCAGCTCATGGGTCACATTGGCTACAAACTCGCTTCTCAGCTGCTGAAGCTTTCTCACTTCCGTCACATCGGAAAGCACCAGCAGGCCGCCATCCTTTGCATCCTCCGCGTTTAAGGGCGCGGCGTACACAGTCATAATCCGCTCCGGGTTGGACAGCTTAATTTCCTTACGAACCACGCTGTCGGTCTCGAGGGCCTCTCTGAGGTATCCGGCGAGCTGGGACAGCACGATGGAGCCGTCCAGCTTTTCTCCAATTTTCAGTCCGCTATTTTGCAGCAGCGCCTTTACCCGCTCGTTAAACAGCAGAATATTGTCGTACTGGTCTACCGCCAGCACGCCGTCGTCCATTCCCTGAAGCACCGCCTCCAGCTGATGGCCCTGCTCTGTCAGCTCGGAGAACGCCTTTTGGGTCTGATCCGCCATCCGGTTAAAGGATTGGGCCAGCTGGCCGATTTCATTGGGGTAGTGCTCCGGTACCCGGCTCTCGAAATCACCGGCCGCGACCTTTCGGGTGGCCTCGGTGAGCCGAAGCATTGGGCGCACAATGTTCCGGGAGCTGACAACGGATACCACCGCCACAATAGCTCCCCCCAAGCAGACTCCCGCCAGCATGAAGAGGCTCAGCTTTCGGGTGGCCTCGTCCATCTCGGTCACAGGCATCGCCGCCCGCAGGACATAATCTCCCAGTACTCTGGCCTCATAAAGGTAGGTTTCTCCTGTGCTTTCCGATTTTCTTGTATCAAAGCCCACGCCGCTTTGCAGCGCCTCCTGCACCTCCGGCCGGCCCAGATGGTTCTCATTCTCCGGATTGATGCCGGTGGGATTGTCCTTGCTGGTTTCCCCAATCACCTGGCCGTCCAATGTAATTACTGTCAGGCGGATATCCTGGCCCGCCTGCTGCAAGGCCTCCCGCTTCCGCTGGACAAAGGCCTCCGGATCCTCCTGAATTTCATCGCCGTCGGTAGTAAGAAGCATCACAGCGGAGTCCAAGGTCCGGTGAAACTCCTCCAGATACAGGTTCCGCACCAGGGGCATAGCCAGCAAGGCCGCGGCGATCAAGCCGATGATTACCACCCCCACGTTGATCAGCACCAAGCGCTTCTGCAAGGTAGCTTCCCCCTTTTCCCATCAATCATAGTTTCCCGCCCATTGGAACAGTCTGCCGCCCGCTCGCGCCGGGTTAGGCGAAAGGCGGGAAATTCCCTTCCGTTCCTGGGCTTCCCCGCCCTTCACTCTTTATTCCCTTCGGTCTGGACGGCGCACTCCCTTTCCTGTTAGGGTACAAAGCTATTTCAAGTCTTCGGCGGAGGCAAACCGGTAGCCCACCCCTCTCAGGGTGACCACAAGCCTTGGGTTATCCGGTTCGTCCTCGATTTTCTGCCTTAGATAGCGGATATGCACATCCACGGTGCGGGCATCCCCGAAATATTCCAGCCCCCACACCTTATCCAGCAAGGCGTCCCGGGTCAGCACCCGGCCCGCGTTCCGCATCAGCATGACCAAAAGGTCAAATTCCTTCATCGTCAGCTCAACCGGCTCCCCGTTTTTCAGGCAGCGCCGGGCCGCCGTATTGACAGAAATCGGCCCGCAGGCCAGGATCTCATCCTGCACCGGGGATAAATACTCCTTGCGGCGGATCACCGCCCGAACCCGGGCGCAGAGCTCTTTCACGCTGAAGGGCTTGGTAATGTAATCATCCGCGCCCATTTCCAATCCCAGCACCCGGTCGACTTCCTCGCCCCGTGCAGTGAGCATCAAAATCGGGATGGGCCTGGTGCTTTCATCGGCCCTGATTTTATGACATACCGCCAGACCGTCGGGAGGCGGCATCATCCAATCCAGCACAATGGCGTCGGGCTTTCGCACTCGGACAGCCGCCATTAAGGACACCCCGTCGGCAAACTCCTGGGTCTCAAAGCCGGAATCCTTCAGCGCCAGGGCCGCCAGCTTTCTGATATTCGGTTCGTCATCGGCAATATAAACTAAATCTGGCAAATCGGTTTCCTCCTAAGCTTCTAAATCCTTCCATCGTTCAAATCCGGATGAACGCCGGTTTCCATATAAACCACCCATTCCGCGATATTGGTGGCGTGGTCCCCCATGCGCTCGATATACTTGGTGATGAACATCAGGTCAACCTCCTTCATCACGCTCTGAGGATTCTCGGTGATGGTGCCGCAGACCTCCAGCACGATCTTGCTGAACATGGCGTCCACCTGGTCATCCATGCCGCAGACCTGTCGGGCAAGCTCCACGTCCCGGGCGATAAAGGCGTCCATGGCCTTTTCAAACATCGCGCCAGCTGTTTCCAGCATTTGCACCACATGGTTCACAACGCTGGACTGGGCGGGAATTTCTCCCGCCTGGATAATATCGCAGATATCGGCGCACTGGTCCGCCACCCGCTCCACGTCAGTGATGATTTTTAAGCAGGAGGCGATCACCCGCAGATCTGTGGCGATAGGCTGCTGGAGCGCCAGCAGATTCATGCATACCGACTCAATTTCATGCTCCACCTGATTGATCTCCCGGTCGCCGCCCACTACCTCCGCGGCAAGGTCCTTATCCAGGTTTTTCAAAGCCTCCATGGTTTCCCCGATTCTCCGGTCCACCACGGCTCCCATTTCCTTCATGCTGCGGTTTAAATCCGCCAGCTTTTGATCGAAATATTTTCTTGGCATTCGAAATTTTCTCCTTTTATTATAATGGAATCCGCTTGGTTTGTCTACGATCAGCCAAACCGTCCGGTGATATATTCCTCGGTCCGTTTGTCCTTGGGCGTGCTGAACATCAGCTGGGTTTTATCAAACTCGATGATCTCCCCCAGCAGGAAGAATGCCGTCATATCCGCCACACGGGCGGCCTGCTGCATATTGTGGGTCACCACGATTACCGTATAATCCTTTTTCAGTTCCTCCATCAGATCCTCGATTTTTAATGTGGAAATCGGGTCCAGGGCGGATGTGGGCTCATCCATCAGCAGGATATCCGGCTCCACCGCCAAGGCCCGGGCGATGCACAGGCGCTGCTGCTGGCCTCCGGAAAGGCCCAATGCGGACTTTTTCAGCCGGTCCTTCACTTCATCCCACAAGGCGGCCCCCCGCAGGGACCTTTCTACAACCTCATCCAGCTTGGCCCGGCTTTTGATACCGTGGACCCTGGGGCCGTAGGCGATATTATCATAAACGCTCATGGGGAACGGATTGGCCTTTTGGAACACCATGCCCGCCCGCTTCCGCAGCAGGGTCACGTCGGTGCGGGGGTCGTAAATGTCCTCTCCATCGATTTTGATGGTGCCGGTTATTTTGCAGCCGTCGATCAGGTCGTTCATCCGGTTCAGGGATTTGATGCAGGTGGATTTCCCGCAGCCGGACGGGCCGATAAAGGCGGTAACCTGGTTGGCCGGAATTTCCAGGTTCAGATTTTTCAGGGCGTGAAAATCTCCATAATACAGATCCATATTCTGAATGCTTACTTTGCTGTTTTCCATGTTATTGCTCTCCTTTTTTCAAGGTCTTGCTCACCAGTCCGGCCAAAAGGTTCAAAAGGAACACAATGACCAGCAGCACCGCGGCGGTGGCGAAGGCGATGTGAAACGCGTCGTCGGATGTGGCCTGCATGGCGGTCTGGTACAGGTGCAGGGTCAGGGTTCGTCCGGAATTCATGATCTGGCCGAAGAAATCCTTGGGCATATTGTAGGACATGCCGGAGGTATACAGCAGCGCCGCCGATTCCCCGACGATACGGCCCATGGCCAGAATCACGGCGGTGAGGATTCCCGGAACGGCGCAGGGCAGCACGATGCCCAAAATCACCCGCAGCTTGCCCGCGCCCAGGGCCATGGCTCCCTCCTTGTAGGAGCCGGGCACCGCGAGGAGGCTTTCCTCGGTGGTGCGGACGATGGTAGGCAGGATACAGAGGGTCATGGTCAGGCAGCCGGCCAAAATGGAGGTTCCCATGCGGAACATTACGCAGAACACCGTGTAACCGAACAGGCCGAACAGAATCGAGGGGATGCCGGACAAAATCTCCGTGGTAAACCGGATGGCCCGCACCAGCCTCCCCTGCTTAGCGTACTGAGTCAGATAAATGGCGGATGAAATCCCGATAGGCGTGGCGATCAGAAGTGTAATGGCCACGATATACAGGGTATTGATGATCATGGGCAAAATGCCCTTGGCGCCGCTTGGCGACTCCGAATAGGAGGTGCTGAGGAATTCCCAGCTGATATAGGGCAGGCCGTTGATCAAGATATAAAGGATGATACCTGCCAGCACGATTACAGTCAGCAGCGCCGCACCGTTGATGGCGATTTTCAGTAAAAGGTCCGAGGGACGGCGTTTTTTTTGATAAAGGGATTTAGTCACGCTCCATCTGCACTCCTTTCCTGGAAATATAGGTAAAGGCGATATTGACAATCATGATAAATACGAACAGCACTAGGCCGATAGCGAACAGCGCCTGGCGGTGAAGGCCGGAGGAATAGGACATTTCAATGACGATACCGGTGGTCATCAGCCGGACAGTGCCCAAAATGGAAGGCATCTGCACCACGTTGCCGGCCACCATGATCACAGCCATGGTTTCGCCGATGGCCCGTCCCACGCCTAAAATAACGCCTGCCAAAATTCCGGATTTCGCGGCGGGAACCGTCACCTTAAAGATAGTTTTCACCGGAGTGGTGCCCAGGGCCAGGGAAGCCTCCCGGTAGGATACCGGCACCGCCCGCAGAGAGGTTTCCGACACACTGACAATGGTGGGGAGCACCATAATCGCTAATATTAGAATTACCGCCAGCAGGCTGTCGCCGATGGTCTGTCCGGGAAACATGCTCCGGATCGCGGGAACGATGATCAGCATACCGAAAAAGCCGTAAACCACCGAGGGAATTCCCGCCAGCAGCTGCACCGCCGGGCGGACCACACTGGCCACCCATTTCGGAGCGGTTTCCGACAGAAAAACCGCGGTTAAAATTCCGATGGGAACACCGATAATCACTGCTCCCACAGTACCGGCGATGGAGGAGAGTATCAAGGGCAAAATTCCGTAAACGCCGCTTTTCGGCTCCCATTCGGTGCCAAAGAGAAAATTTCCCAGGCCGATCTCCGCGATAGCAGGGGCTCCGGAAACAATCATATATACGGTAATGATCACCACGGAGCCTACTGACACGCAGGCAAAAATCCGAAAAATGCTTTCCGCCAGCTTTTCGCCGCCCTTGGTCCAAATAGCCAGCACACCGGCGGCCAGGCCTAAAATCAGGGTGAGGAGAAAGGGCCACTGATAGCTGATGATAATATTGCTGACCCCCAGGGATGTCACCGCCGTTTGAATGGAGGAACTGGTCATCAGCACAATGAGAGGGGTGGCTGCAGAAAGCACAAAGCCGGTTCCCGCCAGTCCAGGCTTTTTCAAAAGGAGCAGCGCTCCGCCCGTCAAAGCCAGCACCGCCCCGCAAAGCACAGCGATTTTGGAAAGCAAGGGGATAGAAATCAAATAGCCCTGAAATCGGATTCCCGGGCTGGTTAAAATTTGATAAGCGGACAGCACAAAGGTGCTGTCCTTAAAGGTATAATTGACATAAGGAAGAAAAAATGTCGCGATAGGAACGATTCCCATTGCAACGGCAAAAATCACCTTCAGCTTCCGCTTTTGCCGTTCCCTTTTCAAATGGGCATCGTCTTTCATAGTCGTTTCCATATGAAACCTCCTTGGCGCGCCCCCTCCTCCCCGCTGGGCCGCGCTTCTTTCGATTGGTAAAACCGCCAAACGGACCTCATGACATACGTCAATTGAGGTCCGGGCGTAAAATGTTAAAGGGGAGTTTGTAAAAGGCAATTTTTAGGGATAGTAAATCTATGTAAAAGCTTCCGCCCCGTATGCTCCCGCGCACTTTTCAGCAGGCCCGCGGCGGGATCCCTGCGGCCAGGTTTGGCTCTTGCAGCTGCCGGGCCGCGTTTCTTCTTAATCCCGCGGCTGCCGGTTAATGGGCCGTCTGACCGTCCGGCCAGCTTTTCCGGCTGAGCCCTTGATCCTGCCATACGCGGCCTAAGGACCGCTGGGGAATCAGCTTATTGGTTTTCCGTATTCTCGTCAATGTCTACGGTAACCAGCTTCTGGTCGGCGATAATCTGCTGGCCCTCGTCAGACTTCAGGAAATCAAACCAGGCTTTTACCAGTTCGCTGTCGGTGCCCTTGGTATAGATCTGAACAAAGGGGCGCTGTACCACATAGGTACCGTTGGAAACATTCTCCTCAGTGGCTTCTACGCCGTCTACAGACACAGCCTTGATTTCATCATTGACAGAAGCCAGGGACACATAGCCGATGGCGGAAGGATCGGAGGCAACCTTGGAAACCACAATACCAGTTTCCTGAACCTCAGCAGCGTAAGCGCATTTCTTATCCTCGCCGAAACCGAAGATGCTTTCAAAGCCGTCTCTGGTACCGGAGCCTTCCTCGCGTCCGATCACAGTGATCGCGGCGTCATCGCCGCCTACCTCGCTCCAATTGGTGATCTCTCCCGCAAAAATTTTTTCAATCTGCTCAGAGGTCAGAGCGTCTACCGGGTTTTCAGGGTTAACCGCGATGGCGATGCCATCCAGCGCAATGGTGACCTTGGTGAACTTTCCGTCGGGATCCTCATCGTCCTTTACCTTTCTGGACAAGTCTCCGATTAAGGCAGTCCCGTCGTTGACCGCGGTCACAGCGGAACCGGAGCCGGTATTCGCTTTCTCTACGGTTACACCGTCATATTTCGCCATAAAAGCCTCGCCCAGTGCGTTGCACACGGCGGTCATGGAAGTGGAGCCGTTCAGCGTTAAGGTTCCGGAGAGACCGGCGTAAGCATCTTCTGAGCTGCCGTTGGATTCCACCTGAGATTCTGTCCCGCTGCTGGAAGCCTGGGCGGCGGAGCTGCCGTCATCGGTGGAAGTAACCTCACTGCTGCAGCCGGCGAACAGCGACAGGGCCATTAATCCGGCCAGCAAAATCGATGCGAATTTTTTCATTTCAATTTCCTCCTAATTTTCGAGTACGCTGTTATCTTACTTTTGCTATGTTAAATTTACGTTAAGCTTAGATTATATTTTCAGGCTAATCTCCAAAGCCTGCTCCTTCTACACTTTGAAAAAGCAGTTACGCTCCGGCGGTCCGCTGGAATCTTTGAAAACCTTTTTCCGCGCCTTTCTTCATTTCTCTGCCTCTTCGTCCCTTTCGCGCCTCTTAAACCGGAATGGTATAGCTCTCCTCTAATTTTCTTCCTCAGCTTTCCGTCCGCGCCTCCTCTTACTGGAAATCCATAAACGGTTCGTTGCACGAATTCGCATTGCGTGATGCCGTTCCCGCCGTGACCGTTTCCCGAGCACTTTTATTCTCTCCCGCAAGATCAGGATGGTAATTTTACGATAGGGCAAAACGCAAAGAAACGCCTTCTAAACAAATTAGAAGGCGTTTCTTTCCCTGTTTGCTCTTAACGATGTATGAAAAAACACATTAATAATAAAAACGAATAAATTTAATATTATAGAAATCACAGGCCGTGATATCATCGGTCTGAATCTCATTGATCAAAATATAGTTGGCGCCCACCGCCAGAAGAACGCCGGTCCGGTCTACAAGGGTATTGGCTCCTACCAGGAATTCCACCGTGACGGTCCTTCCCAGCTGAGTTCGCAGAAATCCATTCAAATATTGCAGGCTTTCTCCTGAGATAGGCGGCGGCTGGTTGGTAGGCGTCAGCGGCGCCAGAGGATTTGTAGAGGGAGTCTGGCTTTGCATATGCGAGGTGCTTTCCCCTACGTTAGAGCCTGTCATGGGAACGCTTTGTCCCGGCGTGGGCTGAATTTGCGGAAGCGGTGCCGGAATTTTCGGATTTTGAATATTATAGCCGGCGATTTCTTCTAACGTGGGAATTCGGTTGCCTGGGGTAGACGGGGAAGGATTCGTCGGAGTAAAGACCGCCCCTGGTGAGCAATCTCCGCCTGCACAGGACGGAATTCCATAAATGCTGGCTAAATCTAATTGTTCGTTATTCATTAGGTACCTCCTTTATGACTCGGCATATTTTTCTGTAGGCCGATAAAAACAATGCTGGTTGATTCGGTTATAGGCCACCCCCATTCCGTTCGGGGGAAAATAAGTAGGGCAGGTTTCACTGTAGGGGTTATAGAAAAACAAGCTGTCTCCCACCGCGCTGAAGGTGTTCCCGGCCAGAACCCAGTCCGCGATTTGGTAATGGATTTCCTCCGGGTCCATGTTCCACACGTTCTGAGAGTTGTATTCCCCTCCCACTGTACTTCGCATACATACGAACTGACCGGGCTGCTCGATTATTTTTCGAATGTCTCCTCCCTGGCTTACCCGAAAAAATTCTCCGTAGGGGACATCAGCCCGGTTTCTCACCACTGAGGCTACCGCCGCCATTCCATCGTCGCCTTCTCCGCCCGCCTCGCATTTTATCAATCTCGCCAAAAGTTCTCTGGTTGTATAAGGCAAATAATCACCGCCTTTGATTTGTTCTTATTTATACTATGTTTTCCCTTGACATTTTGCGCCTTTTTCTTTAGAATAAAAGAACTTGGTGATGATATGCTGACCTCTCAACGGCCTTGGAACAGGTTGTTCCAAGAATAGTTAGCTTACCATTTAAAAATCACTATTTGGAGATGTACCCAAGTGGCTGAAGGGTCCGCACTCGAAATGCGGTAGGTCGGCTATAACCGGCGCGAGGGTTCAAATCCCTCCATCTCCGTTTAATGTACTCTCAGAGTCTTTCTTGCACTTGCTTTTGTGGCTGATTTCCCGCCAGTCGCACCCGAATTTCATCAACGTACGCACCGCATACGTCTCAAAAATTTGGACATAACTGACAAAAAATCTTCTCACAAAATCAAGCACAAAAAGATTCCGAGAGTACATTTTATTTTATTACAATCTCATGTTCTGCGGGCCCAAAAGTCAAAACACCGTTCGTGCTTGCACGATAAGGCGTTTGACTTTGGGACCCTGGTGTCATATAAAAATTATATCGCAGCTATGCCGGATTAGCAATTTGAAGTTGAATATAATGAATGTTTTGTATCTATTTTATTTGAAAAAAGGATGGGGGCATCATATTAGAATGACAAAAAAATATCATTCATTTTGCGAATATAGAATAAAAGATGCAAAAAGCCTAAAAAAGAGGTAAAAAATGCATCTAGAGAGTAATCTATTGTGCAATGTGTATTTAAAATGGGTGACCCATTGTTGAAGTTGTATAGATTGTAATGTCCAATATTGAAATTTTCACCAAAAACATATTGTCAATATACATTGTATGACTGTCGATAAAGGATGGCTTTGGGCTTTTGTGGAAAATAAGGATGGGGAAATAAAACTGATAAAGGCAGGGATATGAAAATGCAACAGCCCCGTTTAAGGTGACAAGGTTCACAATTTGCTAATTCAAAGCA
>OHIK01001033.1_pt1 | contig 12505 bp, 7 predicted proteins | sample 1568241 | NCBI WGS metagenome assembly OHIK01 (sample SAMEA3879567, study PRJEB24766) | human gut metagenome | biome: human-associated habitat; feature: feces | place: USA | collected 1985/1987 | reverse complement strand
GAGTTTCTCCTGGGTTTGGCGCACCAAATCCCCACGGGTACCCCAGGAAACCAATTGGGTCACAGTCACTGCCTCCGGCTGACTTGCCTTTTCCACCATGCCCCATGCCAGCACCAGAAGTGCCAGCAAACATACCAAAACACATTTTCTCCTGCCTTTTTGCCCCATTGCCTGCGCTCCTTCCCTTTTTTAGTCCCCCTGCCACATTTCCACGATTTTCAGCTTGATTTTCGGTGCCTTGTTGGTCTGCTCCGCTGCGGAAACCACTGCGTATTCCTCTGGTGTCAGGTTTTCCTGCAATCTTTCCCGCCCTTCTTCTGTGGGTTCTCCCCATGCGGCATCCACATAGCACATCTGGGGGTACAGCACGCACCACCAGTTATGCCCTTTCGCTTCGCCAATCTCAATGCGCACCGCATCATAAGCCCCAGCAGGGAACACCAGATTGCCATAAGTCTTTTCGGGGAAATCCTCCCGCACCAGCGATACGGAAACGGGATAATCATACCCCTGTCTGGCGATTTCTGCTGCCGCTGTCTGGCGGATTTCTTCTTTGGATGCTGCCAAAAGTGCCATGCTCTCCCCTTTGGAAGAGCAGCCTTCCAGCTTTTCCCCAAAAGAAGCAAGGACTGCGTCCCGTACATCCAGCTTCAGATTCTGGTCTGCTGTGGTATCGCTGTTTGCCAGCACATGAAACCGCACAACACCCTCGGCAATGCCCCGCTGGATATTTGCCGCATAAACGCCAGACCAGAGGACGCAGACCAGAACGCCCCCCACAAGGGCTGTCACCCCATATTTCCACTCTTTTTTCCAAAAGGCTTTCATACGCAAAGCCCACAAAACCAATGTTTTCATGCTCTCCCACCCTTTTTCTCTTTTGATGGGGAGAGTATGACCCTGTTTTGGGGATTTTATACCTTCTTTTTACCGGGTGCGTCCTGTATCCTGCAATTTCACTTCACAGTCCACCAAGACCTGCAAATCCTGCCAGTTTTCGCCTGCTTTTGCCACTTCCGGCGCCTGCCGCTGACACTCTGCCCAAAGACCAAACACATCCCCGGCGGTGGTTTCTTTCGCTCTTTTTATTGTATTTTCCAAATCTGTTTTTATGATGTCCCCGAAAAAATTTTCCAGTTCTCGTCTGGTATTTCCATCCAGCAGGGATTGTCCGCCGCTGCCTGTGAGGGCGCCGGAAACCTTCACATTGACCTGACAGGAAAGCCCTTCGGCTGTTTTGGCAAAATCAAAAGAAACTTTGTCCTTGCGGATTTCCAAAGGCAATACCGTTCCATTCCAATCCCCTTGGATGACGGCGCCGCTGCCTTCCCCCAGCAAAAGCAGATGTGCCTGTTCTTCCGCCGCAGGCAATGAAAAAGCATAGGCTCCATCTGCCAAAGCAATGCCGCCGCCCAAAGAAAGACCTTCCTCCGTCTTTTCTATACGGGGCAGAACCGTACTGCCGCCCTGCTCGCCCAATTCCGTCAGGAGCATATCCAAATCCATGCCCCGGGTCACAGCCACCTCCTGGGCGGTATTCTTATAAAAATCCCAGAGGAACAACCCCGTAGAGCTGTCCGCCTGAGCAATGGCATCCACACAAGCATCTGCGGCATTTTCCGTTCCCAACACCATGACTTTTTCCGAGAGAGCATTGCCACGCTCCAATTCTTCCAAAACCGCTTCAAAGGCGGCTTTGTCTGCCAACAGGCTTTTGCCGAATACCACCGTCCGCAGCTGTCCCAAATAGACCTCCCGGGAACTGCGGCTGTCGGCGTCTGCCACGGCTGCCGTCAGGGTGTCCGCCGTTACCCGATACACGCTTTGGGCATTTCCTTCGGTGGTCTTAGCAGGTGCGAAAGTCACCAGCAAGCCTTCCTCTCCTTTATCAATGCCCATGGTGATGACATAAGCCCTATCCTCCGGGTCTCTGCCATCCCAACATCCTGTCAAAAGCAGTGGCAATAGGGCTATGAGGGCAAATTTAAGCTGTTTCACGGCGTTTCCCCCTTTCTTTGACTATCCTTACGCCTAAAACCAAAAGAGCGCCGTTGTAAGGGCGCTGAAGATAGGCTGTATTTTGTTGCGGAAATCATAGGCTGCTGCCAAGTCCTGGGGAATCATAGCACCGATAAACAGCAAAGGCACCCACAACAGCAGCCAGTACCGCCGTCCCTGTCCTGTCTGGCGGCACAGGCGCACACAGCAGACACTGCCGAAAAATAATGCCCCCGACACATACAAAAAGGCAGAAACCATCCAGAACCAAAGCAGGAGGATGTCCTGTCTGCCCAGAAAAATGCCGGAAAACCGCACACGTTCCATGACCTGTACCGTTGGGAAAATCTTATGGGACAGGGATTCCGCTCCGTAGACCGTCAAGCAAAGAAATGTTGCCGCCGTCATAAGAAATGTGATCAGCAAACAGACCCCAAAAAGGCTTTTCTGCCCTTTTTCCGGTTTTTCCAGAAATGGCGGCAGAAACAGCAGGAATATCATCCCTTGAAACAAGGGCTGTACATAAGCCGCTCCTCGCCGCAGTCCATCCAGCTTTGGCAATTCCACAGGGAGAAAATATGCTTCCCCTGCCGTCAGACCAACGGCAAACAATAACAGCACAAAAGGAGGAAACACAAAGAAAAATAGTATTTCTGCTCCCCTTGCCTGTCCTTCGATGCCCCTTGCCACGCCAAAGGCGGATAACGCCAGCAACGTGCCTACCATAAGCCACAGGGGCGTATGGGGCAGCATGGTGCTGCGGAGGATTTCCGTAAAAATCCGCACTTCCAGCATGGCATCCACGGCAATTTTTCCAGCGATAAACACCGCCAGCACACCGCCCAGCATACCGCCAAAAGCATTTCGCAGCCATTCCACCACCGTCCATGCAGGCTCTTTTTTGCCCAAATACGTCAGCACCAGTGAGAAAAACGCCGCCAGCAGGCCGCCAATGAGCATCACCAGCCAGCAGGCTCTGCCGCTTCCCTCTGCCAATTCCGCAGGCAAAAACAGGGAAGCCGTTCCCAGAAAATAAAAACAGAACAGCGCCTGCATCTGCCGCAGGGAAATTTTATGGTTATCGGAAAACATCAGCGTTCCCCCCTTTTCTTCATGAAAATGGACTGGCGTTTCAGCCATGGCAAAGGCAGGCGGAACAAGCTGTCCTCCAAATCACGATAATGGTTCACGGAAGCGGAGCAGAAGGGATAGAGATAAGGAATCCCGTAAGAAGAAAGCCCAGCCAGATGCACCACCAAAAGGAGGATACCTGCCCAGAAGCCATAAAGCCCCAATGCGGCAGAAAGGAAGATCACCAGATATTTGCTCAGCCGCAGACCGGAAACCACGGAGATATTGGGAATGACAAAGGAACAGATTCCCGTCAAAGCGGAAATGATGACCACTGCCGGACTGACCAGACCTGCATCCACTGCCGCAGAGCCGATGATGATACCCCCAACAATACCAATGGTGGCACTGACGGGTGACGGCAGCCGCACCCCTGCTTCCCGCAGCAATTCAAAAGCCAATTCCATAGAAATGACCTCCACCGCCACAGAAAAAGGAATGCTCTGTCTGGTGGTGGCAATTTTCAATGCCAAAGACGTAGGCAAAAGCTCTGGATGGTACACCGTCAGCGCCAAATACAGCCCCGGCAATGCCACTGCCACAAATGCTGCCACATACCGCATGAAACGGATGAGGCTCATAATCTCCCAGCGGTCATAATAGTCCTCTGCTGCCTGAAAAAACAGATTCAGCGTCACAGGCAGCAGAATCACAAAAGGCGTATTATCCACCACCAGCACCACACGTCCCTCCAGCAGTGCCGCCGCCGCTTTATCCGGGCGTTCCGTCATCTGCAATTGAGGAAAGGGCGAGAACTGCCGTTTTTCCAGAAGCTGTTCCAAAGAGCCGCAGTCCAGAATGCCGTCTGTCCGCAGACGTTCCAGCTGGCGTTTTGCCTGCCGCAGAATCTCCGGCCGCACCAAATCAGAAAAATACATGAGGGCAACATCGGTTTTTGTGCGGCTGCCAGCCTTGGTACGCACCACTTTCAGACGGGTATCCTGTATCCTTCTGCGGATAAGCACCAGATTGAATGCCAAAAGCTCCGTAAAAGCGTCCTTGGGACCCTGTACCACCACTTCTGTTTCCGTATGTCCCACGCCACGGTTGGGATAGCCCCTCGTAGACGCCTGCAAGGCAAAAGAGCTCCCCTCCATAAAAATCACTGTATCCCCTGCCAGCACCCCGGCAGCGGCTTTTTCAATGGTATCCACCTGCTGCACATCACGATTGGCAATGACGCTTTCCATAAGCCCCAAAAGCCGTTCTTCTGTTTCTGTGTCATGACAGCGGTTCATGATGTTTGTCATGATGGCATCTTCCACAGCGGTGGTGTTCACCATATTATCCACATAAACCAGAAACAGCTGTCCCTGACCTTCTGCTGCCGCAAAATCACGGAACACAATATCTCCGCAGTCGGCAAACAATTCTTTCATGGCAGCCCGGTTTGCTGCCAGATTTTTCCCGATTTCCAAAATCCGCTCACCTGCCTTTTTCCTATAGTCTTGCTGAAAGGCAGGCGGATTATACCTTTTTTCCAAAAAGACGCAAAAAAGCAATACCCATTCAGAAAACATAACAAATAAAATCTGCATAAAGCAAGAAAGCCAAAATCCTTATGATCACAAAGGATTTTGGCTTTCTTTGTTTTCTTATGAAGATGCTAACAAAAGGAGGGCGTCCTTTCGGACGTCCTCCAGAAAACATCGGTTTGGATAAATTTTGAAAAGAAATCAGGTGTGTTTCGTCTTATCTGTTTGCGTTCATGTAAACAGTTGTTGTTTTGCCTGTTGTAGGATCTGTATCCCATGTCAGGTCTGTTACGCCCAGAGCTGTTGCCAGGTCACGCATAGGCAGGAATGTTCTGTCATTTACGATTTCCACGGAAGAGCTTGTGGGGATGGAGCTGCCGTTTACATACATTACGGAAGCACCTGCTGTCATGGAGATGATACGATCACCGTACAGGATTGTAACTGTTCTTGTTGCCTGATCCCACAGTACGTTGTTGTTGTCGATACCCAGGGATGTGGAGATTGCTCTTACAGGCAGCATGGTGTAGCCTTCATCATTGATGTATGCAGGTGCATCCAGTGTTACCTGTGTTTCACCAGCGATCAGGTAGTTTTCGCCGATGGGAACTGTCAGTTTTGTTGTGAAGCCTGTTGTGTCGCTGCCAGCTGTTACGATGTTAACGAAACCAGTTTTTACTGTGTAGTCGATATCATCAGATTCATCGCCTACGAATACATCTGTACCAGCTTCTGCCAGCAGTGTTTCAGGCAGGTAGCCTTTGTCATCTGCATCGTAATCGGAACCGTCAAAGCTTTCTGCTTCTTCTGCACTGTCTACGCCCAGCATTGTCAGAGCGTATGCGTTCAGGTCATAAGCACCTGCAGGCAGGCTTCTGTCCATGTACAGTGTCAGGTCGGATACGGTTACTGTTGCGGGTTCGTCATCACTTTCTTCGTCGATTGTGAAACGGATTTCACCGTCTGTTGTTTTTACGTTCTTCACGGACAGACCGCTTTCGTCATCAGGTGTAACGGATGCGTCATCGTCAAATTCGATTTTGTCCAGTGTCAGAGCGAATTCAGAACCTTTTTCCCACAGACCAGCTTCTGCTTCTGTGATTACAACATCTGTAGGGATTTCTGTGTTTCTGTAGTCGATGTTCAGGTCATTCTGCTGTGCAGATACTGTGTAAGGTTTTACAAATTTTGCGATAACAACTTCCTGATCTTCATCCAGCGCATCGCCACTGAGGGACAGTACTACGTCGCCTTCAAAGCCGGGGTCTGCTACCAGTGTGAATGTGAAGTTCAGTTCGTAAGGATCGTTATCGGATTCGTTTTCATCGAAGATACGTTTGTCGAATTCGAAGTATTCGTATTCGCCTTCGTCATAGGCATTGATGAAATCTTCTTCATCCAGTTCCAGACCATTGTCTGTTGTTACTTCTACGTCTGTTGCGTATACGCCTTCAGGCAGTGTCAGTGTGAATTTCTTTGCGTTGTCCCAAGCGCCAGCGAATGTTTCTTCGATGGTTACTTCCAGAGATTCGTGGTCACTGTCGTCTGTGATACCTGTGTTGTCAACGTCAACGCCGCTGTAGATTACGGGAACGTCTTCGTCTTCGTCAACACTCATGGATACTGCGTAGTCAACAACAGTTGCTACTTCTACGCTTACGCTGTCATTGCCAGAGGCAGACACCTTGATGGTTGCTGTAGAGCCTTCTTTTGCGGAAGTTGCTTCTACCTGGATGCCGATAATTGTCAGTTCATCCACTTCACCGGAAATGTTGCTGTCGACAGTGATGATGATTTCATCATCGTCATAGCTTACAACAGGGTTGATTTCTGTGCCGTCTGCTTCAATGGTGATTTCGTTGCTTGTGCTGTTGGCAAATTCAAAACCGCTGTTCAGTTTCAGTTTGATTGTGTCGCCTTCATCAACCACTGCTGCCATGTTCGCACCTACGGAAGGTTCGATTTTCAGATCTTCAATGGTTACAACTTCTTCCACTGCAACGTCTTTCAGTTTCTTTACGGAAGCATCGATGCCTTTGGATTCGATGGATGCGTATACCAGATCATCGCCGTTTGTGATAACGATATCACTGGAATCTACTGTTACAGTTGCCTGTGTGTTTTTGGATGTTTTTGTCAGCTGGGAAGTCAGGTTGTAGGACAGTACATATCCACGTTCCATCTGACCAACCAATGTGAATGTCAGGTTGTCTGTGTCGCTGATATCCAGATCTGTGATATAGACATCTGTTCCAGCAGCGTCAGTCAGTTTGTCGCCACTTTTTGTCTGAAAATAAGCGACACTGTCTGTGTCATCCCATACCAATGAATACTGAATGTTATCATCATCTTTCAAGTAAATCAGTTCATCCAGGTTTTCCAATGTGGTGCTGTCTTCATCAATAACGTTACCGCTTTCATCCAGGAATTCCGCATTATCCAGTGTCAATTCAATTTCTGCGTCAGGTACACTGGTGCTTGCGTAGTCTGCTGTGGTAAATGTCATCTGTAATTCCGCTGCATCGGATTGATCAATTTTACCGTCCGTGCTTTCCATTTCCTGTTCTGTGTAGTTTTCGCTGCCGACTACCTTAGCAGTAGCCTTCGCATCGCCAGTGGCTGCAAATGCTGTTGCCGGCAGCAGGGAAGCTGCCATCACAGATGCCATGGCTAATGAGATAAATCTCTTCATGTCTGTTCCTCCTTTTGCTTCTGTAAAAATGTCGTTGCATAGTTATAAAACGAAGATGCATTTTTTCGCACAAAAGACATACATACCTTGAAAAATCCCCCAGACCATTTCTTCTGTCCCCCATGATTCCAAACAGAAGTCACAATCTTATTCCCATATTCTTCAAAGCAAAATCTGCATATTTCCTGCATGTTTTGTGCGTTTGAACTTTGCAACGCTATTATATCCGTAAAAAAAAAGATTGACAATAGACTTTGCCAAACTCTAATTTCAATGTAAAATTACTGAAACATAAGTGGAGAAAACCTTGATTTTCCGCCATTTCTAAAAATTACAAAAAAAGGACGTTTCTCATAAAAACGTCCTTTTTTCTCATAATTCTCTTAACATTTTCTCATTTTTGGCTCATGCGGAAGTTTTTCCTGTTGTGCCGCTGGAGAGCAGTTCTGTATTTTCGAACTGATAAATCTGCATGTCGTGGGCATATTCCAGCTGTGTCACAGCGTTCTGTGCCTGTTCCACTGCCAGAGCTGCCTGGTCTAATGTAATGGCTGTTGTATTGCCCGCTTTATAATTTACTTCTGCTGCACGCTGTGCTGCTTTTGCCTGTTCCAGTGTGGTCACTGCGGAATCATACTGGCTTTCCAAAGACAGGATAGAATTATACGCATTCTGGATAGCAAGTTCTTTGCTGTCCTTAGCTGTTTTCAGGCTGCGTTTTGCTTCCTCATAGGAATGTTTGTTGTTGGCAGAAGTTGCGTTTGTGGAGGACATGGACATGTAATTCTTGTTGAATTCTGCGTCTTCCACTGCCTGTTCCTGCAATTTGATGGTATAGTCTGTGTTCATTTTGCTGTTGATATACTGTGTCATGGGCTGAGGCAGCTCATAAGGGGCATATTCCACGTCATAAACCAGTGTGTAGTCCTTTTCCCTGTCCTCGCCAATGAAGTTATAGAAGGACAGATATTCCTGTTCCAGGACCATTTCCAGCTTTGTCACGTTATACTGTGCCTGTTCATAATCGGAACGCAAGGTGTTCAGGTCATAATCGCTGAGCAGTCCCAGCTGGTTTTTGCGCTGTCCCTGTTCCCATAATGTCTTTTTCACTTCCATATCTTTTTTTGCAAGTTCCAGAGAGCTCTGGTCACTGAAAATGGAAGTATAGTAATTCTTTACAGTTGCTTCCAAAGAAATTTTTGTCAGTTCTTCAGAGTAGCGGTTTTTGGTCATGCTGCTGCTGATGTTCTGGATGGAGGAATAGATGGCATAAATGTCATCATCCACCCACTGCTGATAAGATACCGTAGGCACGGAGAAAGAACCTGTGATATCCCAAATATCTTCCTTCAGATCCTGCAAATAATCGGCTGTTTCCGCCACAGAACGCAAATCAGAGCTGTTTTTGGTAGCCAGTTCCACTGCTTCTTCAAAAGTCAGTTCTTTTTCCTTCTGGGCTTCCAGTGCCTGCGCTTCTTCTATGGTCAAAATTTCCGTAGCGGGGATGGATTCCTGAGGCTTTTCTGCCGCAAATGCTGTGGTAGATACCAGCAAGGCAGCCATAGCCGTTGCCGCAACGGTTTTTCCTTTGGCAAAATATTTCTTCATCTCTCAAACCTCCTGTGGGTAATATCCCAAGATATGTTTATAGTAAAACCAATTATACCATATTCTTGAGAAAAAAAATAGGTACTTTCATATTTCTTAAATATTTCTTCGGGAAAAACAAAAAATCGCCGGCAAAAGCAGGACAAAAATAAACAGCCGGAATCCTTTGTGCATCAGAATTCTGGCTGTTATATTTTCTTATGGGGTAATCTTAAAACTGGTGTATTTCTACCTAACTTATAGGCGCTCTTTCCAAAAGGAAAAAAGGCTCCCGCAGGAGCCTCTTTTCTATACATAAGGGTTTGGAATACAACGGATGCTTATTTGCCACCGTTCAGAGTCGCTGTTTTTGTAGCCTGATCCCATGTGATATCTGTTACGCCCAGTGCGTTGCCCAGATCTCTCAGACCCAGGAACATTCTGTCGTTTGTGATTTCAACTGCTGCTGTAGCAGGGATCATAGCGCCGTTTACGTAAACAACTTTCTGACCATAAGTCATGTTGATGATCTTAGAACCGTACATTACTGTAGCTGTTCTTGTGGACTGATCCCACAGAACGTTGTTTGTGTTGATACCCAGAGCTACTGCTACTGCTCTCAGAGGCAGCATTGTGTAGCCGTTTGCGTTGATGTAAGCGGGTACATCGATTTCAACTTTGTTTTCGCCGGAAACGATGTATTTTTCGCCAACGGGTACTACTACTTTAGTTGTGAAGGAATCTGTATCTTCACGACCAGCTGTGATGATGTTTACGAAGCCAGCTTTTGCTGTTGTGCTGTAGAAATCATCGTTGATGTCAGCAACCACACGTTTGCTTGTGGATTTGCCCAGGATATCCTGAGACAGGAAACCGTTGTCTGCGATAGGTGCTTTCTGATCTGTAACTGTTTCTCTGTTGCCGTCAGCTGCGCCCAGCATTACGGGAGAGAATACATCCAGGTCATATGCGCCTGCGGGCAGGTTTCTGTCCATGAACAGTGTCAGACCGGATACTGTTACTTCTGCGGGTTTGTCATCGCTCTTAGAGTCTACTTTGAAAGTAACAACGCCTTTTGTTGTTTTCACGTCTTTTACTTTCAGACCGCTCTTATCGTCTACTGTTACTTTTGCATCGTCGTCGAAGTTGATTTTATCCAGGGACAGAGCGAATGTTACGTTCTTATCCCACAGACCAGCTTCTGCTTCTTTGATGACTACATCTGTAGGAACTTTTGTGTTTCTGTAGTCGATCTGCATGTCGTTCTGTTTTGCTTCTACTGTGAAAGGTTTTACGAATTTAGCAACTGTTACTTTCTGTTCTTTCAGAGCGTCGCCTGTCAGAGTCAGAGTAACATCGCCTTCGAAGTTAGGGTCTGCAACCAGAACCAGAGTGAATTTCAGTTCAGCTTTATCTTTCTTGGAAGGATCTGTTTCAGCCCAAGTTCTCTTTTTGAATGTCAGTGTTTCGTAATCGCCTTTATCGTAAGCGGTTTCGAACCATTCTGTTTTGTCTTTTACATCCATGTTGTCAGCTGTGATGCTCTGAACATCAGCGATGTAAACGCCCTGAGGCAGTTTGAATGTGAAATCTTTTGCATTGTTCCATGCGCCGGGGAATGTTTCTTTTACAGTTACTTCCAGAGCTTCGTGGTCGCTGCTGTTTGTGATACCAACGTTTTTCACGTTTACGCCGCTGTAGATTACGGGTACGTCTGCGTCTTTATCAACGGACATTACGACTGCGGAATCAACTACTTTTACTACTTCTACGGAAACTGTGTCGTTGCCTTCAGCGTAAATTTTCAGAGTAGCTGTAGCGCCTGCTTTTGCGGAAGTAGCTTCCACTTTCAGACCGGAGATTTTGATTACGTCTGTATTCAGTTCGCCTTTGATATCGATTACGATTTCATCATCACTGGAAGCTGCTTTGTTCAGTTCTGCATAAGCCTTATCGATTTCTTTGTTCTGGTTGTTTTTCAGAACAACATCGTCCAGTTTACCGAATTCAAAGCCGCTGTTCAATTTCAGACGCAGTTTGCTGTCTGTTTTCAGAACTGCTTTCATTGCTTCGCCTACAGCGGGTTCGATTTTCAGTTCTTTCAGTTCAACCACTTCGTCGGGAGCCACATCAACTGTGTCTTTTACGGAAGCTTTCAGACCTTTGCTTTCAACGGAAGCGTATGTCAGGTCGGAACCGTTGGAGATTGTGATATCGTCGGATTCAACAGTTACTTTTGCCTGTTTGCCTTTGGAAGTTTTGTCCATTACGGAAGTCAGATCGAAAGCCAGAACAGTACCTCTCTGCAGTTTACCGCTGATGGTAACTTCCACTTCGTCTGTATCTGTGTATTTCAGGGATGTTACTTTTACTTCTTCCTTGTTGTCATATACATCGAATGCAGTATTCTGTGTGCCTTCAGAAATCTTCTGATAGTCTGTTTTGTCGCCTTTGATACCGATGTTCAACTGACCTTTGTCCGCAATTGCGCTGCCGGATTTGTAGAAATCCGCGTTGTCCAGGGACAGTGTGTACTTTGCTGTAAATTCTTTGCTTGCAGAATAGTCAGCTGTTGTAAATGTCAGCTGTACTTCAGGACCGGATACTTTTTTGTTTGCACCTTTTGCATTCTCGATCTCGTCCTGTGTGTAGTTCTTGGAACCCACAACCTTAGCTGTAGCTTTTACGTCGCCGGAAGCCGCAAATGCAGTTGCGGGAACCAGGGATACGACCATAGCCGCAGCCATCACCATGGAAAGAAATTTCTTCATGGTTCATTCCTCCTTTTGTCTCGTCTTTTCATCTCTTTTTCGTTTCATAATTATACAACGAACCTGCTACTGGTCTGTACCGCCTCTCTACCGTCCGCCACAGGCAAAAACGGCACCTCGTGCACTGCGGTTCATTCCCCCATCCCGCAAAGAGCCTCGGATTCCTTGGTACAATCTTCGTCTGTGCCGAAGAGATACAGAGAAAGCACAGATTTCGTATGCAAGTTCATTATACTTATGCACAGCATTTTTGGCAAGAGGAAATTTCGGATGTAACAGAACTGTAACCTTTTCATTCATTTTTAAGCAAGAAAAAAATGCCATTTTTCATTGATATATCAACGTTTTTTGGCAATTGTAGGAAAAGTTGTCTTATAAAAATCTTACGAATTTCCTACATTCCGACTTCACGGTATACGAAAAGATACACTAATAATATACAATTATTTACTTATATAATACATATGTATACGAATGTAGTAGGAAATATATGGAAAGGGAAAAACAGAAAAAAAGAGCGAAAATACATATCAAAAAGAAAAAAAGGAAACCAAACACATGAAGGACTATATGATACCACAGAAAAAACAATAAAAAAAGACCTCCTCAAAAGAGGAGGTCTCTTATTCTCACAAAGGTTAAACACTTAGTGGAAACAAATTATTTGTTGCCGTTCAGTGTAGCTGTCTTTGTAGCTGCATCCCATGTGATGTCTGTTACGCCCAGAGCGTTACCCAGATCTCTCAGGCCCAGGAACATTCTGTCGTTTGTGATTTCAACTGCTGCTGTAGCAGGAATCATAGCGCCGTTTACGTAAACAACTTTCTGACCATAAGTCATGTTGATGATCT